>Ga0065711_1007342_pt1 | contig 23856 bp, 17 predicted proteins | sample Hoacrofraction12_FD_59098 | JGI IMG/M metagenome (GOLD analysis project Ga0065711, IMG submission 59098) | Hoatzin crop microbial communities from Cojedes, Venezuela - Epithelial fraction 12 v2 (version 2) | ecosystem: Host-associated > Birds > Digestive system > Esophagus > Crop | place...
TTAGATATTAGGAAGAAATTCTTCACCATGAGGGTGGTGAAACACTGGCCCAGGTTGCCCAGAGAAGCTGTGGCTGCCCCCTCCCTGGAAGTGTTCAAGGCCAGGTTGGACGGGGCTCTGAGCAACCTGGTCTAGTGGAAGATGTCCCTGCTCATGGCAGGGAGGTTGGAGCCAGATGATCTTTGAGGTCCCTTCCAACCCTTACCATTCTATGATTCTGTGATTCTATGAATGCAGTCTGTTTTTTCTGCCCCCACACAGAAAGCCAGCTGTGAAAAATGGTATGTTATTTGGCAAATAGAGGTGTTGCCAAAAAAGAGAATCACATCTGCCCAGGGATGGTGGATTGCTAGTTGCTTTCCCCTGCAGTTTAATAAGATCAGGTGGTGAGGAGGAACTTCGTTCTGTACTAGTAGTCTAGTAAGAAGTCTATTTTGCGTGTCACAGCAGGAAGAATTAGCCCTTTGAGATTTCACATAATGAATTTCTTGGGATGATGGAACAGAATCTGTCTGAAGAAGCACAAGGTCTTGATCACCGTGGAAGAGTCGCTAGGGTTATATTCCAAGATCCTGGTAGTCCTGTGTTGCAGGGAGATACGTGAACCTGTGAACCTTCCAGAGAGCACAGGTTTCCTCTCTAACACATGAAAACTGATGACTGTGGGAGAAAAATCTTGCTCTTGGTGCTCTTTGATGTTTTCTAACAGCAGATTGGCTGTGGCTGTTTGAGAATGGTGCAGCATTTAGTGAAAGAACAACCATCTCTCTTCCATTCCTAGAGATTTAGCATAAAACTGAAATAAGCCGTAGTAGGGTTGAACGTAGGCCCCATGTCTCATACAGCAACGCTTCCTCTTTGCTTCAAGCTTTCTATAACTTACAGTATGTTAGAAGACAATGGAAAACAGCTCAGAAGTGAACTTTGCAACTTGCTTTTCACTTCATGGAATAGCGTCCCGTTTGTTTCACTGGTTTTGAGAGCTTGGGGACATAGCTGAACACAGTGCTTTGGAAGATATTTCCACATTAGTTGTTGGGACTCTTTTGTCAAATACCTCTTTGCTCTTTCCTGTGATCACTACTCTTGAGTCCCTTTGAAGCCGCCACAACTACTGAAACATGGGCTGCCAGGGCAAATGGAAACTCGGATGTACTGTCACATCGTCCTCTTGCACTGTGTATCTGTGTCACTGTCACTACATTTGCACACAAAAGGAAAATGTAAACTTTATTTGACTTTCAGCTTGTTGAGGATTTGTTATGATAGAGACTTATTATTTTCTGGGAAGAAAAATACTCCTAAAGATATCTTATGAAATTTAACACCAAGGGAATCTTCATGAGGAAGACAAATCTCATACATTTCATTTTAAGAAGCCACAATGTAAGATACAGTACCAAGGGACCAGAGTTAAAAATGGACTCTAACCTGTGTTCATTAAATGGACACTATATAGTGAATGTAGGCTAGGGGCCAAGCTACTCCGATCAGAAGGCAGTGTCTTAGGCAGCTGAGTGCCTGAATCCTAGCAGGGAACAGTGGTTTTCTCTCTCTATGCACGTCTGTGTGAATGAATTGATTCATGTTTTGTGGCCTTTTGAGAGTCAGCATTAGAGAAGAGCTATCCTGCTGCTTCAACTTTGCCTGTCAGTCAGCACCTCTCTGGGGTTAAATGGGTTCTGCTGCAGGTTAGGTGTCTAACTAAAATCTCCACAGTTACTTGGAGTAGGGCAGAACTGTTACTTAGAGCCAGATGCATTTCTCCAACATCCTCTGAAAATCTGTGATTTTCAGGACAGGCCAACAGACTGGGGTTTAGGAGAGTTTTCTTTGCATCTTCCGTTGCCTGAATGTTTGGGAACTGAGGGCAAGCCTCAAGGGTTTCCATTTCTGCCTTTCAGATATTTTGACAGTTCTAGACTCAGACCCTGCAGATGCTTGGGCATATGCTCATGCCTCTCTGAGTGACAAATACGACTAATTAGAATGGAGAAGGGAAATGGGCAAGTATTTGCAGGGTTGGAATCCATCCTCTATGGTAGAAATACCGTCTGTTAGCTTGTGTGGTAACTAGCAAGGTGTGACTTGTTAATAAAAATATCCATTAAATATTTTATTTTTCATATGTTTGCAGTGAAGAAACCAGCCTAAACCATGTTAATTATTACAGCCACTCTGAGATATGTTTATTATTATTTCTTTGTATATTTTGAGTCACTATCAGCTTCTTTATGTTTTCCTCACTACCTAGTGATTGTTAATGGCTTACAGCAAGTTACAGCAAACACTTACTGTCAATGTGTAGCTTTTCTTAAAGCTCAGGTAAGAGCTTCCAAGATCTTCTAGTCAGCATCACATTCAAGTGACTTTTATGATATATCACAAGATGATGATATCTTTTCCATACCATTTAATGCAGTGTTTAGCTGACTATATAAATCAGTGAGGAAATACTGAAAAATTGAGGAGGGAGTAAAATATATGTGGAAAAGTTTGGTGTATATTAATGCTTCATCTTTGATCATCTTTGAGATAACGCTGCCATTATAGAGTGTGGCAGAACTCTGATTTTTTTTTTTTTCAATGAAGAAGATGAGGAGAACAGACTTCAGCCAGTGGAAAATGCTACAAAATTATCTAATGCACAAAATATACTTTGTACTCCTGATGCCCTCAACTATTTCAACTTACTGTTTCTGCCACTTCTTAACAGTGTTAAAATAGTCACCAAATATTTCACTGCCTCCAAGGTGGCTTTTCCAGATGCTGGTTAAATCCTAGGGCAGACTTCACTTGTTTGTAGAATGTTGAAAATACAGGAGCAAAACATGGGTGTGTTTTCTAAATTTTTAAAAAATCCATAAACTGCTCTATTGCTTTGTGCTGTCTTTCTAATATTGTCCCATGCTGGGCCAGGGAGGGGTGAGTACCTGAAAGGAACGTGACCTCTCTTTTCACCTTCCCTACACACATTCAGGGATCAAAATGTCAGCGTCCAAGCTTGTGTACACAGGGAACGTAGAAGAAAGTGGCACCTTTGAGTCTGAGCACCATGGAAAGGGCAGCAGTACATGATCATCAGCGAGAGACTTCTGAACTGTGTGGACTCTAAAAGACACCTAGGCTTGGGAGCAGGTTACAGGAGAAGACTTGAGGGCAAGGGACAGGTTGAGGCTTCAACAGCTGTTGCACCTCTAGCACAGTCTGATAGTGTGTCCCCAGGTTGTTTAAGCGTTCGTATGTCGAATGGGTGTCTCCAAACTGATAAGCCAAGTGGAAATTAATTGGAGAGCGTTTATGTAAAATGCAGATCATGAAGCTCTCATCTAATGTAGACTTTTAATTGTCATCTACTACTATAGACTGTAATGTTAAACATAGTTTGTGTATAAAACTTACTTCATTATGAACATTGTTAATGCAGAATGAATTTAAGATCCCTTCCAACCCTTACCATTCTGTGATTCTGTGATTCTATGACTACAAAGTTATTTGCTAGAGAATGTGCTCTCGTAGTGAGATTTTACCATTGCTCCAAGCTGAAGAAAACTATCTACAGGTTTTTCCTAGCGTGGGTTTTTTAATGAAACAGTCAGAGGTGACTCATGTTAAATATGAGTGCACACAAAATAAATGTAAGAAAAAATGTTCTTTTATACAAAGTGAGTTAAATAATTCCTTTCAGCTTTAGTGACACCTGCAGTGTACAGTGAAACCTTTCTAGACAAAGGTCATTATAAATGTGATTGTTATGAATTATGTCAATTTAGCCACCAATTAACAACTTGAAAAAATGATTACACTCATTATCAGGCATGATGCAAAGCTAATTGAAGTCCGTGGGAGCTTTTCTGTGGAGTTCACAGATCTTTGGATCAGACCCGTAAGTGTATAGCCAAATAACAATATTTTTTTCTTTTCTTAGATAGCTAATTTTCTTGTGCTCTATCTAGGTTGGGGAAAAACATTGAACCTTTCTGATTCTAACCTGTATTACCCCATTAATAAAGAATGAACACTTGTTCTAAAGCTGCAGATGAAAATGAGTTCGTGTCAAAAGTGTTATTGTTCTTTCCTTCCACATATGGCCGTATGATATGCTGGAGCTTCAGAACATTCTCATGAAAAAGCCAAATAATATGTCTAAAATGGAAACATTTCTTTAGCTATTCTTATAATTAAAGAAGAGGAAGAAAGACAAGCATAATGGGTTTTTATAAGTTGTCAGAAAAATCACTCCCTTCTTAACAAGATTCATTTATGAAAACATTTTTATAACTTAAAAATAAGCAGAAGGAAATAGTGATTTCTTTTTTTCCCCTATTGCTTTATTCGTAGACTATAGGCACTGTGTTGGCTAGATTTCAATAGGGTAATCATGATTTTCTTTACTCAAAAGCTGTAGTTTTATGTGCATAAGGTTACTCAGTAGATTTTCTGAGCTATCTTGTAATAGTGTCACTTGCTATTTGAAGGGATATTTCAGTGCAACACTCTGTGTGTGTGTGAATAAATACTCATCTCAGGGTAGTCTGACAGCTGAAAACAGTGAAAAGAAAGGAGATCACTAGTAATAAAAAGCACAATTTCGAATTATAAGAAAAGGTGAGAAAGCAAATAGGAAACTGCCTTTCAATGACAAGAGTGCGTAAACCAAAATCAGAAGAATTGCTAATATTCTTGAGATTGAAAATGAGATCAAAGGGATCTCCAAAGCAGGGTGGCTTTTTATTGCATGACAAGTACTTAAAGTGAGTGATTGACTAGAAAATAAAATTATTCATATAAAAAGTTTGCTTAATTAGAACTGTGATAGTTTCTAGGGTTGGGTTTTTCCCTTCTTTTTTTCAGTTGCTGATTCAGTTTGAGCCTAAAGCTGTCTGTTTATCCCTGGTATCCCTGTGGCAGGCAACATGAGACAGGACATATATGGTCTGGTCAGTGTCAGTCACACGTCACCATGAGACTGGATGAGATCAAGGGATATTGGCAGACCAGGCATGAAGTGCTGGAGTCTGCTCTGAGGGAGCCCTGAAGTGTGCTCTAAATTCTGAGGCAGAGTTGAGGTTCCCCTGAAATGTCCAGCTGAATCCCCCAGAATTTTTTCCTGTGTGCTCCTGTAGGCAAAGAACATGAAACAGGCCAAAACTGGCCTTTAATACCAAAGCAATGTACCTCCTGAACTGTACTGCACAAAGCCAGCATTACACTGAGATGTACGCAGAATGTCTAAAAGTAGGTCAAAAAGGAAATTCTGTAGGGTACACATGCAGCATTTGCTAATGCAAAGCTTTCGCCTAGTTCCTTTGATTTCTGTGAAGTTTGGTCAGTGGCAGCATAGTGGAACTACTGACATCTGACAGTTGTTACAAAAATGTTGCTATGCTTAAAGAAAAGTTAGGATTAGGACATTAATGAAAAGCTGTTTTTTTTCTCTCCCCTCATACTGGCTTTGTGTGGTGTGGTTCCTTTGCAGCAGAATGACTCCTGATTTACAGCAGATCTCAGGGAAAGAGAGTGAGACATCTCTATGTAATGTCATGCAAAATAGCTCGAGTCTCTCTTGCTCTACTGGATTCTCTGAGAATTAATAAGCTTTAAAGGAAATTAAATGACCATCTGGAATTACTCCTAAATTGAATTATTTTTCATTTGGCTGTACCTGATTTGAGCTTAAAGGCAAAAGAATAACACAAAAGATACTTCTGAACACCTTCTGGGTGTTGTCATTAAGAAAGTAGATAGGATATAAAAAAATAATAATATATGTGTTCAAGCATTCCAGCTTTGATAAGACATGAGTATGCAGACTTATCATGTCTGAGTTTAGTTGTGGTATTGTATTGAATAAGATAGTGCTCATCTACCTCCTGAATTATATGTGTTGTACAGCAGAGCCACACAGGATCAGCAACAGCGCTGTGTGAGTAGGAGGCATGCTGGTGAATCTCTTGTTCTCAGATCAGTTAACCTGCAAGGACTGGAGAACATGAAATCTTTGATTGGTTCCTATGCTGCTTGTGAAGGTGTAAAGGTGGAAAGTCCTTTTTTGGCACTGATTTATGAAAATGTTCTAGGCAGAAAACCAAACAAGTAGGTGACGATTTGCCATTTTCAATCCTGATAAAGCAAAATGTCCTATTTCAAGACAAAAGGAAATACAGACGAAGATTCACTCCTCCTGCATACTCATTATATAGGCTAGGAGAGAGAAACCATGCATACAAATGTTGCATGTTTTCTTCTAAGAAGTTCTTTCTAATAAATTCAGTGGTCAGAAAGCAGGGTGACAGTGACAGGAAAGGACAGGTAGCGTATATCAAAGGAAAGCACCCTGCCAGTGTGACATGAACTTCCTGATTCTCAGCAGGCAAAAGGAGGTGAGGAATTGCCTTGTAGGAAATAGAGGAGGACGTGAGCTAGGCATGCTGTACAGTTCAGAAAGATGTATTTGACAAACATGGTGCCAACATCAAACAATGCTGCACGATGAAAAGTGGCAATTAAGGAGTGGTTAAGGAGAGAGTTGCTGTGTGAAGCGGTGTGCTCTCCTGTACAGTAGGCTGCTATGAGAGCTAGTCAGTGGTTCAATTGTGGAACGTTATGTACGCCATAGCACAGAATAACCGGAGTCAAAAGATGCTGTGGAGAGCAGAAATAATTCTTCTGCTGACTCGTTAGAGATTTAGAAGGGCTTTGTGCTTCTTGGTTAATAAAACTCAGTATACTCTTTAATTGTCAAGGTAGATTGTAATGGACAGTATCTAACTGCACTGTTCCAGCCTTGGCAGTGGAAAAAAACCTGTCAAGTAACCTGAAATTAAAATAGAGTGTTTTTTTCCCAGTCTATGCTGCTGTACTGGAAGAACTGTAGAAAAATAGCTCACGAAGAACTACTGTCTTTTTATTTAATATAAAGCTGCCAGAGGGCTTTTTGCATTTTGCAAAAATATTTTCTGTTGATTTTGCTACTGCCCCTCTTTAAGTGTGTGCTGGGCATATGCAGTTGCTGTGTTGTACTTGTATTCGGGGTGTGTGTGTGTTTATTCCTGACTGGACATCTTCATTGCTACAACATTGGAGGGGGAGGGAGAATTGTGCCAGCAAACCTACTTTTTATTTATTATTTGACACTTCCTTCAAGTTGATTCTAGTGGTGTCTCTGATATTGCATGAAAATTTTTCCCTAAAGTTGCTGACTACATTGTTCAGGAATTTAATAAGTTATTTTCAGTTTACATTAATCAATATCTTGTTCCATTGCCAGTATTACTGATTTTGAGTGAAATATATTGTGGGATAAGTTTTGAGTGTTACCAAATCTTAACTTGTGTAGAAGGCTTTGCCTAGTTTTCTACTGATTAAAATTTTCATGCAATATCAAAAGTTTGTTGCACCTTTTGCATTCCTGAAGACGTGAACAATTTGATTCAGGTGATGACTCTGAAATATCTCTGATATTTCAGTTCTTTGCTGTTTTTAATGTACTCAGTCTAGTACGTAACCATTTGCATAAAACATTTCATCATGCAAGGGTGAATTCCAATTAAGACATCTACCCTTTCACATGTCAGGGTTTGGCTGGAACTGTGCAACTGGACTTTCTTCAGATGCTGGCTTTTGATAACATGTGTTTCGTTTTGCTCTTTGCTGATTTTCTCCATCTGTTACAGTCATCTAGATATTTACATAGAGAAAGATTTCTATAACATAAAAATAAATTATTAATTGTGGTGTTTGGAACAACCTTTCTCCCTCATCCTTTGTTCATTGTTTATTTTGTGTGGGTCTGAGTGTTTTAATATAAAATCTCTTTGGCTCTTCAGGTGCATTTGCAATAAGCAATTAAAAAAATCACAGTTTATGGTGACTTTCCTTTGACTTTTTCCCCACCACTCATAAGTTTTATTTCAGGGACTTCAGAGGTAGTGTTTTATATTTTAGTTTATATTTTACTTTAATAGCCTTTCCACGTGATTTGGATAATTGATTTTTCAAATCCTTTATATTTTTGGCAGTTACCATATCGTGTGTCAGGGAATTCTGCAGCTAGACCTGTACTTTCTATGGAGAAAAATCTCAGTTTTGAACCCTGTTGGGTTCTTGTCTCTTTGAATGCTCATGAGGGACTTGGAAGAAGCAATGAACAATTGTTTCACACTCATCTTCCTGTCATTCATGGATTTTATAGACCTTCATCATGTTCTTTCTCACCTATATCTAAGGCTACTCGACTGTTTATTCCTCGTATAGAAACTCCGGTTTTGATCATCCTCGCAGCAGTCTCTCAACCTGTTTCTCACTGTGCTATATCCTGTCTGAAAGGAACAGACCAGAAGTGTGTATAGCATTCAACCTGTGAGTGCAGTGTTTTTCTGTAGTGGTGTGATGATATTTTTATGATTTTTCTCTATTCTGTTTCTAGAAAAAATGAGCATTCGATTTACTTTTCTGAGTGTGGCAAAAAGCTGAATGAAATGTTTTCCTCTGGATTTCAGAGGACTATGTAAATGGTGTCCTCTCTCTCTGCAGCTGCCGATGGAATGGTGTGTAATGAGTTATGCTCAAGTGATGGCTGCTGGGGGCCAGGGCCAGACCAGTGTCTCTCCTGCAAGCACTTCATCAGGGGAAGGACCTGCATAGACTCTTGTAACCTATATGATGGGTAAGATATTTCCCTTGCACTTTTCCCCAAAGTTTCTGACTACATTGTTCAGGAATTTAATGAGAAGTTATTTTCAGTTTACATTAATCAATATCTTGTTCCATTGCCAGTATTACTGATTTTGAGTGAAATATATTGTGGGATAAGTTTTGAGTGTTACCAAATCTTAACTTGTGTAGAAGGCTTTGCCTAGTTTTCTACTGATTAAAATTTTCATGCAATATCAAAAGTTTATTGCACCTTTTGCGTTCCTGAAGGTGTGAACAATTTGGTTTAGGTGATGACTAGAAACCCACCATTTAGCCCTACTTGAATATTAGCACCCTTATTCAGAAACACATACAGTTAAGTTCTTCCAGATTAGATTTAGGCATATGTTAAAGAATACGGACCTCAAAGTAGGAAAACTCAGTCTTTTTTTTTCATAATACACTGTGTATATGTATGCACAAATATAAATAATAAAACCAACATGAGTTCTTTCCCCCTTCTCCCTGTCATGCACGTGCATCATCTTTTTTGGAGGATGGGTAGGGGAATAAGTACATATGGCACAGCCAAGGTGGCTGAGTTGGGCTTATGACAGAAAAATATAGCTTATATTAGCTGCAGCAGAAGAAATTCATAATTAGGCTCTGGAGGGAAGCAGGTGGAATTTCACTTCCTGTATAACAGTATAGCAGGGTGCCTGGCACCTCTTTTAAAGTCAAGATAAAAAACCTAAATTATTTTAGTTACCTTTTTCAGCTCAAACTGCCAGTTGGAAATATTATGATCACTATATGGTTTCTTTCTCTTTCTTTTCCTGCCTTGGATGCCAGCTCATGTAACTGTTATGGAAAGAGTATTGAATGAAGTCCTAAATACATATGTGAAAATATTCTGAATTCTTCTATTTGGACAATGCATGCAAAAAAGAATCTTGTCAGAGTACATTTTTATACGCTTAAAAGCATGCCACCTCCCCCCCCCACCCCCCCCAAAAACAACAAAACCCAAAACAAGAACAAAAGAAAGAGTTGCAGACCACAGTTGTGTTCTCATATGCACCAAAATAGATTGGGCCACATTTGGTGGCTGGTGTCGCCATGAAACCTATAGCAGAAAGATCACAAGGAGGCTTTCATGCCCAGCCCTCAGATTGGGATGTTCTGATCTGTATCGGTTAGTGAATGGTACTTATACTTTCCACAGGCTCAGTTCCTTGCTAATTATGTGAAGTGATTTGTGACCTGGGCTCGGGGAGAAGTTTCCCGTTTGTTTAAGGGCTCTGCTCATTCGTCTCTCAGGGCAGCAACTTCAGGGTAGGGTCAGATGTATTTGACTTCTCTTTTAGTCCTCAGCAGGAAAGTGCTCTCTCCAAAGCCAGAGAAGGGTGAGCTTGCTTGCCATGGTCAAGTGAGGTTTTCCTCAGCTGTATTGTTGCTATAGATCCTAATGACTGTAGAGGAGCAGAGAGAGAACGTGGATAAACTAAGCACAGAGGCCGTCACCTTTACCGTAATATTGCTAGAGCCCACTAACATGAGCGTGCAGCACATCTTTAGCTGTTTAGTGCAAGTATTTTAACTGGTTAATGCAAGAAGATGGCATCCATTTGCAAAGCTTAGGTGTCCAGTGTGAGCTAGTTACACAGATTCTCTTTGTGGTTAGTGGGAGAGAAGTGACCTGTTCAGATGTGAATTCATCTCAGCCTAGAGGAAGGAGGGGTGAATTGTGTTGAGAAGCTGCCAGAAGGTTTTTTGTGAGTGGCAACTGGAAGCTGAAATGAGGTATCTGGTATTTGATGGAAGAAATCCTGCCTTCTATAACTATTTTCCCCCACTTATAAGTGGTTAATAAAAAAAAATAAATCACTTGGGTGATAGATCTTGTAGATACATGAAATAAATGAGCAAAAGGACTTGTTTTGACATTTTATAGATTCAGACCTCAGTCTGGAATTGTTGTTGATGAAAAAATTATGAGCCTTTTGGAGAATGGGCCTTAGAACAGGAGTGTGCACAGAGACTTAACTAAAACAACAAGAACAGCACCACGATCAACGCTCTTTCTAATCCTTTCCTATCTGATAGCGATGTCTCCCATGTAACAAGTGGATTCCTGAATCTGAGCTATGAGGGACAATTCCAGAGCTAAAAATCGAGAAATGAGCTGCTTTGTCCTGTTAATGAGGTCCTTATTTCTTACAGAGAGAGGAGAAAAAACACTCTAATTTTATACTGGTAAACAAGGTGTCTTCTGCTTCACCTGCCTGTGAATGAGGTTGCTGATGGGGCTCTTTTTTCCTCTGGTATAAAGCAGCATAATATCATTAACAGAAGTGATCTCAGCTGGCACAGTCTACTGACCCTAATAAAGCTGAAATTATTTGCGCTAGGTGAAGAGCCAGTCATTTTATCTCAGTTTGAGTCTTGTTTTTGATTTCTTCTAACCTGCTGGCAATATATTTTCCTAGGGAATTTCGAGAATTTGCAAATGGTTCTGTCTGTGTGGAGTGTGATCCCCAGTGTGAGAAGATGGAAGAAAATATGATCACGTGCTATGGGCCAGTAAGAACAAAATTTAGTATATTATGGGCTAGCTTGTTAAAGCACAAGAATTTTCTGCTTGTAAAATTTAAAGCAGCTATTGAAAATTAATGTTAACAAAAGCAGAAAATACACATATTCTGCATGTAGGGAAAGATTTCTGCCTGTGTTAAATTGGTGCTGGGAATAAACTTCCTTGGATCAGACTCCTAAAAAAAAATTATTTAAAAAGTAGTGTCCTTTTTCTTTCCTGAGTTGTGTTAATGCCTTAGTGGTACAGATGCACAAAGTTGCAATTTGAGTGTCACTTGTTTGTCACTGTTTTCATTCTTTATAGTTTGTTTTGACTTGTTCTACTATAACTTCCGTTACCTTGTTTTTTTTCCCCACAAAAAAAATGTGGGAGTTTGTCTCAGTCTCTCAACAAGCTTGAGCAAGGTGTTGTTTGGGGTTTTTTACTGTGATTAGCATTTTAGGTTGTTTTAATAGAGAATTTTTTTTTCATGTGTCATAAACAAATGTTAACTGTGGCTGTAATCTTGATAATGGCCAGTGAGTATTCTGTCAAAGATTATTGCTCTTTTGTGAGACAGAAGTTGTCTGTTTTTTTGTTCTTTTGTGTATTGCCAAGATTAAAAGTCACAAGTATCCTGGGCTATTGTTATGTTTTAGGCTCTTCATCAGTGAGAAAATTTAACCCATGACTTATTGCCTTGTTTCTGTGACTTGCCTACTGAATGGAAAGAAAGGCATTACATTGGCAATCATTTATAACATCATTTTTGTTGCAATACTGTGTTTTATGCAACACAACCATGTTGCAATACTGTGTTTTATGCAACACAACCATAAAGAAAGAAGCTACTATTTCAAGTGTTCAACCTATGAAGGAAATTTGGATTTGTAGCAGGGGTCAGGAACATAAAATCCTAGACCAGTACCCAACCTAGACCAGTACCCAGCCTGAACACTGGATTTGATTATACACTGGCTTATCATCACAGCTTTAAAATTTTACTTTTACATTGTCCAGGAGCCTTGGTTTATAGTTCTTAACAGTCTAGTATACAAATGTATTAAGAAGTAGTAGACCTTGTAGTTCTTCGGTGGTGTTGTGACCAGATACCATAGGGAGAGCACAGTGTGGAAAGTAATTCTGGAGTGCAAAGGTGGGGGATCCCGCTGAAAGGCCATTGCAGTTGCTTTTCAAATATGGTTCAGTATTGAACAGTGTTGCAGGAAATTTCTCAGAGTTAAATCGGACATGAAGTCCATTGTATTATGTACACCAATAATGAGAAACCTGTTTAGAAGGTGGAATTTAGTCTTACGCCCCACAGAAGAAGTTAATGGCCAAAAGCACCAGGATGTGTGCTGCCTCTTAACAGAGACTGGCAGCATGTAGATAACTCGCTGTTTGTTAGGAAAGAAATGCTGCTATAGTTATTGCTGAGCATGCTGTCATGCTAAGACCTGCAATTCTAGTGCAGCAGTAGAAAACAGAGTAACTTGAATGCACCGCATTTCTTTCTTCAATCCTCTCCAGGGACCTGACCACTGCACAAAGTGTTTCCATTTTAAGGATGGTCCAAATTGTGTGGAAAAATGTCCTGATGGCTTACAGGGGGCTAACAGCTTCATTTTCAAATATGCTGATGAAGATCATGAGTGCCATCCATGTCATCCAAACTGCACCCAAGGGTAAGTGCAAATTCTGTGAAGTGAGTCATCCTATTTACTGTTGTAGCACATCATGATTTAGATAGAGTTTGGCTTGGATGAAGCACTTCTCCCACTCCTGAAAACAGAGTGTGTGCAGGGGTAATATAACCTTTGATTTTCACGACTCTCATGACACTCAATTTCCAGTCATGAATGTCCAGCACCTTATTGGAAAAAACACTTATACCCATTTTGAAAAGCATCGGTAACAACTTTTCACAGCTGTGCTCTTGGCTTTCCTTCTAGCTAGCACTGGTTTGTAGCAAATACTGCCATTGATCCTTGTTTAAGTGTAGGCCTGTACAATGACTATATTTTGGGTATTTACTTTTTGACAGAATTTTCATCTCTGCTCCTTGGTATTGGTGAACTAACCCAACAGCACTACTGTGAGACGAAAGTGTTACTGCCCTCTTTTTCATACGGGGACTGATGCAAAGGGTTTCTCTGAAACCAGACTCAGTACAGGAGTCTGAGCATCAATTTCTCAAGTCCTGTCTAAGTGCCCAAAATCACTTGGTACATTTGGAAACACACAGCCCATGTATCTGAGCCAGAATCAAGAATCTGTGCAACAAAGTAGTAGTAGTCATATAGACAACAATTGCTTTGCATGGGATACATAAGGTATAAATGTCATTTCAGTGAGATGTTTGGTGGTGTCCAGCATACAGAGAAAGGGAGAGGCAGCCAGGGGAAAAAAGATGAAACTTCAGCTTGTGAAATAGTCTTGGACAAGAGGCTCTTATTGTTTAGAAGCTAAAATTAAACCAGTAAATTATTCAATGTAATCTTGATGTCAACAGCTGTTGCCATTCAAAATGAGACCTTTTGCTGGTTTTGCAAATCTAATTACAATAGAGCCATTAGGGAAATGAAAGCGAGATTGCAAAGACACAGCCGGGATCTGTTACAGATTTGTCTTCCCCTCAGACCCTTTAAATCAGTTACACAATAAGAAAAATGTTGCTACTGCGAAAGAAGAGTGTAGGAAGAAACAATATGAAAAGATGAGCTCACTTCAGGAGCTCTGGCCCTGGCTTTAATAGATGGTGGAAGTGCAGTTCTGATTGAATCTGACAAGCCCAGCTATGGTTGATAGATTTACTCTCTGCTCTGCGGAAGTGCCTGGCAACTCTGCTGGCCTTTCAGAAGACCAGGGTGTGACACTTCTTCCCATTCCCTCCTCTTTTCTGAGGAGGTCTAACAGATCTAACTATTCCTAATCTTCATAGCCCAGCTGTGTTACTCCTGTACCAGGAAGGGAGCAGAATGTTTTTTGTGCCTTTCCACTTCATATGCGTCAGTATTTTGCAAGTGGGTGGTTGCTTTTATCTCCCTGGCTGGAAGGGGATCAAGAAGGGAGCTTTTTATGCCTTGTGATCAAAATCGGACATTCTAGTTCATAAACAGATAGGAATGGCGTTAGGCAGTTGTAACTGAACTTGCTAGTCATCATTGGCAATTCTTGATGATGCAAGGTTGCTTTATGCTGAGTTATGTTGTTCTTTAAGCCTTGAACTTCCAGTTGTCCTTTTTTTGTGCAGCTGATTAGGTGAAAGAATGCCTTGTTTAGCGTTGAGTGCAAAACCCCAGAGAAGTGACGAAGTACCACTAGTAAAGGGGCTAAAGGTTGCACCTGGGTTACATATGGAAAGGTGTGGTTATCTCCTGGATGAGGGTGTATCAATTTGCCATGAGTCAAATACTATTCCTCACAGAAAACCTCATCCTATTGTTCAGGGTTAATCTGTTAGTCCTTAGGTATTTTGTCACCACTTGTAAAAAAAAAAAAAAAAAAAACACCAAAAAAAAAAACCCAACACCCCACCATCCCCCAAATATGGGTGAGCATGAGTGTTATTTTCCAGTGTTCCTAAAGACTTTCTGGCATATGATTATGTTAATGAAACTATTAATGACTGCCCCAGATGTTTGGGGTTTATGGGTTGTGCATCTTCTTGCCACCATTGTTAGGGGCTGAATATGCCCACAGAGGGAAGGGAAAGCAGTTACTCTCTCTCCTTTTCTCCTTGTGTGCCAAATTCTCTAGTTTCATACCCTTTCTTTAGAAATTAATATTTAAATTCCCCTTAATCAGGATTCTTAAGTGAAATAGGTTGTGCAGAGACCACATATTGATATTTGGCTCATGACTGAATGGTACAGAGAAACTGTAATTCTACTTCATCTAGTATGTGTGATATCTCTGTCAGATCAATTGCTGGAATAAAACCGATGCCTTTGCTGTACAGCTTGGATAGTCGTCAAAAAGCGTTGAGCTGCTGCAGAGCAGTGTTTCTAGTGTGGTATTTTCTCATTCCTGCAGCACTGCTCTCTTGGAATCAGGGTCCTTTCTAAAATGGGCTGTTAGTTGTCATACAACGTTTCTAGTCATCCCCACCTGTCGCTGTCACCACGGAAGAGATCTATCCCACCTCCGTGCTTTCTGTGAGCATTTTGCCACAATTTCACCGTGGTGCCCACAGATGATTGCTTTACAGCCTAGAGTGTGAGATTCATAACACTATTCTCCTCCCTTATTCAAGGACTGCTTCTGTTAATAGGTGTGCAATTATTCAGCCCTGTTAAGGATTTATATTGACTAAGAGAACTATCAGGGAGTGAATTCCTTGGATGCAATAACTGTGCTCTTGGCCTTGCATCCCCATGATAAACATCAGCTACTAGAAGCCGTTTTGGAGCGGATCTGAGGCATATGGGACAGCTATCCCATTTAATTTAAGAGAGTCAGAAAGCATTTGGCACCTCTTCTTGCAGAGCTAGCCAAAATGGAACACTTTCACAGAAATAAAATAGTAATTATATAATAGCATTTGACAGTCTGCTTCCTTACTGGGCAAGACACAAATGGGAGATCTCGCAGGACACCACCCTTCATCATAGAAAGGCATTTTCTCACACAACTTTTGAAGGAAATGTATTAGTCTTCACCAAAACTTTCTAACCTTTCTAAGCCAAGTCCAGAGTAGTAACAGGAGCCTTATCAACACGTCTGTGGTCCAGAGGGATTTGAAGGCGGTCGGACTGTCTTGCCCCTAAAGTTTAGGCGTATTTTTAGGAAGGCATTAGAAATTCAAGATGAAACAGTAGTACAAATTCAATGGCCACAAACTCTGAATAAGAAACTGTTACTATTTTTTGATGCAAAATTTCCCCCTGCCTCCTGCCCCACTTCAACTTCCTTACTGTCACCATCAGAGTGTACTTCCTATTACTGAAGTAACCCCCTGGCTTTGAGTTGTCTGGTTTTATCTGTAGCAATAATTGGATGACCCAGTCATCACCACAACTAAGGCTTTCTCTTCTCTAGAGTTAATCCATTTATGCCAGTGTATAATCAATCGGTTTTGTTTGTTTCCATTGACAAAGATTTCTGAGAATTCATCTGACTAGAAATGACTTTGCTACTCTGCACCTGTGAACAGTTAAGACCCCACCCTTTAATGTTAAGGAAAATTTATGAAAGACAATATTTGTGACAGAGGGGAAAAAGGATTGTTTCAGGAAAAAAAACAGTTGTTACATGAATTTTCAAAACTGTTTTAACTCATTATTTTCTTTTGGAGGATGATTATCTGTAAAGGTAGGATGAGCTCCAAGTGTAACTTCCTGTATAAGCTGTATTGGACTGTTATAAGGTACTGAATATATCCTTAATAAATTGCCGTGTATCAGTTAACCAGTTCATTTTACAGAGCGAACTTGGAAATGAAAACCTCATCCAGTCTCAAAGCAGAAGAAGGAACCCTGGGAGTGAATGGAGTATCAGTGTGATGTATGATTGTGTCATGCTTGTACTTATGTGTCAAAAGGCTGAAACCAAGGAAGTTACTACTAGAGAAAAAATAACTGATGATTTTGTGGTGCAAAATAACTTTTTAACAGATATTGCCATTATACCAGCAGTATTGCACTTTGGCTGTCCTGATTACATGCAGTAGTCAGAGAGTAGGAAACTGTTCAATGTGACTAGGGAGAGTAGGAAACTGTTCAACATGACTTGGAGTAATGGAAACTGCACCTGGACAGAGTTTTCTGTTTGGGGCTGGGAAATCCACTGAAGAAGATTACAGGTTTAAACAAAAATCAATGGTATTTCATCTTGAAGTGGATCAGGTCCAAACAATGCGCTCTTCTTGGATTCAAGTCCTATTCTCCAAAAGTCTGAGAGAATAAATGTACAGATGTGAAATGACTTCAAGACAGTAGGCTCTTTATGTTAGTCTGCCAGTTATTTGAACTAGTAGTGGCCTCTCAGACCTCTAATTTGAAGAGGGTCTTCTTTTTATTTATAGCAAGAGTCTGAGCTCAGCTTCTCTTAACGTTCTAGGAAATGGAAGAGCTGAACAACCTTTTTTCAGCCTCCTTGGTTATTGAACTGGTTTTGTGCAAGTTGCTGAGAATGCCGTGGAAGGAAGAAATGTTAGATATGTTTGAGACAGCTGTCCTAGGCTTCAGGACTGTCTGAATTCTAAGCAGAAATTTCAAAAAACACCTGTTGAGTTCTCTCTACTGAGTTTTTGAACTCCATTTAAATTTACCCTTTCCACTTTATGCATTATCTGGCCACCTGGGTGTTTAATGAATTCTTTTTATTTCTGCACACTTGCTGAAGGAAACCATTATTGAGGAAATCCTTACAATTTGTATTTGCGTGTCACAGTTTTTATAGAAAAATAAAAATTCAAGTAAACAACAGGTAAGGTTCATTATCATTCTGCTCTCCCTGATGGGCAGGTAAGGGGAAATTGAATTCACTGGATTTACTTGATAATGGCAGAGTGATAGCTAATTTAAATGCAGCAAAAGCTGATCAGTGGCAAGTGATGGTGAAGTGGAAAGAAAACCTCATGGGAGCAAATTTCAACTCTTCCAGATTTTTTGACATGCATATCCTTCTGTCAAAGCCAAAGTGAAAGTAGGAGACTTCAAAAAGAGTTGGGGATCATATCTTAAATTTAAAATGCCTTAACAGAAGTGAGTTTCAGTCTACTGATGTGTCAGATCACTTGCTCCTGTAGTAGACGTACAGCCCCAGATCCTGTTAATAAAATGGCTCTGAGATCTTGTTAAAGGGTTTAGATAAGTGGTTTGGTTAGCTTAAAATGCTGAGAGCATAGCTACAGACGGACTAGCTGGGCATTCAACACTAAAGGGTGTTAGGTTGTCTGAACCCCTAAAAGTGTAACTTTACCTATATGTTGATGAGAATCCTGACTGCTGTGTGAATGTGTAACTGACTTGCTGTTTGAATGCAGAGGATCTAGGACACCACTTCACCTACTGCTCTTCATGAGGGCGAGAAAAATCCATGCATATCCGTGTTTTGTGAACAGGCTCTTTCTCCATGGTTGTGCTGTAGTGCTGCTGCATAAAGTGGTTCTCTGCATTTCCATTGCCTGTGGTGAGCACCTGTTGATTTTGCAAGTGGAAGACTTCTAGCAGCATCTAAGGAAAGCAGAATAAAATGCCTGAATTGCCAGACACAATTTTGCTGTTTTTTTGTTGTTGGAAGCTCATCCTTGAGCTTCCCTGATAAAAGTACAGTCAGTTTCCAAAATATTTCTGTAGTTGCCCTAGCTAGGAACTTGGAACAAAATGAGCGATTGCATCAATTACAGAAAGAAAAATAGTTTTGCATTGTGCTTCTGGAGGTCTCATCTTGCGAATGAACAGCTTTCGAGCAGTAATCGCTGGTTTGATGATTCAGACAACATCCAGAAAAAGCAACTCTATTGTCAGGACTCCCACATATGCAGGTGAAACCTGCCTTAAGTGTTCTTTGAGCCAATATATGTCCAACCTTATAGTGCTGTTTATGTTGCTGTTATTGTTCCTGTTGCAAGCTTGTTTTTGTCACAAGCTATAATTTTGTGGTGACTTGAGTCTCTCTTGAGAATTATAATTAAGAACGTGGCACAAAGAGGGGATTCCTGCTTACTGAATCTGTAAATAACAGATTTCTTTCTTTTCTTATTTTCAATTCGGATTTGCTGCAGGTGCATAGGGCCACGTATCGAGGACTGCATCGGCCTAATGGATAGGTACTTGCTGAGTGATCGTTCTCTGTGTGTCTTTCATCCTCCGTGTGTGGACAAGGGCGCGTGCATGTGCATGTCCTTGTGAATGGCAAATGACATCTTTTGTTCTGTAATTGCCTGCAGGTGTAGAGGTCCCGCTAGTCATGACTGCATTTACTATCCATGGACACGACAGTCCACTTTACCACAACATGCTAGGTAACATCCACCACTTTTCCATTTTTGTACACAAGGTCCTTCCCTGGTTGCCATAGGAATGTTATACTATCCAGTTTGTTCAGAAATGCAAATTATGGGGAGAACATAATTTGTCCTGGAGTAAGATATGCCTCAACGTCCAAATTTACTTTTCCATTTGAAATCCAATTAAGTATCTTCCTTGTTTAGGCTGATTAGAAAATGCCTCTCTTAAAATTTTATTTTTAGGTTAAATCAGTAAGGATTGAATTCTGAAATTTTATGAAGGAATATGTATTTCTTGATGAAATTTTACTAGAAGTAAACATGGTGATAACTCGGTTAAATTAAAATTTACTTTTTTTCTTTTAAGACAGCTTAAAAGCAAGTGAAGCTTTTTCTTCTGTGCTGGTTCTCTGGAAAAAAGTAAATGTTTCAGCAAAACTGAATTTCCTCCTTAACTCACATAACACCATTTGATTTTTTTTTTCTTCATTTTCTGTTAAAAAAAAAAATAATCGTAACCTTGCAGCAATGTTGTTTTTCAGTAATGACAATCAAAACAAATTAATGTAGGAAGACTCCCAAAACATTCCAGTTACACTCTGCATTCTTTTTCATGAAAGCCCTTCATTGCCATTGAGTTTGTGTGTTTATTTTTAATTTCAAACTGGTTAGTATGACTTACAGGCTTTGGGATTACTGTCATGAGCTAAGACTGGATGAAAAATATATCATTTCAATCAACTTCACCTCATTAAGAATTTTACTTTGTTTTTTTGATCTTGTCTTTAAAAAAAAGCTTTTTTTAATGATGCCTTTCCTTCCTAGTTGTGCACCTAAATGTGAATATTCCTGTTTCTAGCTGTTGAGGGAGAACATTTTATAATTGAATAACAACACTCTATAAATGTTCTCAAATGGTATATTTGTTTAATTAAATCAATAGAAGTTCTGACTTAATTCATGGACCAATTAATAAGCAATGGAAGATGACTGAGTTTTGCAATATTTCAATATTATTTTTTTATTCTTTCTGATCTGGGGTATACGGTTTGAGATACTTCTGTGGGGGAATCATTTTCAGATGTACTCATCCGAACTGAGTTGCCTAAAACAAACAATGAGTTTTAAAGGTATCCATTTTGTCAACTTTAGTCAAAGCACAAATATAGAAAATGTATTATTATTTGCATAAGTTTAAGAGGCTTACCAAACTACAGAGAATGGAGGCTGTGCTGAAGTTCTTTGCTTTAGTAACCAATTTAAAAATAAAATGTATTTCATCAATTGAGCTTTTAATCTGTTTTTGAGGGAGTTACAGGCTGCTCACTGTAGCTTCCTCTGTTTGCCCAGAAGGCCAATCAGAAGTTGTTCACTGCATTAAAAATGTTCAGGTAGTAGTAAAGTCTCTGGTGGTACTGGCAAATATCTACTGAATTTGATGGGAAATGGATGTTAAATTGGGCCCTATATTTAAAACTGGAAATAAAGGAGTGGAACCTCGGACATGATGACACAACATTAAAAAAAGTGTTATCTAGTAGGCTGGCAGACTTAAGCAATGTGTTGGGAGGCAATGCTTATTTTGGTTTTTATGTTGTGTAAAATGTAGGCTTTGTGTCCTTGAATCCACTGTCAAGGTAGTAAAGCAAATTATCAAGGGGAGTGGAAATTGAAGCAATTTTTTTACTCTGCTGAATAATTTCCTGCTTCATTCAGTCTGAGGCAGAAGACCTTCAAATACCTCCTTTAGATCTGCTGGATTATTTTTTTTGTTCCAACTTAACTGAATTGATGTTAGGAAAAGTACTGCACTGTATTTAAATGTCGATATGTATGTATTCTTTCACTTTAAAGCCAAAGAAGGAAATTTCATACCTTTATATTTATTAGATTAGTGAAATTGTGCATTATTTTTTTGGTGAAAATGGTTTGTTTTGTTTGGGCTAAAAATGGGCAAAACTGCACTGGCAAAAGTGATACTTTTTGTTATGGTAGGGGTTCAAATAAAAAATGGATGTGTTTCATTTTAGATAGAACCTTCTTCATGTCCCTTTAACAATTGCATGTCCTCCCTAGACTTACAGACCTTAAAGTAGTTAGTAATCAGTTTTACCCGTATTCACTGACTTACATTTCTTCCATTAATGTGAATTAGCAGTGAGTTGAAGGGCAGGGTTCTCTGCTGTTCAGGCAGCTGAAAGTGAGAGTAGGGCTCTAGCTACAAATGACGAGATATTGCTTATCTTCACCTGTTTCCATTTTCATACCAGTGTTGCTTTTCTTTCCAGTTTTGCAGTTTGCAGATTGGTTTTGCCATGATCCATTGACTTGAGGGCTTTTGTAAGAGTCTGGTAGAACAGCAAAGGAATTCATATTGTCAATTTTTAGTAAAGATGAATCAGATCAGCATCACATGGCTTGTTTTCCAGATGACCGATGAAACTTCTGTTTTTCTGCTTATGTTTGGTACTTTTCCGTACAGGTGTTTGGTTTTTTTTTAAAACCTTTATCTTCAACAAAGTCCTGTCCAAAATGATGCTAGAAACCCTTTTCCTTTCCTGTTTCCAGCGCAGTGCCATGTGTAAGGGCTATTTTTCCTCTAGAATACTTGATAAACTTTTCGGATGACTGTTAGGTTACTTTCTGGATGTCATGTGCCTTGTTTCCCTGTGGAGATGCACATTTATTTTTGATGTGTTGATTTTATCTTCACAAAGACTTTCACTGTATTCTTAATTGTCAGGAAAAGTTCAAACTCGGAAGGAGTTAGAAGTCACAGGAGGAATGAGTGCCTCTTCTGCTTGTGTTTGGTTTGGTTGCAAATTCTGGTTATTTTCATTATAGCTATTGATTTACTGTAATTGAAATCATATGACAGGGAAAGCATTTTCTCACATTTGTGACATATTCTGACTATTTATACCATGTTTAATTCGTAGCGTCCTTATCACAATGCTGGGTCAGTTTGCTGAGCAGGTTTTCTGTCTGACCTCTTCAGGCTGTTTAGATGATGCAGAGGCCCAAAGGAATGGGACAGGCCTTGCCAGCAGAGAATTCCCCACGCAAAGTGGAGTCCTAAGCGGGCATGTAACTAATATCACTGCTTCTTTGTCTTCCTTTCTGTCTCATTCCTTCCTTCCACGCTGTACTGAGAATCTCAGCTCAGGGAACAGAGAGGAGACCAGAGCCTCCTGTTCTGGCTTTTCTCAGCCTCTTGTAGCTCTTCCTGTTGTTCTCTGCATGGGGGGAGTAGGCACTAGATTATTACTGTAAGGCTTCAGTTTGGGTTCCATCTTCTATATCAACCTTTCCTAGAAATCACTAAAGCAAAGGTAGAAAGCAGATGGAGGCTGGAATTTCTCAAGGTGCCCAAAGATGTTAGCCGTCCTCCTTTCCCACCCATGACTTGAATGCCACTCCTCCTTTCAATACCTTCTGACAACTGTAGTCAGTGGTTTCTTTGAGTGGAACAGCATATTTGTTACCTCTGAGACAAAGAGCAAAAAGAGGACTATGCCTGCTTCAAAGATTTGGATAACCATTGCCTAAAAGGAAGACTGAAAAACTGTAAAAATAATACTCTGCTGCTCAGTAAGAAAATGACTCTAGGCAGTTATGAAACGTTGGCTCTTCTACGCTCCCCTGCACACAAATCCACCAGAAGTTTGGCTAACTTAGCTATTGAAGCTAGACTGTGGACAAAGTTTTTACTTAAAATATTAATTTTAAGTGTGTACATTCTCCTTATGATTCATTCAGCTCAATACTGAGAGAGAAGAGATCATCAAAGGAGGAGCGAAATTTCTGTTTTCCAGTACATGAGAGACTGCAAATCTGAAGGTGTGATCAGAAGCATGTGGTGGAGATGATAGGAAAGAGCTAGCACCTTGATGTTATTGGTCTGAGTAAGCAGATGTCTCTATTTATACGCTAAGAATATTTCATTCACGTTTCTCTTTTAACTAACAGAAACTAATTAGCCAGGACCACCTTTGTCAAGTGGTTATATAAGATGATGTGTAGATGTTAACTGAAATTACAATTCTAATGCTAGCTTTATATCTACAAAGGATGTCCTCTCAACAAATCATCACTTCCTAAACAAAAAAGCTGTTTTTATGTACTCTGTGTGTGTACAAGAACTAATTAACAGTAAACCCTATGTAATGCAGGCAAATCGTTTCATAGCTGTTTTGTACCCCTGCACAGCAGCTCCAAGCAGATGATGAGGAAGGGAAACCACCTCTAATAAACTGCTAATGTTCATTGCTTTTATGGTGCTCTGTTTCATTGCTTGGAGGAAAGTGTTCCATATGCTCTGTAATTTTATAGAATAATTGTTGTCGTTCTGGAGGCGAAGAGGAAGAAAATCTCTGTATAAAATAAGAGGAAAAATAGGATTTGTGGTACAAACTAAGCTATGTTACTTGATTGGCAGAAGATGCTACTCTTGAAAGACTTTTAATATGGAGCTTTCTGATGCTGTATCAGAACAGAGCAGTTGAAGAAACATATATTTTTATGTTTTAAGAAGCAAGGCTAGAAAAACAGGCAGTTTCTTGTCTTGCCTCTGAGTGGCGGGGCTCATTGAGAGGGCTTTAAACTAGGTTCGAAGGGGGAAGGGGATATTGCCCAGCTCACTAGGGATGAGCCTAGGCTTGGCATGCCAAGGCCAGGGGTGAGATTG
>Ga0065711_1034393_pt1 | contig 23855 bp, 17 predicted proteins | sample Hoacrofraction12_FD_59098 | JGI IMG/M metagenome (GOLD analysis project Ga0065711, IMG submission 59098) | Hoatzin crop microbial communities from Cojedes, Venezuela - Epithelial fraction 12 v2 (version 2) | ecosystem: Host-associated > Birds > Digestive system > Esophagus > Crop | place...
GGGTGCAGCGCGTCCGCCCACCGGCAGCTGCAGCGGGAGCACCGCGCCCGCGGGGGTGGGCCGCTGCCCGCTGGTGACCCCAGCCCGCCCGCTGCGTCGGGCCCCGGGTCCTGCCCGAGCTCCCACCGCACCCCTGGCTGAGCACCGGCACCTCTCCCCGGGCCCATGCTGGGGGAGGGAAGGGGTACTGGCGCCGAGGCAACTTCACAGGAACGCCCGCACCCGCCCACAGCAGAAAGGCGCTGGGGCAACCGGACGTGCGTGAAGCCAGGGCGGGTCGGTGCCAAGGAGCCAAGCGGACACGGGGCAGCTCAGGTCCTCGGCGTAGCAAACGTCCCCCTACTTCCCTCCGAGAACTGAAAGGCAAGGCAGCAGCCGGGTACAGCGCCCAGCTACGCGGCAGCACCTCATTGCGCTGAGCTCACCTCGAACCCAGAACCCTGGCTTCGGAGACTGTACTTGCTCTTCACAGAGGCTATCTGATTTTTATCGTGCTTGCCAAAATTGCCACTGTTTTGCTTAAGAAACTTTGAAATCTTCAAGAAAGCCAGTAGGGTAACTCCAGATACGCAGGGAAGTGGTATCGGCTCCTAACTACAAATTCTTTCAAGTGCCTAGCTGTACTGTTACCAGTCATACTAATCCCATCAAAGCTTTCCAGAAATTAAGATAAACTGGATCGTTAGACATTTTCTTTATTTGCATTTACAGGTGTGTCTGAGCAACAGTTTCTAAACAAACAAAATCCCATAACTGCAACACTTAGTTGCATTGCAACTGTTAACTGCCTTTTCTTGTAGTTACTACTACCCCTAACTCATCATGTGGATTGATTCTCTCAGACCAAACACAAAGGAGGAACAGTACTGGTAACACAAGCCATAGTAAGAGCATAAAGCCTTTGAGGGGCCTTAGGAGGGTTTAAGCTTGAGGAGAAGAATGGTAAAACTTTTTAATAGGTATTTTGAAAAACTGCACTACAGTACTTGCTTACTAACACACAAGGTACTCTCACCTGCTCCTCCAACAGCTTCTTTCTAAGGGAGGGGAAAGGGTGGTACAGACAGATGGAACAGCAGCACACAGCTCTACCACAGACCCAGGCAGAGGCAGGGTCTCAAAGGCAACAGCAGGACTGCGGCAATTCAGTCTGACTGCGCCACACCAGTAACACGCTGCTTTGGAACCGGAGGCGCCAGCTGGGAACTCGCACAAAAACGCCTCAAGTCAGCAAGTCCAGCTCTGAGCAGTCACAGTGGGACCTGCAGGACCTGCTTGACGAAAGGATCGTGTGACAGGCCAGCTTTAAGAAACCAGGAGAACTGACAGGGGCTTAAGACTTCCTGCTGCAGCCTTTACCTCCAGAGCTAAATCAAACCTAGGTAACGGCTCTTCTTCTGAAGCAGCAACACAGCACTACCAAGGCAGGAAGGCTTTCACCACACATAGCTGCCCACTGTTGCAGTCATGCTACTGATTGACTTCTGGGAAAATGATGTGAGATTGAATTCCAAACCAAGACACTGAATGAGTGCACAGAGTCTAGACTAACAGTATACCTACTGGATTCTTTTTTTTTTTTCCCCCTAGCAAAATGGATGTCTAATTTTCTCTGAACTGCAGAGAAAACCTCAAACTTCATAACCACACCACGTAGAGATCAAGCAGATCCAGGAACTGCTGCATAGCTGGAGCCAGAATGAATTGCTGAACTCAAGATGTGGTTAAACATTTTATATCAGTAGAATGCTTGGATTTTTTTTCCTTACAGATCCACTAACGATGGTCTTTAACTTCTAACATGAGAAATGCAAAACGCACTGAACTTCCATTCACAACAGTCATACAACTCCTTCAGTAGCATCTAATGATGACCTCAAAACATGTTTTTCCATACCACGACAGTGAAAATTAACTATTCATGTTGAAGGACTAGTAAGTACTGAAGCATTAGTTTTGGATAAAAAACAACATAAGCAAAAGAAACAAAACAAAAACACACTTAAACTCCATTTAGTTTTTGTTTCTTATAGATCTCTGGTAGACTGCAACTAGCATCCTCCGCCGTATTATCTTAATTCAAGCAGTTTTTAAAATAATTTATGGCTGTCACCATGTCTTGTGTAATCAACAAACAGCATTTTTAATAAACTACACTGAAATTAAGGATAATGAAGAAAGGATTTTTATGATCTGACCTACAGATAGGCCTGTAGGACCGAACATTATCAAAGCAATCTCTACCAGATTTCCTTGGACATTCAACTGAGGCAGAAAACTTATATCTGCCGCATCATGCAGGAACTATCCTGCCTTATGACACGCAGACCACAACAATCCACTTTCAACTTCACCTAGGCAATAGAGATTATCTGTTCTAAGGTTATGATTGTTCAAGTACATCTTGGTCCTATTTGTTAGTTTCAGACTGATGTTAAATTTTCATTAGGACAGACTCTGACACTCCTGCTGAGTTTATTGGTTTGTGCCTTTTCTTGCTTCTTTTGATTTAATAGACACAAAGTCTGTGTGAGATTTGCCAGAAAGTCCAAGGAATAGTCAGTTTTACATTTCAACAGCTATTAAAAGATGCACTGTACACATAACGGTGTAAACTTCCTCAAACATAATGCAGGAATGACCCTTTAGTAACTGTCATTAGAGGGCAAATACTGATCCTATTTCCCTTTCTATGCAGATGCTTGCAAACTAGTGCAATCTGAAATACAATTTCCTCAAGTGCAGTTAGGATTAGTAACAGTACTATATTTTTCTGCCTTCTAGTGTTTAATTTGGATAGGGCAGATGGTTAACTACGCCTGAACAGCAAAGACAGTAACAGGGCATACATTATATATGTATTTACTACAAACACCTCTACCGAAGCTTCCGCCCCCCCTCCCTATTTTTTTAAAGATGTTATGTAAGGGGCAAACTGAGAACAACATTACACTATTACCTCCATATAAAGTTAAGATTTATTTTATCTATAGCAGCCCAAGACAGAAAACTTAAGTAGCCTTGTATCACAATGTCCTTGTTCGCGTAATTCAAGTACGTTACTGTCATCCTTAACATTCTGTAGGTTAAAAGTATACCTACCACTAAACTAAGTTTGTGGGTTTGTTGTTTTTGTTTTTAAAAAAACCCAAAACAACTGTAGACTAACCTGCACTTTGGCTGCAAAAATACTAGAAGCACAGCTATTTAAAAAATCAGTACTGAAGCAAGTAAGATTCATTAAAAGGTGTGAGACCTTTTGCTAACTTAACTTTTACCATCGAGTTGTAACTTCCATTTACATTGTATAAAGTGGTATAGTAAAGAAATGTACCTCCAGGGCACAGTAATGGAATTCACACTTTATAGAAATGTTTAGTGTATCTGAAGTATTTTTACTGATTCCAGTTTTAAAATATCTTGCTTTACTTTTTCAGGGACTTTTGTGGTGGTTTTTCACTTTGTCTCTCCCCATCCCACCACTCCAGTTTCACTCAAGGCTGTAAACGTGACAGAAGATTTGAAGACTTTCTCTTGCCAGATTACACACCTGGAGAGGCAAGTCCACATAAAGAAACTGAAGAGGCAGTTCTAACAAACTGGAACTAAAATTGATAAAAAAAGCTAGATTGATACTGCCACCAGTTTCTTAAGTGTTCTGTTGATGATTAAGCTGTCATGAGAAAGCTGAAACTATAATCACTAGTGGCCCTGAAAATGCCACTTGTACTTCCTGCTTCACAGATAGCATATTTTTCTTGCAGTGAGTTTAAACCCTAGGTTTATAAAACCTTAATTGTACCAAGTTACCCTTAACAAGAGAAGCATCTTTTGATGACAAAGAAAATCACTAGGTATCCATAACATGACTGATCTGTTCTAGACACAAGCTACAGGAATTAAGTTGGCTGTAGGTAGTTTTGAGATAACTACAGAGATGGGGGAAGGAACTCCAGTTTTCAAATCTGTTTAAAGTTTCTAGCAGCAGTGACTTGGAAATAGGTTTCTATAACTCACATTCCAGAAGGGAAATAATACACTTGAAACTCACTTGAGTATTTACACTCTTATACACTTCTTTTAAAAAGGTAACACAGAAGTAGTAATCAGTTTATAAAAAAATGCTGCTCAAAGATTTTGGGTGTGCAGAGCTGTAAGTTTACTTCAGAATAAAACACAGACATAGGGGAGAATCAAAACTTTTAGAGTTGTACTTGACCATATATTTGGACAAAGCAGAATTACACTGCATATAACAAACAGTAAAATTTCTTAAAAGTTGTTACAAATATTTTACTTTCTACCTGTACGATCATTAACATAGTTTACTATATCAAGATTTTTTTCTAAAGGCTTAAAACAAAAACAATCCCTCTAAACTACTTTCCAACAGTAAAATTTAAGTAAAATGCTTACATTCATTTGACAACAAAAAAACATATTAAAAATGTGGTGTAGGTGGTGCAAGAGCTGCTCTTTCAGCTACAATTTTCTTCCAGGGTTATTCCTGTGGAAAGAAAGGAAAGTCTTCTTGTAAACAATCACCAAAACTCCAAAACCTTTTAAAGTGATCTCCCCGCACACCCACACAATTAAGATATTGCAAGATAAACTGTGGAATCTGCAATTCACTGAGCTGTTTACCTTTTCCTCTTTGCGTCTGTCCTTGTCTTCATTATTCTCAATTGCTTCTTCTTCATCTTCCACAATGCCATCCCCTTGATATTTGTCGTGTGTCCACTTTGGACTGCTACCTGACTTTTTGAAGTTAAAACGCCCTCTGCCACGCTGGAAAGTACCACGGCCTCTTCCTCTTTTGGCCCAATAATCCACACCATCGTCTCTGTCATCATGCTACAACAATGCCAGACAAAGAATAAGGTTAGAATACCTCTTAGATGCATCCCTTAAATGTGGGTACTCTATATCAAATTTAAGCTATACATAGAAAAAAACAATTAAGAGAATTTTTAACAGTTCAGATCATAACCTACAGAATACCTTATGAAGTATACCCTTACGATTCATTACGTTATAACTAATACCACAATAAAATCATTTTAAGAGCCCTTATTAGCTGTGGGTCTACTCCAATGTTTGTGAGTAACAAGGAAGTTACCTGTCACTTATCTTTACTCAGAAGGATGAATTACTCACTGGTTTTGAGGGGAAAAAAAAAAAAATATCTGAGATTTTAAGAAGCAAGCTCTAGGAATGTGCTAGAGATGATGTTCTTTATATTTATTAAAGAAAGGCAACTGAAGGCAGCTTTCAGAAACCCTGCTTCACCTGTCTAACATACAGCAACTGAAGTTTAAACAGTTTAAATATGACAAACAAACAAACAGCTGAGTTTCTCTGGTTAATAAGCTTTAAGTTTGCTATCTTGCTACTAAATACAGCCTTACGGAGCTTGGTAAGTCTTCTGACAATCATTCCAAGCACTGCATGAACTCTACAGACAATTATTTAATATTAAAAATGTTTATATTTAGAAGAGTGAGGTACACTTGCTTCAACATCTACTTTTTTCACTTGTGATTTGGAAAGAAATCTGAACTATTAAACACATACCACATCTGTTAAAGGGTGGCTTTTTTTTTTGAAATTAAAAAACATTTTTAGATATGAGAGAAGCTTAATAGCTACAGTTAGTTATTTGTTCTAGCTATCACAGAACTTCTTAATGAATAGATTATCCCATCTCTTTCTGCTTATAGGTCAGACAAGTTTGTATGTGTAGGGAGACAGAGGAGAACTTGTACAAACATCCAAATTATAATTGCATTATTTCTTGGATTACATGTTCACATATTTGTGACAAACTATCATGCCATAGGAGAAGGTCTAATCTTCATGAAACATTTTTCAATGGTGAAACAATACCCTTAGAAGTCTGCATCGTTAAGGAAATCAACTGAACAGACACATTTAGTATACTACACTGCCTACTGTGCCATTACATCAACAGTCCTCCATTCATAATCCAGATGGGAAAAAGGCTTCAAAACTAAGGTGATTTTCTTACGACTGTCACCATACTCAACTAAGAACAGAAGGACTGCTAATAACAGAGTCAGCCTACATACTTTCACAAATACTGTCAACTTTTCCTGATCTTCCACTTTTGCAGACTTCCAGACAAATCTAAGGCAAAGCTCAAATGCCACACAGACATAAATCCAGGAAAACACAGCACAAGTCATCCTGGTTTAATATTTGGTTTTAATAACTTCAGCCTAAGCCTGCCTTCTCCCCCATTCACTGATTAAAGTTTTGGAGATTAATCCTGTGTCAGGCCACAGTTATTGCCAGACTACTGCAGAAAGACTCAAGAGAAGCAAAACCAGGCACTACAACAACTCCGATATTCTCAAGCTTAAGCAATTAAAGTCCCTGTCTCTACATGTATGCTACTTATAAGCTTGTAGAAAATTTGAAAAAACAAAAGCATGCATAAGATACCGAGTTCTCCACACCCACCAAGAAGTATTTCTTGCTTTTTGGGGTATATTCAGGATCCCATTCCTCTTCCTTCGGTCTCTTCTGAAAAGTAGTATTCGAGTTGCTGGGACCAGTATTTGTTCCACCAAAGACTCCTCTGGCTCTTCCTCTGCCCCTAATTCGAAACTGATTAACCAAAACATCATTTAATCCATTTACACAGAACACCACAAAGAAGAAAGAGTTCAAGTTCTCCACTACTGAAAACGCTCTTTCTGTGCTTAATTATAAGCATTCACTTTGAAATAAAGATTCTATTAAACTTAATTGACACACATTTGAGTTCTTGGCATAAATTCACCCACAACCACCAAAAAGAAATTTCCTTTAACTGCTGGTAAACCAGTCTGTTGCAATAAGAGGTCAGAAGCTTCTGAAGCTGTTCAGAGACAACAACAAACAGAAAATCTACATAGCAAGAGGGAGAAAACTATCGCGGAGAGAAGAAAGGTCATTTATAGAGTCAGTCATATCTGTTATGAGAAAATTATTCCAGAATACATACAAACAATGCTGTTTTCAAATAAGTATATCCACTTCATGTCACTCAACCATTTTCAACTGAGATTTAGAAAGGTACTTTATACAACATATATTAATTTTCAGACTAATAAATTCTTTACTCAAAAAAAGTCAGCAGTATGTACTGTACAGAGTAGCAATGCTTGAAGTGAAAACTAGTGTCTTAAATACTCTTTATAACGAATTAACAAGATTTTAAAATGTTAGGCTAAAAAGTTTCACAGCAAGAAGTTCCCTCAGCACGTAAATTTTTAGAAGAGAAGTATTATGCACTTAATTCCACAAAGCTCCAGCACTTCTAATGCAGAATTTATGGTGGACAGTTGTAAAACTACTCTGAAATCAAATAGACTGAAAAAAAAAAAAATCGTAAAAGGCTCACAATACCTATCCAATATGCTGTAGGCAAACAAAACCAAGCAAACAACAACAAAAAGATAATTGCTCCGAGAATCACTTGGAAAGTGACAGACTATCACCTGAAGAAAACTGTGTAAGAAAGGAAATACCACATGCTTTAATTCCAATAGCTTTGAAACCTTTACAAAATTAGGGCACAACAAGGAGCACCACAGGGTTGGGGGCGGGGAGGGAATGATGTAGAGACAAACTGATGACAGGATAAGGGAAAAAAAAGGGCAAGAGCTCAGCATTTCCTGGTATTAGGTCCTATGATCAGATTCGCTTTGAGAAAAATATCTGGAGTTTTCCTCAACAGTGTATTAGCACTTACCGCCCCAACCAGCCCAGGTCATCTTTCAGGCAAAGAAATATGGGAGGTGAAACCCACTATGGTGTTATCTTTATGGGCTTACTTACTGGAAAGACAGTCACAAAAAGGACAGAGTACATTTTCTATAAAAAGAGAAAACTCCTTTTAGAACTATTACACACAGAATCCTTTAGGAGCTGGATAACGACGACAGTGTTTTTAAAAGATTCTACTTATCCTTATTTCTGTGTTCCTACTTCAAAACTGATCATAATGTTAATGTACAAAAAGCCTAGAATTAAACGTTATAGTCTATCAGCATGTGTTAGTGAAAAATCATTGCTGATTTAACATGAGATTGACAGCTTAGCTTACATTAAAGTCTCCCCTATCCAGCAAGCTATGCTCTCCCAGTGTATCAAGGCTTCCTGCCTCGGGGAAGATTCACAACCAAAACATTTTCTTTACTCCAAAAGCAAAGCCTATTTACTGGAACACAGACACTATTAGCCTGAATTGCAAAGACATTCCTACACTAGCCAGTGTGTATATCTCAACACTATCCAAACTCCCTAGAGAGAGGCCTTGAGTCAAGAGGTTGGTTTATTTAGATTCTCCTGTTCAGACACAGTTTCACCAATAATCGTGTGTGTGACCATGTATGCCCTTAGGGAACATTAACCAGTCACTACTGCATAGTCAGAACCGGCAGTTGCCAGTAGTTATAGTAGTAGAAGTCTACTGAGTTTCCAATTCATACCTTCTTAAATTTCACGTAAAGTGGCACCTCTTTCATGGTATGTACTATCTGGTTTTATAAATAATAAGGCTTGCACTAATCAGTTTTCTTTAACTGGTTCTCTTTGAAAGGAGAGGGGGTTTTAAGCTCTACTTTCCTTCAACTCAATGCCACTAGCTTGGTATAGCTAGACATTGTGCTGATATTGTTGTATTTGATGCCTACACCATCCAAGGGTTTATACATGTATGCCACATAGCTATTCCTTAGTATAATTATATAAAAAATAACAAGGGAGGGAATGATGCCTTTTCAGTGTTAGAAATTTTGAACTTCTAATTTTCTTCTACGTAGCTACAGTTGTTTAAATGTAAGATTCAAACCTTAACTCACATGTTGCACGCCCCACATGCATTTCAGACACCCATGTGTGTAGTTCAAAACTTTTTACACCACTACAAACAACTCAATGTACATTTATACCAAACAATGCCTTTCAGCATTATTTAGTCTTAATTACAGGCTACATGAAGGAATTCTTCTGAAAGAATTAAATTACTCCTACCCATTACTGTAAATCTATTTGTCATTTTTACTCCTGGAACTTGCTTTTTTTGTAGTTTGTTTTGAGGGGTTTTTTTGGTGGTGGTTTGGGTTTGGGGGGTGGGTGTTTGGTTGGTTTTGTTTGTTTTTTCAAGTGTTCCTTATCTTTTCAAGGACTTATTTACTGATTCTTAATTTTTCCTAATGCTTCTGTATTTCCCAATTAAATACCAGTAATTACACTAACATGTGACTTAACTTTAAAATTTTTCAGAATACTATATTAGTCAATATGTCTCTTTCCAAATCACAATGCTAAAACACATTCCAGAAATAAATTAATGAGCTTTTGTGCTCACTGTGGCTAGTCCAGGCCAAAAAAACCCACTGAAAAATAACAAGTATACCATCTCCTCTCCTAATACAGCTGTTTCAAGGTTGATGTGTATTTTTAATTATGTGCCATTCTCTGTTTAACAAGTTATGGGCTTCACACACAAAGGAGGGCAAAACCAAACTGAAAATGACAGGACAAAAACAGAGCCTACAGGGAGTTAAAAGGTAACAGATCACAAGATTTAATCTTTACAGAAAGGTAAATTTTCAGATCCTGCCAGGAAACAGCATAATTACGAGAGACCAAGGAACAAACAAATCGTTTTCCCCACCCTCACCACAGGGTCTCTAATGGGATGCTAATGCATCTTTACAAACCAATTAACTGCTACTGGGCAGTGCTGGGAAAAACACCCCCAACTTCTCAGGTTTGGTAAGTGACACACAAGAATTCATGAGTCACTGCTATGAAAGAAATCTAGCCTAACATTAGTCACGACAACACTTCCTCATTTGATTTGTTATACTATTACTATCGGCAAAGTGTTCATAGTTTGGGGGAAGAATAAGAGCGCAACTTACAAAGGTGCCTCTTGGCCTGCTGACTCCTGCAAAACTAGAGTATTCTTTCTGTTCGTGGTGGGTTTTGAACTCTTCATCTCTTTCTTTCTTGCAATCCTTTTCTTCTCGAGAACTGGATGAGGAAGAAGATCGGGAGGAAGATGGGGAGGACCGAGCACGGTCTTGATCTCTTTTTTGTTTACTGAAAAATAAAAAAAGATACACTGTGTGCTATTTCAAAAGTACTAGATAGTCTGCAACATGCTATACTAAAAGGGGTCTCCTTATATTTTATGAAAAACTATCCCCCTTCTGGTTACAGAGTCACATATATGTTACGTATTTCAGATGTTAAGGTGAAGTAAAATTCCACTTTCCAGCCTCCTCTTAGACATTTAAATGCACTAAACGTAAATCACTGCTAGTACATTGGAAAGCAGCAGTCTGCAAACTACAAATACATTTTTTCTAGGTTCTGATGACATGAAGAGATTCTGTTACTTTTAACATCTGCCTTTCTTCTCAGGCAGAAAAACAGAAATTGAAGGGAAGAAAACCCTCAAGGCAAAGTTTTACAGTAACTTTATATAGTTCAGTTTGCACACTGTTGAAAAAACACAGTGTGGGCTTCCCTACGTAGATGGCTGCATGGAATTAGCCAGTGGAAGATAATGTGGATACCAAAATCAGAAAGTAAATGGGAAACAGGAAGCATAAGTGAAAATTCATTGTATATCCAGTACAAAGCAGGGAAAAAAAAAAAAATATTCCTACAACAAGACTTCTAGTAACCCCACAGTGGTACTAATTTGACCCGATTTACAAGATTTTAATAGTCTATTCAAAGGAAGGTCATACCTGAAGTAACTCTTACCACTTGCTACACAGTATCCACAGAGATATGCTAACATATTTTTTTTTTCTTAAAAACAGCCCACTGGCTTTAGACAAAAATAACAATTCCCCTTCTCACCCATGTTAAAACCTAAGTATCAGTAAGATTCTCATACTCTGGGTGTTATGAGTTGAAAAAGTGCGGAATCAAGCATAACGAACCAAAGTTCTTACACAAACTGTTTACAGAAATGTACTGCATTGAAGTCCAACCTCCTGATGTAGCCTGGATAATAGGACAGATTAATTTGTCATTTTTTTTTTCAGTGTTAGCTTGCTATTCCAAAGTTTTTGTCCTCATCCACCATAAGCCGTGTAAAAGACAGATAATACATATTTGCTGTAAAACAAATAATTTTAATTGTTTAAATTTAAATGTGCCATTATACATTGAAAATTGAAAGCAATTAAGCTTACAATTACAAAAGGCTAATTAGAAGCTAAAAACCTATACAGAGACTTGAAATATTTACCTGTCATCTTTGTAAGATTTGTAATCCTTGTAATCTTTTGGAGTTTTCTCCTGCTTTCTTGACCCACTGGATTCCCTGGAACCCTTTGAGTCTCCTCGCTCTTTGCTTCGCTCTTTTCTACGTCGGTCAATGTCATGCCGAAGATCAGCAGAATCGCACCTTAATTTTTTATCTCCCTGTAAAAATATATATATATATATATTTAGGAACATAATTGTGAAATAAAACATTCAAAAGAGAATCTGAATGAAAAAGCAAGTTGTGCATCAATTTTCAGAGAAGTGAGATAGAATTCACCTATTTTTCAACAAACTCTTCAGCACACAAATTGACTTTAAGCAAACGCCCTTTACATGCAATGATTAGATCTTAAAAAAAACCCAACAATTAGATCTTAAAAAAAAAACCAAAAACAAACAGCTAAGAATTTCACTTGCAAACAAGTATTGTCATCAAGCCAATGGGATATCTGTTTTTTGATGCAGACAGACCATAATACATGGTTTGGAAGAATGCTATTCATTTTTTTGCAGTGAACTGTTTTCAACAGAGCACAAGCACCTTTGCAATTCAACCATACCACTCACTGACCACCTCAGTACTTCCCCCCTACCCCCTATTCTTTGTTCTTGGACAGCTTAGTGCCACAAAACTGGTCCAGAAATGTCCAAGAAGAAAGGAAGGGTGGAAGAAGATGACTTGACCGTATGTTCCACATTATCAATATAGCAAAATCATGCTGCATGAACTGGCTTCTTGGTAACACATTTTACTGAAAGGAAAAAAAATTGTTCTAAATACAAGTACTCCAGACATGATAAATACAAATTCTATTTGTATTTCATACACATAGCTGCTGTTCAGATTTAAAGGGAAACACAATAAATTAAGTTTAGAAATACAAACAGGATGTATACGTAGAACCTACTTTTTGACTTTCTTCTTTAAAGACTCTCTCTTCACCTGCTAAACGTGTATGCTTCCTCAGGGTACTTGGAGAGATGTCAATCCTCCTAAATGTAAAATAAAAGCAGTGTCTTGCCATACAGGACTGTTAATGGCCTCACACATTTCTTTTCAACAGAAAACTGAGAAAGAAGGCTATTTTTCAGCAGAACAAACATTTTTGCACATAAAGCCCCACCATCAGAATACAAAAGCAGACTAAAAATTAAAAACCTTGGTTCTGTTCTGTGTGAAGCATGCTAAAAACACAAATACGGAAAATACGTAATTTGATTTTTAACAGTTTAAGTACAGCTTTGAAGATACAAAAAATGTTCAATGAGTTATTTCCAAAGATCAATATATGCAGCCAGTTGAAAATCCACCCCCCCATCAACACTACGATACTCTGCTGTAAAGTCAAAACAGTTTACCAGTTAAAACTTACAAAGCTGGATACTGAATATGGAAATAATATATCCTCACATGCAACACAAATATAGTACACTGCACCATAAAACTATAGCACATGATCAGAAACTACATCTGCATGCCTACCTTCTTACCTTTCAGGCTCTCAGATTTTTCAAAAAACTGCTGTAAATTAACACACACAAAAACTAAAGTAGTATGAGATGGAACATTTCACACTGAAGAATAAAGATGCATGTACAGGGCTTCTTTTCATCTTCAAGACATATGCCCCTCAATATTTGAGCACTGCATGTGAGAAAAGTAAATATATCCCAGATGAGATACAGAGGTAGAGAAGACATCTGCTACAAAGCCACAGATGAAGCCAGACTTAGCTCAGATGAGTTCTCTTTTACAGAAGGGGGTTTTGGTGGGGTTTTCTTGTATTTACACAGAAATTGACAGATTACTCCACACAGATTAGAGAAAATATTTTGGGTTCCCAAAAGAAATATTAGCAGACATGATATGAAACACAAAGCATCTATATATGCAGTTAACATATACCTATGTATTTCTGGGCTCTTTTGCCGGGTGCAGTGTTCTTCGGTAGCTTTTTGATATGCAGTGAACCTCTCATTTAGGGTCATTCCAGCTGACTTGAAATATTGCTCTGTTGGTTACAATAGAAAAACACTGTTTCATTAGTTTAATTCAACTGACAGCTATTTCACTCCTGACAGAAAGGCAAGTAGCAGGCAAAACCACAATATTTTCAATAAATCTATTAGGACAAGCAAATGTGGTGTTTTCCCTATTTTTACACATTCTGTAACCCAAACAAAGTAACAGTGCACAGCATCACTGCAAGTCTACTTATAACTATGCCATGACTGTATTACATCTAATTCAAGCATCATTTACTGATTGGACTTGTTCATTTTCGATGACATTTTCCTCTAATGAAAGAAAGGAGCAACTTCTTAACAATTATTTTATACTTTGCCCATAAGAGAAAATGAAGTTACTTTGAGTCACAAATACTTGCAGTAAGTACTTTTTACTATTCATGTCATCTTTAACTCAAAATAAGAATTAATTCAGTGAAAACACTAAGTAACATATGCTTCAATAACTACACAAATGACCTAACAAGTAATTTCTTAAAGGAATACAATTTCTTGATTTGAAGTTGTGATGATAAACGATCCAAGACAATTAACACACCTATACGTAAATAAATTCATTTAAGCATCTGGCATCTTGGCAAACTTGACAACTTCTCTGACAATTTTTTTTTTCCTCCAGAGACAGTTAAATTAGCAACAGCAAAACTCAGTTTCTAAACCAGCTCAACAAATGTGTTTAAATGTAATATAGAAATACATAGAGTCATGAGCTATGAAATGTTACATATGAAGCAAGCTATCTGCTTAACAGGTCAACATACATCTGTATCAACTTACCGCCCAGCATCCAGTATTTGTCTCATAACCAACCATTAAAACTTGAAACGGCCACTACAAGGGTAGTGCCTCAATCATAATTCCATCAAACACAGGAATTTGAGCTAGCAACTCTGTTTTTATGCCATTTTTGCCAGGAAGACAGAAGGTTCAACTGTGCCTGTTTGGCATCTGTATCTTTCAACAGCTATTTTACTTTTGTAACATGGATTTTGCCATTTCAAAACACATTCCAGGACCTAGTTACAATGAAAAAGAAAACATCACTGGGCATTTTCAGCTCTACATTAATAAAGAGCTGTTCAGACTGGTCGCATCACACCAATAATGAACACAACTTCAATTTGTCAAGATAGTTACTAAAATCTGATCACAGACCACAGTAAATTTGAAACTTAAAGAGAGGTTCTGCTTTCAAAACCAACTATAACTGTACATATTCTAATAACTTGACCAGATAGGCTGTTAAGGTGTTACATTTACCAGGTATTTGTTTTAACATACAAAAGTTTACAGAAAAACAGTCTATTCTGCGATCAACATGTGAGAGTTTCAGGAATATTATTTCACCTACAGTCTACATATGTACCATACAAGCAAAAACTTATGGAAGCTTTCATTGGATTGAGCCTTAAATCTCTTTACAGGTCAATAAAATAGATACTTCCACAACAAAGATCATTATACTCTAAACAGGTGTCCAAGTAACAATTTTTTTTTAAATCTAATACAGTATCATAATTATTCTTGTTGACTATTACTTTCATTTTAAATTATTTACAAAGAAGGAAACCATTTGGCCTTAATAACCTGAATTTTGCCAACAAAATAAGCCTTTTAAGGGAAACTTAGCACATACTTCTAGTACGTATATCTTTGCAATTTTAGAAGCTAAAGTATCTTAAACAATGCTTACAGACAGATATGCTGAAATTAGTCACCTAATTAAGCACTTCCCTTTGTAGTATGATACAGCAAAACTGTTTTCCACCAGCAAATTTTTCCACATTATTTCAGCACATTAAACACAAGAACAAGACAACAGCCCAGTGAAATAAAGTAAATGCTATGGAAAAAAAGCACTTAAGGAACTGTCCACATATCCTCACTGGATTTTAAGGAATTATCTATTTTTCTATCAGAAAACTTTGACAAGCTATGTGATCTAAATGAAATACATCTACTTTGATGGTTTGTGTTTTAGGGTTTTTTTTTGTTTGTTTGGGTATTTTGTTCTTTGTTTGGGTTTTTGGGGATGCTTATAGTAACCAACGGCCAGTGCTGTTAAATCAGAAAAAAACTGGTGTATAATTCATTTAACATAGGTTTATTTAGCCACTCCCAAGTTCCTGTAACTAAAATTTCTGGTTCCAGCACTACAATACTGTCAAATAGGAATAAAATGAAATATCACGGTGTATTTTAGTACCATTTAGAACACAATTTTTTTTTAACTCTTACGATTTTGAGACCAAAAAAACCTCTTCTAATAAGATCCTGGAAATAAGCACAGGGGTGCTCCAAAAGGAATGCCATTGTATTTACAGTGCAAAAGACACCTGTCAATCCACATTTCAATACAATATAAAATTGTACATTAGAGCCATTACAATGAAACCAAATAAGAAAAGATTGACCAATGTAGTATGTCTAAACTATACTGAAAAATTTCAAACTTTATATGCTACTTAGGCTCAAAAATTTAACCAGAACCATACTATAAGTGCTATTATGCTCTGCATTACTTAGGGTTTTTTTGATACTAACTTCTGTGGCTATTATTGTTCCAATTATTTTTATGTGTACTTCAAAAGGAAAAGTCTGACTAAATCCACATTAAAAGAGGGCTGAAATCTTCAGGTACTAGAGACAGCAAACAGATTTAAATGAAGTTGTCAGACGTGTATTCGGTACAATAAACTGAATACATACCTTTGACATGATGAACCAAGGACACAATGTGCTGAATAAATGACTCTGACGTGCTTTTGCTGGCCTGTGGCAACTTAATGTGGTCAAAGATGGATCGGAACTCTTGCTCCTTCTTGACGGAATGGACAAGTGTGCTAGCAAGCAGCCTGTCTTTAGTCAAGGAAGCAGGTCTAAAATGCATCAACAACAAAAAAAGACACACAAAAAGAAACCACTAGTTTAAATACAAATGAATGACACTACAGGCAGGTGGAGAACCACACTGTAAAGTGGAATAATTTACCTATTGGAATCATCAAGAGGTACCGGTGCCATTTTGAGTTTAACTTCAGGACGATGGGAGTCACTGGCTATCATTTTGATCCTAAGTGGGCTCTCCTCTCTGAAGGTGGATTTTTCTCTCGCATCCAGATTCTTGTGTAGAGGGGGACTGTAATCAAAGAGTTCTTTGAGCTTTTCAGACTTTACCTGCTCAGGTGACTGAGTTTCTTTCTTCATCGTTTGTCTCTCAGAACTCTTGTCTTCTTCCTTGTGCTTATCTTTTGTTGCACTAGGCCTTTCTGCTACATAGCCAGTCTCTTTAAGCTTATAACTTTTCTCATCTCTAAATCCATCGCTCTCTCTATTGCCCTTGATCGGTATTTTAGATTTGTATTTGGCTCCTTCCTCCTCAGCATTCCGGTGAGATGCAGTAGGAAAATTTTTACCCTGATCTGCCAGGACAGACTTTCTGAACTGTCTGTAATCCTCTGTCTCCTCTGTGTCCTCCCCTTCAGAGTCATTAAACTTTTCTTTCCCAGTCTCTTTATCAACGAAAAAATCTAAAGCTTCCTGTTCCTCCCATTCCCTTTCTCCCTCTGTCCTCCCTTTTTCTGATCCTCTCTCCTTCTGGGCCTCCTTTTCCCTGGTATTACCCCTATCAAGCAGGTATACTCTAGACTCTTCATCTGTGTACCTGTGGATAGCAAAGAAGAGACTCATAACTCTGGATTGCATTCACTCCAGTTCACTTGCATTCCTCTTTTGTGTCAATTCCACACCAAGAAGAAGAGAATACATTCCTCTGAGCAATTCAACTTTAGCATGCAACAGTTTGCACACCATTAACACTATACCCACTGTCATTTATGTACTACTGGAGGTATCTGAACAATACAATGCCTTTCTGTAGAACATCTAGAAATTCTCTGCTTGAGTTTATAAAAAAGCTCGTGGTTTGTTTGTTTTTTCTTAATTGGTATCCAGTTTCAGATTCTCTTACACTAGTCATTTTTTCCACCAAATTCAAATGAAATTCGATAATTCAGACTGCAATTCATATTTGTATGTCTTTTTGTGAAAAAGTTAAAAGGAGTACTAAAAAAAAAATTAATTATTTTTAATATCTTGCACATTTCTAAGAAAATACCAAAATCTGACACAGGCTTCATGCATTCGCTACATTTTGTACAAGCAAGGAACAGGGAACCTTAAGGAGGCAGCTCTCCTAAACACAGAAACACACTTAGCAACTAATTATTTCAGCCACTGCCTTATCTATACACTATTTTCACATAGGTCTTAATACGTTCACCTACTCTAATCCATCTAACCTGTATTTTCAATCTTCTAAGCAGTGTATTTTTACATAATGCATCACTGACTGGACAAATTCATTTAAAAGCTTAATCTCCAAGCTATGTAGCATAGTCACAGCTTTGCACTATAATTCATTTTATAAGAAATCCACTGAAGTACAAGTCACATTAAAAAGGAACAGTCTAATGTCAATAAGATTTTTACAACTTTTGAAAATTACTACTATATCAAACATATTAAGAGCAAATTTAAGAATTTTATGTTAACTGGAAAATACATATTCAACTTTCAATATATTGTCCTTCATATCAACAGAATTATGTTCCAAGAACATCAACACCTACCCTCTTTCATACGTAATGCAAGACAAGGCATCATAGTTGTCATACTGCACCACATAATTAGCAATGGATGCTGCTCATGTTAACAAAGAAATCATTGTACAACATCTGCATTTTTAGAATTCCAGAAGATTTTCACTTCAAACTACATGAAGCACTAAAATTTTAAAATACTTGAACAGAATTCACTTTCAAACAAGCAAGTTTAATGCACTACTCTAAGATTTTTCTTAACAGTAAATGGAGTATAAGAAAATACACTGTAAAGGAAAAGCACAAACCAATTTTTCCTCAAGGATACATGTGCCTACCTCCACTAGCCAACAGCCAAGAACTTGAAGCGTCTCAGGAGGAAAAGGCATATATTTCAAGCTCAATTCTAACCAGACTAAAATTAATGTTTATTCCATAGTATTCCGTACTGCATTTCACAAGGCACAGTGATGATTTTGTCAAAACTCTGTAACAGACAGCATTTTAAGAGGCAACATTAGGCTTGTAATTTAATTCTTACCTTTTCATAAACTTTCCACCTTTTGCAGTTTCCTGTTCGCCGCCCTCAGGATAAAATGACCGCACTCGAGCCTCCTCACGGGGAGCGCTCTGTGATGGGATTGTCTTTGCAGGGCTTCTCCTCGCAGGGATGTGATGCAATGGGCTATTCTGAGAAGGACTGTAACGGCTAGAACCATTTCCAAGAGAACCAGAGCCAGACCTCTCAGGACTATGCTGAATGGAATGGGAATGTTGAGGTGTGTCCTTTGCTGAGTGGGCTGTACTAAGCAAAGGGGCATCAGAGCAAGATGAACTCTGACTAGGTGGGGTGGCAATAGAAGGACTATGGGGTGACCTTGGACTGTTATCATACGCTGAAAGGCCAGGCCAAATGTCGCCAGAAGCTGCTGATGATTTGTTAAAATCGTCAAGAGACTCTGATGGGTCATGTTCAAATGTATCTTTCTGTTCATCTTGTGATTTATTTTTCAAAGGGCTATCTTGCAAAGGAGCCCCTTCAGTTTTCTTTGCCTGCTTTTCCAGAGACGCACGTCTTTTGGAAGAGACAGGTGATTTGCTGTATGGGGATGAAGAACGAGATGAAGAGGACCTCGGGGACCTGGAAGATCTGTAAGATCGACGAGATCTGCTCCGGGACCTCTGGGAAGACACAGACCTTCGTTTTGGACTTCTGGAACGTGAACGGCCACGCCTAGGGCTTCGGGAGTGTCTTCGGTTCCAGACAGGCCTATAACCTCCACGATGGTATCTACCACCTCCTCCTTGATAATACCCTCTACCTCTTCCTCTGTAACCATAGGGACGTCTCATTCCTCTATTATTTCTGTAATCTCTGCGATAATCTCTAGAATAAACACGATCCCTGCTGCGAGATCGTGAATACGTCCTGGACCGAGACCTAGAACTAAAATTAAAAAGCAAACATTAACATCTGACAACTGAAGAATTCAAAAAAAAAAAAGTATGTACCTTGACACTAAATGCTACATTTCTCAAATGCAGTCAGAATGGTAAAGGAAGCGGACTAACAGTCTTAAAGTAACTTCTACAATCTATCCTTATTATTTCTGTCTCAAAGGATTATAATAAACATGTCTATACTCCTAAGGACTGTGAAACTTAGACTTCAGCATCACATGATTAAGACATTACCAGCCTCAGTGGCCTGTCCTGTCATGTTATTTGAGATTATCACCACTTTGGAGCATGACATTCAGTTCCTCAGCCACCTCGGTTCACAGCCTGGAACACCAAGTTACACAACCCCCAATTTACTATGCCAGCCTGTGGACAGCAGCTGCTGAGGCACTAAGCATTCAGCCACTTCTTTTATAGGAGATGGTAATGTCCACTAGTAAGAAAGATGAAAAGACCAGAGGCAACTAAGAAGACAAGATACAGCAAAGCTTATCTGCTGAAGCCTTAAGTTAGTCCAGATCTGAAAAGCTGCATGAGAAATACAAAACAAGTAACAGGGAAAGAGCCTGGACACAGAAAATACCATATGAAGGGGGAGGGGAGAATCAAACAAGCCACAAATCAAGCAGAACCATTAGCATTCTGAAATCATCTTGCGATAAGAGGAAGGAAAAAAGGAAAAGAGAAAAACAGTCAAGTATAAAACAAAGTAACAGAAATTACATTCAAAGCACAATCTACCTACTGCCTAAATTGAAGTAAGATCCCAGGCTCACTTCTGCCACAGCATCACGCAGGGAAGAATAATTTCCAGACAAAATTCATATACTAAACCATCTTTTCCTGCAGTAAGACATCAATTTACCTGTATCTCTTCTTTCTAGAATGTGATCTGGATCTTGACCTAGAGCTGGACTGCGATCTGGACTTTGATCTTGAAGAATGTGATCTAGAGTTAGATCGACCCATTTTTCTCAGTAGATATACTCCTTCCCAAAAGGAAAAACAGTGAGGGGAATGGGGGGGGGAAGAAGCAACTATTTAGAGTCCAGGTAAATCATACAAATGAACAAAATTTATATATGCTAAATTTAGAATATTAGAGGTACAGCATTTCCTAAATAAAAGAACTTTGTGCAAGTCTGGATGATACATATTTTAACATACTTTCAACAAAATTGTTGCTATTTGTGTGGTTTATAGTTTCCTTGCATTTCCAATTCACCAATCCTTCCCTAGCAGGGCTTTATAGTCCCCTACAATGTACCTTTTACATAAGCAAAAAGAAAGCCCTGAAGTATTCTGTCCAGCAGTTGTTGGTTTGAGCCAGGGCTATTATTTCTCTTAACCACATGTACTAAAGCTAATTACCCTGATCCGATTTTCCACCAGTCAATATGCGCATCCTGCATCTTTTTAGGATAACCTTACTTTTTAAACTACATGTAAAATGCATGGCTAACTTAAATACTTTAACAACTAGATAAATAATCTTGCTTGCAACAGAATTCAACATTTTTCATCTCAAATTAAGCTATGAAAACTACAACTGATTATAAAGCAATGAGTCCTAAAAGAAAAACTCATAATACATTTCTTCTTATGTACAGTCATAATACACATTTACAATTAATTAGTGCTAACCATAAAAAAATACACACCTTTTTCTTTTCAGATCAGTGGCTAAAAATCCCCAGTTTAATCATAAAAACATTGACCTATTATCATTTTCTTTTGAAATTGCCCAGCTTTAAAAAAAATAAAAAACAAAAAGTCACATTCACATTAAACAACCTGAACATGAACTGTGGACAAGTAACTACACATTTTCAGGCCTCTGTATGGTCAATATCTATAATAATCATTTTTTAATAATAATGAAAACAAAAATGGGAAAAATAAACATTTAGCTTCTGTACTGCAAACAACCACGAAAGCCTACAATTACTGTACTGAAAATACAAGCTCAACACAACAAGCACTTTCTGTCACAAGGTACTTTATATAATCTTCCTTGTTACCTGGGTGATATTCCAATTATGTAAAGACAAATAAACAGCATTAGAGCTTAAAGTTAACAAAATTTCAGAGATTTTACACATATAAGTGAACCCAAAAGAAAAAAGGAGACCAACCTTTCCCCTACCAACTAGTCCCTCCTGCCCCATATGCTTTCCACACCACATTAACACAAGAATTTGCACGGCCCCAGAGATATAACCTCATCTGAAACTAACCCAGCAACACAATTAATTTTAACCTAAACTAGCTTTCCATTTAACTAAGAAAAAATTATTTACCTTGAAGAATATGTCAAATGCTGTCTCTTATCGGCTCCTTCCATTAAAGAGCAAATTTACATAACCTACACTCAGATGTTTTCTAATTCATTGTGTTCAATTAAACGCACAGAAAATGGCTTTATAATCTCTTATGCTCATCTACTCACAGACAACATAAATTTAGAGTTTTTAAACCACTGTAAGACATAAAATATATCAATCTTGCAAAAGTGGTAGGAAAACATCTGTTTTTTTGCTATTACAAGTAATTTTCAGACCAAATTTCAGACTCACAATAAGTTTATCACAAGCCTTTATCAGCTTTAAAGGAAATCTGTTTTATTTTCCCTGTGTTCAAGAGTAACATCTATATATTTGCATTCTATGTACAACAAGTACATATATACTGTACCATAGCTGACCTCTACAAGAGAGATGCTAATTTCAGAAAGCTTTTTACATTTTATTTTCTTATTGCAAGCATAAATTTTAGGAAAACAAAATCAATCCTCATTTTAAATGGTTGAGTTCAATCAGAACATTTAAAAATAGAATTAAGTTAATCTTACCTCAAACAGTTAGTTGGTGCCAATGAAGTAATTATTTCAAAACTCTCTATTTGTGCTTTCAGCAATACTAATCCCTATAGAACAGAAAAACACACTGTCAAAGACATGAACTTTTACTAAAGGGCAGGTAATACCTTTTGCTTCAATGCTTCAAACATTAGTACGTTTATCATGAAAAGACAGAACATAAGAGGTGGCAAATTTACTCTTGGACTCCGTGAAGCTGCATGTTAAGACTGGAGCAGCTCAAGAGCTACCCACTGCCAAGGGGCAAATCCTACTCCCCTTCCATACATGATCACTCCTCCTCCAGTCTTGCTTACAGGGCTGTATAAGGCGCTATCCTCACCTTCACACCAGCCCTGACACCCTTCACTTTAGGTACTGCAGTGAGTAGGCTCTTCATAACCAGAAACCACTTTCTTTCGGTTAGGTTATCAAGCTGGCTAATGAAAGGCCAAACAAGTGCCAGAGATGGATTATGGGGAAAAGAACAGCATGTGGCCAGGAGGAGGGGGCAAGGACAGTGGCAAACTGTTAGACCAGTCTAAACTCTAACATACATCTTTGCATTTAACTGGAGCCATCTTATTTGAAAAAAGACTTGGGATAACGACTTATGACAACAGTGAAAGATCTTTACGTTTCCACAAGCATTACTCTGTTATACCTTCTTGTTCAAAACGCATACATATCTGAGTTTACCTAAATAACCAACATCACCTTCTTCAAAAATCAGCTTTTACAGGTATATAGAAACAAACCACAATTGTAGTAATGAAATCCATCTCAAAACTACGACCTTTTCACTGGCTTCAGCTTTTAATTACCTCAAAGCCTTAAGACTATGTATACTTTTGTAGTCTGACTCAACATCAGGTAAGCTTTCCAATTCCACCCCAGCAACTCAGAATTTTGTCCCAATTCAATACAGACATTCATGATGGATCTCCCATAAATTCTGCATCTCAACAATTTTTTCATCAAAGCCAAAGCTATAAGACATCCATTGTTCCTAAATGACAGTCACACTTGTTCAAAGATGTTTTCTTCATCTGAAAGAAATGTAGCACTTGTGTTCATAAACACTGCTTTCAAAAGTCCACTTACCATTCACTAGTAGTGACCAAGATATTTCCAATTTCTACAAAATATATGCTTTAATAAGATTAAGTTTTTACTTCTCATCATCAGCAAGCATGAGCCTCTGAAGGAGCACAGTAGTGTATCGGACCATTTCAGATCTTGTCTAGACAAAAGGCGAGATGGTATTAGCTAGCAAAGGTTACTTAAGGCATTCAGAAGTCTAGTACAGAAAAAGTAATACAAACTTCAGCTAAATGGTTGAAGCTCAGTCTGAGATTTCAAATCAATATTTAAATCATCTCTACTTCCGAGTTTTAAAAACAATCTGTTAGTGTTAGCTGAAATTCAAAATCCTAGTTTAGACAAGTCTTTAGATCCTGGGGACACAGAACAAAAATAGTTACTTCACCTTTAAAACCTCTACGCAGAAGACAAGATCTTAAATTACTATAGCTCAAACTCTGGCAGTCAGTTCCACACAGTTTTAACAACCTTTTCCAGCAACTAGCAAAGGTGAGAAGTAG
>Ga0065711_1034389_pt1 | contig 23854 bp, 19 predicted proteins | sample Hoacrofraction12_FD_59098 | JGI IMG/M metagenome (GOLD analysis project Ga0065711, IMG submission 59098) | Hoatzin crop microbial communities from Cojedes, Venezuela - Epithelial fraction 12 v2 (version 2) | ecosystem: Host-associated > Birds > Digestive system > Esophagus > Crop | place...
CGCTGATGACAACCCTCTGAGTTCTGCCATTCAGCCAGTTCTCTATCCACTTCACCGACCACTCATCCAGCCCACACTTCCTCAGCTTCCCCAGGAGGATATCATGGGAGACTGTGACATCTTTAAAGCTCCTGGAGGACATCAAACTAGCAGAGATCAAAAGGAAAGTACTCATTAAACCATAACAGGTACTTAATCTAAGCATCTTTGCATTATCAGCTCAGACAGGTAATCCCTGTCTGACACAAGGTCAGTACTGTGGTGCAATGTGGTGCGTCTGTTGAGATGTGGTGCGAACACATGCACTGAGAATTGGACTGATATAAATGGGGCAACACAGTGCTCTGGCAAAATAACAACAGCAAGCACTCTGCTTCTGTTCAGAGCACAGGGTACAGGATTGCCAAATTGATTCCTATCTATTGCTGGCAACTAGATCGTATTTTTCAGGGTAAACAAATTCCATATAAAAGCGACCTTTTGCTCTGATTTTTTCTGACTGGAAGGCTGTTCCAACTTCTCATTTTTCCAGTAGTAGGAACTTTCTGCTCTCCAACATACACTTATTTCTTGCCAGTTCTTATGTCAAAATAAAAGTGCTTAATCTAGGGAATGAAGTAGTTTTAAAAGTGTTCTAGAAGTGAAAATTTTACTTTCAAAATATTACTTCCTAAGGCCCTGAACACTTTTGAGTGACAATTTCAATACTCTCCCCTGAAAAAAAAGAAGACTATTATAAATTTACATAATCTGTTTAGACTAGAAAGACAAGTCTTCAAAATTAGGAAAGGTTAGACTCACAGTTGTCAGCATTAATTGTCAATATTAATTTTGTTCTTTATGAACACTTAAAAGGACTTTTTTCTTATAACAAAAACACACAGAACCATGCAAGTAGACTTGGATAAAACATACGCAGATGGCTTGCAATTGCCTAAGCAATCACAAATCTATTGTTTACCAAGATCACAAAGATTGACTGTGTATTAACAGATTTTTAATAACTGATTTCTGAGGCTTTCAAGAGAAAAAGTCTAAAAGCTTGCCATTTGACGGACTTGACTGACTAGTCTTGTTATCTTAAAGTATAATGCTTTAGTTAAAACAACCTGAAACGCTGTTAAAAAAACCCAACCAACCTTTTAACACTATTTTTTCTCTGGCTTTCTCTGACCATTTCTTCTCTCTAAGCGCCCCCTCAAAAACTCTGGAAGATTTATTTCCATCAGCTTCTGTTGTGTTTTTTTTTTTTTTTTAATGTCTGACTAGAAATTTGTCCTTTGCTTATCAGACTGATTGCCAACCCAACACACCAAGGTGTATGTTTCTCAAAGCACTACATACTACTTTTATAAAACATGACTTTCAGACAGATATGAAAGGAAGACAAAGATAAGTCTTTCACAAGCCTCAGATACAGCAATGACTCCATGTGTGACACCTGTGTAGCAGGCTTGTCAGAAGTTGGTTACTCCGTAGTGACAGCATTAGCAAGGTCTCAATATCTCAATTGCAAGTCTCAGCCTCAGGCTCAATGCTCCTCTCCGTTGGACATAAGCTTAACAGCATCGGCTGGCATCTTGCCCTCAATTGAGGATGAGTTGTTAGAACTGAGTACGGGCATTTCAAACATCCACTGCAGTTCTCTTTGGAGATGAAGTCTTGTGCCCAACACAGCATGTCATGTTTTCCATTCAGCCATAGCTTTTCATCTTTCCTCACCGCTCTGGAACTTGGAAAAGCTCCCTCACGCAGCAGCTGCTCCTCTTCTGCCACCGCTGTCCCAGCAGCTCCTAGGTACAGCCTCGCAGCGAGGGCAGCCTCAGGACATTGCTCCAGCAAAAAAGTCCATTTCAGCTTCTTTTAGCCATCCTATAGCAGAACACCAATTTCTACTCCAGAGAGGAATAAGTGGGATAAAACAGTTCTCTTTAACAAAGGGAGTGGAAGTGGTGTTATGACAACTATTTGGGTAAGATCAACAAATACAATTATTAATTTCTCTCACACCTAAACTAAAATAGCTCTACAATTGAAGTCACCAGGCTGAACACTGAAGGTCAAAGAAAAGGCAATTCTCTTCAGCAAAACCTGCGGCAGGCAGCTTTCAGAGCTTCAGAAACCACTGAAGGAGATGTTCACGAGCATTCAACAACCATCAGACATCCTAAATGTAGCTTTTGCTACCAAGGTCCATTTACCATAAACAAATCTTGAGATCTGAAGATAACTATCAAGCCTGTGACCTGAATCACTCCTTCAGCTACCAAAGCAACTACAAGCGAAGAGTCAAATTAGCTTTTTTTTTTTTAACTTGAAGATACCACACTCTTTGAGGATACTGCATCTTTATACACACACACATCTTTCCATGTATTTTGTGTTTCATTTCTTTGTTCTGAAGCCCTTTCAGTAAAAAGTCAGCTAAAAGCATTTGTTCTAAGTCACCTAAATGCCTAAGGTTTTGTATTAAGGCTGCATGGGAAATTATCTACCTGTTTTCGAAAGTGGGTTTGCTTGGGTGCCACCAGGTTCAAAATCTTTTTGAAACATGGAAGCCTACTCATCGCTTTTTTCTGAAACATGAAGACTACAGTTGGAGCGTGTTAGGTAGGAACAGTCCCAGCTTTCAGTCACTTTCCTGTCCCATTCAGATCAGAAATCTGAAAATTGTCTCCCATATCCCAAGATATCACACCTGAGACAGCTGTGGTTTAGCTGTCTCAGCCAAAATATATTTATTTCCTCATACAATGTGGAAGAGCACTTAGGGAAGACACTGGCAGAAAATTGAGCATCTTTACCCTAATATTAACAATGAATCAGAAAAAAGCCTAAAGATTCGTGTCTTCTGCCCATATGACTCCTTAAACCCTCAGACTCTTTCTTTGCTGTTCTAGGCTTAACTTTGATTAGAAATTCCATTTTGGACCAGAGAAAAAAGTTCCCATCAAGTCTGGTATGTACATTCCTAAAAAGGAGGACTGGTTTCAGCTAATTAACATTCTCGAATGGAACAGCTATTTTGTCGGAGGCTTCATGATCAGCTCTAACTTGACTTCTACGTAACTGTCAGAGCAGCATGACAGTAATTACATTAGCTGTGAACATAGCATTTCCCAAAAAGAGGGCAATAAATTAGAGATTGATATAGCAAAATCTGACAAGAGCTGGCAGGGCTTGAAAGCTGCTGCTTCGTGTTGCACTTCCCAGAAGAGACTGACTTGGAAGCAAGTGCTGTCCTGGTATCAGCCCCTCTCTCTGTTTCTTGTACAGCCCTCAAGTGGGACAAGAGGAAGAATTATTTTCAGACAACAGAATAAACAAGCATGATTTCAGGGACCTTTTCCTCACACTCTGTTTTAGGCTAAGACACCTTAGGAGACAATTTTTTCACATAAAAGCCATACTGCATTATCTGAAACAGTAAAGTTCGGAAGTTCACAGAGAATATGCACTACAGCTTGGTTGTTAAGACTGGAGACATTTCTTTCCTTTATATTCTGTATCGTGCAAGCAGTTATCCTCAAATCAAAGTCAATGCCCTACTTGAGTCAAGCATAAAAAATGTGGCAGGACTAAACATTGCGCTTATTAAGCAATTCTTTGGGCAACTGTCACACAAGAAGCTCCACAGCCTGTGTTTACTCTTTCCACTGCTGAAAAAGCCCAGGCTTGACCCACATCAGAGCCTGAATTAAGAACTGCAACAACAATCACAAGCCCTAAATGGTTAGGAATTTTCTTAACTCTAAATTAGCAGAATAATCAGTTTGCAAAATACTATTTTCCTATACAAAATCTGAATACAGTAGACTCTAAAACCAAGTTCTGGCCACTGCAGGAGAAACAGAGATTCTGCAAAATAATCTACTGCAATGCCACGTCTCTCTTCTGTTCCCACCACCTGCTAAATCAAACCAAAACCAAGAATCCTAACAGCTTCAAAACTTCTACCATTCACTTTGTAACAAGTGGCAGGTGTGTATTTAACAAGAACTGAGAAGGGAAGGACTCCCAGACCTGTATCATTCCCCACATTAGCACAGCTTGAGAAAGAAACTTCTGTTTTGTTTGACGGCCATCAACTTGAATCACCTCAGCTGCGCCTAGCTCTACATTTTAAGAACTTCATTCCAAAATAAACATTTTAACTTTATCTTAAAAAAAAAGGAACTGATAAAAGCAGTGGCATACCAGAGAGCAAGAAAAAAAAATTCAAGTCTGAAGTTTTGCCGTACCTAAAAAGTACAAAGATAAGTAGTTCTCCGAAGTCATTCCTTAATTTTTTTTGTTATTATGTGTCTTACAGGAATTCCAATTTTGAGTTATAAACAAGGATTCCTTAGAATTACAGACATTCTAATTGCAGTTTCACATTTTAAAAATTGCTTTCGTGGATCTTTTGTGGAAGAAATAGATCACGCACTCCACAAACGTGGCTTCAGACAGAACAACAGCATAAACATTCTGAGAACATGGTTTTTCCTGCAAAACTAGACATCTGTTCTTTTATGAAACAGGCTTGTTTTCTTTAAAATCAGATATAAAAATCTGACAGAAAAGCGAATGGACTGGGCGACTAGATCACATGCACATGATTACACCTTTTATCCCCACTTTGCCTTTATGAAACTGAGCACATTCTCTAGATGGATAATGCAGCTTCCAGAAAGAAATCAAAGAGGCTCAAGCTATAAATCAGTCAGCTGAGAAGGTAGCTACAATATAGCTTCATAGAAAAACGCAAACCAAGGTCAGCAGCTCAGAAGCTAAACTAAGAAATTTTACAAGGGAAAATACTATGGTTTTAATACTCAGGGCTACTTAACCTTTAAGAAAACAGTAGCAAGTGAAAATTACTTCAGACATTTACATGGCTTTAAAAACATCATGCTAGTTACATCACAAATTAAGCTGAAGAGCTATGGGCTCTTGTTATACTGGTGGTCAGGGAGTGGTCAAAAGATCATTTATTACCAGCATTTTACTCATATAGTGTGCAAGGGTGAAGACAGTAAGAAGGGATATGAGGAATTCCTTAGATGAAATACTGTTAAATGCTTTAAAGTTTTACTGAAAGATTTATCTTATACTTTGCTTTATAACCGGTAGGATTATTTTGGTCTCTTGCTGGTGGTGACCTCATATTTTGCACCATATTTTACTCAGTAAAGAGCCACAAAAACATTGGTATGACTGGATTTAAATGCCAAAGGTGATAAAACTAACAACTGGGGCCTGTTCCAAAGTATGAGTTTATAAGAGAGGCTTTATGACCTAAATGAATGAATTTATTTGAATCTTTGAAGCTAAGAGCACAGCAGTGTTTAGGATCAAGCTGATTTCATGATACTTTTTAAAGCTTTCTTCCTACCAAATGAAATAAACATTAAGAAGTCCTACAATGTGCATTTATTTTGAAAACTGAAAAAATGGAAGATAAATCATGCTAGTACTTCACAGGATTATGTTAAAACATAATCAGAAACTGAGACACTATTCAAAATTACTAAATACTTCATGGTGCAAGAGAATAATTTTCACATTGCATGCAGTTTTTAGTTCACATATGCTTAGCTCCGAAAAAAAGACATTTTCCCATGGCTCTAGCACTTAGTCATTTGATCTGCAGATAACATGCATCTTCTGCTTAAATGTGTACAAGCAAGCATCTTTGTCAATATGGACTTTCCAACTATTTAAAGTGCCTCTAAATGTAAAAGATACTAGCAACGCTGGAACTTTGCCGGGTCAAGCATCTGCAACTACTGAACACAGCCTACGCTCAATACCAGGCCCCTAAGCTGCTTCCTGAAACAGGATGCATTTGTCTACATAGTGATTGTATATTTATTTTGCTACAAAAAGACTTACAAAAAAAATCCCACCCTTCCATACTTTGGGCAGCTAGATGTGTATTTCTTTCAGAGACTCAATGCCATGAAAGCAATAGCTAAAAAAAGAAAAACACTCATAAACTGTAACATCAGTCCAGAATTTTAATTCTAAGTTTAAATAATTCAAAGAATCACTGTGAACATATTTTCTTACCAGATGTTTGCTGTTATACCTTAAAAAAACCCAAATAAGCCACAAAATGCCTACTTCTTTTCCTTGGTGATACAAGACCACAAGCACAAAACACAGACTTGCAGAATGGCCACTGCAATCTCCCTATACTACACAGCAAAAACTCTTCATAATTTCTTGTTTAAGACAGAATAATTGAAATCAATTTGGTCTAATAGAACAGTAAACCATTCCACAACTGAGGAGCAGTTTGATTTGTCTCTGTTTTCTGAGAATTAAACTAAAAATGTCCTGGTGTAGCACAATTTTGAATATAAGTATCATTTGTGTACCATTACTACAAATTATCATTCTAATCTACAAGTTTAAATAGATTAACGACTTTATTTAGACATTGTGAGCTTATTTAAAGCTGCAACTTGCTGCATGTAAGGAATATTTATTGAAGGTCAGATTCTTCCCCCTGTTTCATATGTTCTTTAACTCTGTATATAGCAGAAATTAGGGTGCCTTCTATTCTAGCGTATAATCCACTTAGGCAGATTTTTAAAAGAAAAAAAAAGAAATTTAAATTTAACCAGTCCTAACTGCTGAAGGAAGCCTACCTGAGCATTCCATGACTTATGGCACTCACCACCATTCAAGACAAAAATGTAAAGCTCAAATACGGTAGTTTATCTGTGCAAGCTGACTGTAAACAACTGTCTTAATGGGCTTGCTTGTCTTCAGTGAGAGAAGAATCAAAGTGTTGACAGAAGTACGGGTCTAATGTAAGTTTTATTCAATGCATTCCTTACACTGTATGGATGATGTGAAAAGGGGAGATGGCTTTTAACCCAGAAGTACTGGGTACCATGTTTTTCTTAAATGAAATGTATTTTTAGTAAGTTTCTCCTCCACCCCCCACCCTCCCCCCGCATTTAAAAAAAAAGAAATGCTTATTTGCACACACAACCTACATCACCAAATACTGGTTTAAAGTCAACAATCCACTTGCAGGTATGTCAGAATCTGACAATGGTTTCTGCTTCCTCAACCTAAGATTTATTGCCCAGTGAAGAAACAAAACTCAAGAGTGGCTCTCAATACTTTGAGCAGATCACATAACTGGAAAACTAATTTTCATTTTTACAGTTGTCATTACCTTAAGCTGAAGTTCAATTTATCAATTTGTAATCCTTACTTCTGTATCACCAGGTATGTGTATTTTTAAAGAGGTACACAAATAGACAAATACTAGATTATGAACTCAATTATATTTTGTAAAAAGACTCCTCATGGAAACTAGGGTCCTGATTTTGTAAGCCTTTTCATATACGTTCTCAGAACTGGGTGCTAAACAGTCCCGATGCCAATTCATCACAACACAGTCAATGACAACATATATCATAGCTTGTCAGTCGTCAGGACAATCTCTCAAGACAATAGCATTCAAAAGGGTAACTGAAATGGGTGCACTGAGCTTCACAAATTGTTTTGCATCTACTATCACACTAGGGAGGAAATGGTTAGTTTAAAGGGTCTGGTTTCTGAAAAATTGCTTCAAGTGTTTCACAGAAATATTTAAGTGGTTAGACTCACACCACAAAAAAAATGCCCTAACAGATGATGTTGATCCTGTTCCTTTGCCACATCTTAGGAAGAACGGTGAGTTCCTAATAAAATCAAGCACAGTTTTGATAGGTCTTGCATGCAGTTTACATTTGTTTTGCAATACTGTTTTCAAGCATTTAAACAGAAATAGACAGTCTGACATAATTTTCTCCCACTTAGTTTATTATCTTTTCATATACATTCCAAAACACTAAGACGCCAGTCTGCCTTAGCATGCAGAACAAGCAACTTTGGGGAGTCAAATCAGTTTCTTGTATTGCTGGAGGTCCAGGGTGTAACTTGCAAAACCAGTCAGCTCTGATGCACAGTAAACCAATAATCATTACCATCAAACAGATGCGCATTACTGTGCTAAGCAGAGCTACAAAGTATACAAAATACTATCAAAAACTTAAATTACATGTCATGGCACATCTGCACACAGTATTTAGGAAGGTGGGGCCTTTAATGTAATTTCAACATGACTTGGAAAAGAAACCATGAATGAAGTCACTGTTATCAATCCTCTTCAGAGCTAGATTCGTCTTCCTGGTCAGACAGCTCTGCAACAGGAAAGCGCAGGATGGCTGCCACGCCTGTCAGCTGGCCAAGCTGCTCTCCAGACACATGCAGGCTGGAGAAAATGCGTACTGTGCCCATGTTCTCTCGTACGCTATCTACCAACTTAACATAGCGGGCACGTGTAGCCACATCCTGGTGCCGGAAGAGCTCATCGCTGATCAGCAAGGTATCAATGGCCATGGCTTCATTGGCCTTCTCCACATGTTTTAGCCCATAAAAAGCCCGGTCAGGCTCATGCTGCAGCATTTTATAGAAGTCATCTAAGGCTTTGACCTCACCAGCTGCCTTAGTGTCAGAGAGACGGCTAGTTACAGCTGGGTCGCAGAGGGCTTCCTTCAATGCGTACTTATGTCCTGAGGAAGAGTGGACCTGTAGTAAAAAAAGTCAAAGGTTTGGGTTTTTTTTAAATAAAAAAGATCATTTGCTTGATTAGCCAATCACAAACAGCTTCCACTATACACAATATTTATCTTGATAATTATTAAAGGAAGTTATCTCTTCCTTGAAACCACACGATTCTTTCCCTAAAGGATCTCTCCTGCAACCCAAAGCTTGTACCAAATCCCTTAAGCTGTATTTTAAGAAGTACAGGAAAGCTGTTTCTCTTGTTCAAAGACTGGGTTAAATACGCAAGCTGTTGCAGACAGTTCTCAGCACAAGGCCACTTGAAACTACCAAGAAATAAAGCACTGCAGAAGAGGAAGACCTCTTAAGACTGCAGACACACAGTACAAAAGCATTAAGTCTTGCACAACTGCTTAGCTACTATGTTTGCAAAGCTGTGAAGTACACTGAAACTTTTCACACTTACTACTACTACTTTGCTACAAAGGCTTCTTGGTGCAATTTGTCTCCTAAACTTTGTGACCACTAAGTATTGGCATACGCTTCTCTGCCCCCCTTCCCGGCTTTTTGCAAGCATACATTACAGGCCTATAATATTAAAAAATGACACAAGTATCCTTATGAAAGGGACAATTTATTTTAGGCTCTGAGTTTGCCTATTTCAGTGAAAGGTGGAAAAACCCACCGACTCAATCAATGAGATTACTAAAGAACAGGAAAAAATGCTATGGTCTGCATAACTTTTAACTATAGTACAAAACTAACAACACAACTAACTTCCATCACATCCAGGTACTTCTTTTTTTCTTCTTTAAACAGCTTTAGAAAGCTGTTATTAAACATGCATGCTATATAGCATGACAGATTAAACTATTTTTCAACATGTGCTTCCCTTTTAACTTAAGATGAAATATGTCATTATAGGGAGCTTAAAGTTCTTAATATTCTTTACTACACATTAAGGTATTGTATGAAAGAGCCATCCCTGTATCCTATGTAACTACCTTAAAGTTTGGGAGGTATGAGAATAATTTCCATGTGGTGCTCAGACAGAAATTTATTCTAATAAATGAATTATTTCCCATCACCCTTGTAATCATGTTCAGTTATGACAGACAGCTCTTAAGCCTCTTTTTACCCACTTCAGAGACTGCTTAGCTCCTTACCTGTAGGAACTTGGACCTGTTCTCCAGCAGAAGCTTGTTGTCAGTCTTGACCGCCTGCTGGAACATGTAGTCACAAAACTGCTCCCGTACAAAGCCTGGGCTAGCCACCAGCACACACTTCACCACGTCAAAGTTGATATGCCGCTGAATGGCTTGCACCACCTGCTCATAAAACCTCTCCAGGGCCCGGTCATGCTGACTGCAGTTCCCTTTCCGCTTGCGGGGGATGTTCACCTCCACCTTGGCACGGGTAAGCGTCATGCTTGGCGTGACCAGGCAGACGTGAGCCAACCCTTCCTGCATGACCACGGCTGCCACATCGGCGCTCCAGGCAGGGTCGCAGGCCTGCTCGATGCGCTCCAGCACCACGCTGTCCCACTGCTTCTTTGCCAGCGTGAACTGTCGGTTGGGCTCTAGCTCGATGGTGTGGTAGGCCCCCATCTTGACATACTCATTCTCTTGGATGTTGGTGCCCTTGACGCGCAGCTGGCAGGCCTGTGAGTCAAAATCGATGGCCTCCACACAGAGGGTGAGGGTGGTGCGGATGCGGTTGCTGCCCACGCTGCCCGTGGCCGACTCGGTCTGCACCTTCCGGATGGTGGAGGCCCGCAGGCTGTCACCCACCTGCAGCAGGTTGTAGGTGTGCCACATGTCCTCGGGCTCCTCGGGGATCAGAGTCACCTGCCCCGCGTTATCCTTCTCCAGGTCCTTCCTCACCAGCTTCATCCTGGCTGTTCCTTGGGCCGCCGCGCCCACCCCGGCTTCCCCCTACCCGAGGCGGCGGCGGCCAGCAGGCCCGCCCCGGAAGGCCCGGCGGCGGGAGGCGGAGGACGAACGGCCTACCCGGCGATAAGCGGCCTTTCCCGAACACCGGCGCGGCCCGGGCCCGCGGCAAAGCCTCGGCTGCACCTCAGGCGCGGTGCGGCCGAGCCTCCGATCGCTCGCCGCCCCGCTCAGCGCGCATGCGTAGCGCCCAGCGCCCCAAGGCGCATGCGCAAAGCCCGGCCTAAGAGGCGCCGGCCAGACGCGCGCCTGGCCTGCCGCCTTCGTCCGACACGCATGCGCGCGGTCGCTGCCTCCCCGCCACCGCTGCCTCGGGACGGGGCGCATGCGCGGAGGCGCTACGCGCAGAGTGGGTGCGCGAGGCGCGCGGCGGGGCAGAGCTGGGGCCTCCGCTGGCAGGGGCCGCGCAGGGTCGGGGCTTTCCAGCGGGAAACCTTCTGGCGGAGGGCGGGGGGGTCGGACAGAAGACTAGGAGGCAGCCGCCGCGCTCCTGCGTTGCTGTGAGGCGGGAGAGGACCGCCCGTTGGTGCATCCCCCCCGCTACCGCCTCTGCCTGTGCGGTCGGGGTCCGCCCTCGTCCTTCTCCAGCTCTTTACAGCCACGATTCAGCCTCACGTTTGCGAGGAGGAGAAACAAACCCCCAAAACTAAGCATTGGTGGAAGGTTCTGGTTACAGACCGAGAGAGGGATGGGAAAGGTGCGGCCACGCAGGCAGCTGTCTGGGTGCGGTGAGCGGACGCCGCGGCGCCCGGGGCCGGGGAGGGCGGGCGGTGCGGCCCATCCGCTCCGCCCGTGGTGCGGTGCCGGGAGGCGGCGGCTGGTCAGGCCGCCGTCACCCGGCGAGGTGAAAACCAGACCCGGGCAACGTCAGAACCTGGACTGTTACTATGACATCGCTCTTAAACTGAACTTCACTTTAAAAGATTTTGGTTAACCCCGAAAGTGACGCTTCAGCCCATCCTGAAACTTGACCTGCTTCCTGAATCTACTAGTTACTCGGTCAGCATGAGACAGTTACGAGAAGCTTCAGAGGCAGATGAGCACGTTTCAAATGAAGTTTGATGTTGACAAATGTGATACGCTTTGCAAAAACACACAGATTACTTCAGTAGTATTTGCACAGAAAAGGGGCCTGAATGATAACTACGCAGCTCAATTCACAGCCTAGACAAATTTAACAGAAATAATATAAAAATACGTAAGCCAGAAATAATATAAAAAAGATAATGACATTATGCAAGTATTGCAGCTTATTTTGAAATGGTGTATGACACTGAGAGCTCCATTTCAGAATGAATGTTGCAAATTTAGAAAGAATGAAGAAAAGAATGGAGAATAGACAAAATACTTGTATGAAGAATGACTCGAACGAAAAGAAATGCTTAAAAAAGCAGACAACGTAACATGCCATGATAAGTGTATCAGGACAACTCTAACAGATACAATAAGTTTGGAATATCTACACAGTCTGATAACCAAAGAGGACATCCTGTCAGAGATGAGAAAGTGGCAAATTTAGAACTATTAAAAGGAAGTTTCTGATTTCTTTTAGTTATTTCTTTTTTGGAAAAAAAATACTGTGGATTATGGAATTTGGCAACTTGGAAGGAAAGGCTTTGGAGTCAAGGATTTAATGACATAGAAGGGTACTGTGAGCAAAAATCATCCCATATCTCCCATTATGGTGTACAAATAAATTTTTCTCAAGTATCTAGCACTAGTCAGTTGTTGTGACAGGACACTGAACTCAAATCTGGCCCAATAACGTGTGTTCCTTGTTTCTAAGCTTGATACTGATGTAAAAACAACTTTATCAGATATTACATAATAGGATTTATTTATGAGACCTTAGACTCTCTTCCTGTGAGTACACATGCTTAACTGTGTTAGCCTGAATAGTTTCACAGAAGGAAGCTGGACCACCCAAGGGAATATAACATAAGCACATGTATAAAAAGCTGTTTAATTTGGGCTTGTACATACTCATAATTTTGTAATGCTTTGTGGCTTAGGCAGAGAGCATACATTCAACTTTTCCTTAGGAGTTCCTTTCACTGATCTATGTAAGTGCTGCATGGTGGATTTATGATGAATTTTCTTCTGTACATTCTTTGCCATTACAAAATTGCAAGGGTTGACCTCATGCTATTCTTTCAAGAAAAATTAGCTGTAGTACATATTTACCTTCCACATCATTTATTTTTTTTTTTATTCTTTTCCTGCTGTGTATTTACAAACTTTTCTCTGCTCGTTGGTTCCAGTCTAATTTTCACAAGGAGCCTTACATCCCTGGAGATGCGATATACTTTAGATAACGGTTGCAAGTTGGCATCCAGTACCATCCAGTAGAAAATAAACATTCAGTTCATGCAAGCAGGTGACTTGCTGCATTAAAAAACCAAACACAAACCAAAAAACCCAACCCAAAACAAAGATCAACCTCAAAACAAAGTTGCCGTTCAACATATTAAATTGACTGTTGTAGAAAGCGACATTTTGGGATGCGCTGAAGTCCTTTCTCAAACAAAAAATCATAAGATCTTAATACAGTTATGAACAGTGATCCACAAGTATTTAGAGGCAACTCTAAGTTTGAATGATGTATCCACAATTAGCAAGACCATTGTCAACTCACAAAGGAAAACATTTACTAGTGATGATGCTTTGCCTACTCTGGTAAAAAGTTAGTACTGGGTATTGTTATTTGTTTGAACACGTCAAAGAATGAGCAGTAGAAGAAAAATGACACTTCCAAAAATTTAACAACCATATAACTGTAAGTTTGTAAGTTTGTACTACTTTTGTTAAGTCAAGGAGAGAGATGAAATTGACCCCAGTCGACCTAAAACAACTGGATACTTTAAAATCTACATACAGTTTTGATATAAGTTTTGATAAGAGTTCAAAATTACATGGTCTGTTCCAGTCTTGGTAAAAGAGTATGTGCAGAATCTGACTTTTCTTGCCATTTATCACTTTTTAAAAACAATTTTATAGATACTAATAGTTGTAGCAATTTGGCGTCTATTTTCAGACCTTAAGTGCAGTACAAGACAAAAATGGTGACGGCATATATTTATAGGGATTTTGGAGCCATGCTGGTTTTGTAAGAGTATTACTATTTTAAAATACGTGAGACACACTGCCCTACATCTTCAAGTTTTGATCAGCTGCTTTCTGAAGACAGGTTGTGTACCAATTCTGGACAAAGAGAGGTCATGTTCACAGGAAAGCCCTTCTCCCCTGTATTACAGCTATTTTAGCTAGAATTCATACAAACACATTCAAGTCCTGGATAAGAAAAAACAGTGGGAAAGAATCTCAAATATAGGGGAAAATCTCTTGAGATTTTGGACATTATTGTTGCAAGAGCAAAGGAAGAGAAAAGATAAAGATGGAGAGGGAAGCTGGGGAGAACGTTCTTCTTCATGCCTTGCCTTTATCCTGCGTCTGTCCTGCCTTTGCAGGCTCTGGACAGAGATCACTTCATTTTCAGCATACAGTTCTGCCTTTATGATTACTTGTATTTTCTATTATAAAGATGAGTACTTGTAATGAGTACCAACAACATGATCAACACCAATGAGGACAGACTTCCAGGAGGGAGCAGGCTATGCGTAAAACTAAGTGAAGAAGCATTAAAAAGTAACGGAACCCTTTGGATTGATTTCTTCCTTCCTCTTCTGTTGAAATGTAGGGCTGGAGAAAACTTCCGCAGATCTCTAGTCAAACCACTTACACTGAGGCCAGGTGAAGTAAACATCAACCATCCCTCACAGGTGTTTATCAAACTTCATCAAAACTTTCAGTGAAGGAGAATAGGCGGGGCAAGTTTTTTTTGGTAGCCTGTTCTAGCAGTTCATTACCTGAAGAGTAAGAAATTTCTTCTGAATATTCCTTGAGATTTTGCTCAGTGAGTCACATTGGTTTTCTCCTGTCCTTTGTTGGACATGGAGAACTAGCTATTCATCAATCTCTTTATAAACCAACATACGTGATAGAGCAAGTCAAGACTGAGCGCTCTCACAAAGCAAAGACAACATTGACAACTGGAAGAATAGTCTCACTAATACTACTTTGGTAGAAACACATATTTGAAATGCTCAACACTTTACCCTTAGTTTTCTGTCTTCTAGATAAACTAGCCTAACTCATTCAGTCTTTCTTGACAGATCACTCTCCTCAGCCTGTATCAGGCTTGTCACTTCTCTGTGCACTTCAGCCTGTCTGTCTGCATGTGTCAGACTTTCTGTACTCAAGATTCTCAGAGGCCTCACCAATGCCAAGCTGAATTGAAAAAAAAAAACAAACCACAAACCTGTATAAATACACAAACATACAACTCTATGCACCTCCTTTTTTCTAGATTGTTTTTGGCTGCTAGTGCCTGCCAGATATTTGCCCTTTTTTTTTTTTCTTTTTGAGAAAGAGAAGCATGTAATTAATTTGCATTTATTTTTTATTCCACTTTAATTCTATGTAATTTCAATGTAACTCCTTGTCCTTATTTTTATGACATTTTGACTTGTTTATGTAGGGCTGCTTCTCTTATCTGAGACAATTTGAACCCCATTGCTGGTATCTGTATTGCCTGCTCTTATTTCCCAGTGTATTCTGTTTCACACCAACTTTTTAAAAAATAAAACCCAAAACCAACAAAAAGCAGTAAGCCCCTGACAGACCTGGACGGGACCCACCCTTGAGATATTTTCCTATCTGACAATAAACCTTTTTGTCACTACTGGTGAATTATCTGTCAGCAGCACCAGTGGCAGCTTTGCAACTCTGATGGGAAGTTGTGGCACACTAAATGGTTGCCACTTTACGAAGCCTCCTTCTGTGAAGGAACACAAACAAAAGCACATTTTGGAGAATATCACCACATAAGAAAATGAATGGAGACCTCCATGAAGAAGGGCTAAATACGGCACACCAAAGGGCTACATTCAGATTTTCACATTTTCCCGTACCTGTTCTTTCTTGCACAGTAAGCACAGAGCGACGAGTTAAAAACCCTACTCTTGCCTTTTGCCCGCTTGCTGGCACCTGCGTTTTGACCATTCTTACGAAATTGATTTCCTCCTCTGTGCTGTCTCAGGTTCACTGTGCTCTAGTTGTCAGCGCAAGAGCTGCCGGGGAGCTCCGTGTCCAAGTCTGCCAGCACATGAATCCCAGCGCTGCCTTTCGCCTCTTTCCCACCTCTTGGATCCCCCCGATTTCAGATGCAGAACATTACTACAGAGGGGGATTGTTAATTGCTGTATTTGTTTTACCACAAAAGCAAGTAAGTCCCTAACAATAAATGAAACCCTAAAAGGAAATATTACATATTCCACCTCCGGATGAACTCATCTTTCTGAAGTTAGTTGGTTGTAGTTAACTGCTTCCTCACTTCCCCTTGCGCCACTCAGAACATCTGAAAGCCAAACGGAGGAAACCAGAAAAACTACCCTAATTTAAAAAAAAGGTGCCAGGTGCACCTCTTTTCCCCAAGCCAGAGTCAATTATAGTATTTCTTCTCACTCATCCAAGTTCATCTAGCAGCCCCGATTTCCCCCCTCTCCCTGGTTCCCAGACTGGTTCAGGGATTACATTTCCCGCAGAGAAGCACACCGAGGAAGAAGTCCCCGCCGGGCTGCAGCTGGGGGCAGCTCCGGGCAGGGGCAGGTGGAGGGGCCGCGGACGGGCTCCCCCGGCTGCCAGCCCCAACAGCTTCACCCCCCCTCCCGCAGGGAGCAGAAGCGCCTTCGGGACCGGGGTCTCCAAAGCAAGACAGAAAGGGGTCTTTCCTCACCTGCCAGGATCCAGTGAGAGGCCGCCATGGCGGGGCTCGGGCGAGCCCGGGGCCGGGAGCGGGGGTCCCGCGATGCTGCCCGGCGGTGCTGCCCTGCCAGCGGAGCTCAGCGCTCTGCGCCGCCCGTCCGCCTTGCAGCCGAGTTAGGCATTTCCTGTTTGTTGTTCGGTCTTTACGTTGTTTCTTCGCATCAAGAAGAATTTAGCTTCCTCCCCCCCCGCGCAAACTTCCCTCCCACCCACCCCTCAAAGACCTCTGAGCTCTGGAAACCTCCCCGTAGAGCTAGCCCGGCGCTAAGATGTACAAATAAAGCCAAACCTCCCCCTCAAGCCTCCGGCTGCAGCCCTCGGAGAGCACAGCAGACCTTAAAGGGACATCTAGCCCACTCACAATTAATTAATAAGCGTTTCCTGTCGGCCAGCCCCCCTCCCAGTAGGGCAGGAGAGAGCTGGGCGTGCTCCGCGGCCACCTCTCGCCCTTCTCAGCAGGACAAACACATCGTTGAGGTAGGGGGTGTGTTTGGCTGGTCAAGTTTTATTTCTCTTACATCACCCCTTAAAAACGCAGTCGACGGCTGGTCATTTGCCTGCAGGAGGAAGCCAGCCACCCCCTCCCCATCCTTAGCGGCTCTGGGGATGCAGTAACTCTTCAGACAGTGGGCGATTTTCTCGAGTCTGTGTCTCTCTGGGCTTTGCTGCGCGGAGGAAATACCAGGCAACTGCCTTTGCCCTCATCTACCAATCGTTTGTATGGCATCCTTTCCCGTCCTTTCGCTGCCCCCTGAATGACTTCACTAATAAGTAACTGAAAAGGTAATAATCAGCCAGATTCAGGCCTGGGAGCGGGGATTTTCAGGGTTCACTAAACACTCAGTGAAAGAGCAGCTTGCAGGACTTTTTGTGTTTAGCAGAGTGATGCTCAGGTGGAGTGACATCCCTTCAGCACTTCGTGAATTCTTGCACTGGACCTGGTAAAATAGTCATCTTGTTGTTCATGCAACAGGAGAACCCACAGTCCCTCACGCAAGAAAAAGAGAACTCAAAATACTCTGTAAAGATATGGAGGTCTTGGTACTACCAGAAAAATCCCCCATTTTTTTCTTTGAATTGGAGCAAGAAATTTGGTGAATAAGTGGATGTTAGTGGAATTTTTGTAAGTTCTTCTGAGGCAAATAAGCTACAGCTGTTAATCATCACTATCATAGTTAAATATGTCTTCGAACTCCTGTCTTAATTTTATGAGAACGCTTTGAGTGAACCTTTACTGGTAGATCTGTGGAAATTTTAGAATATACTGCATCATTTCAAAGATGGGTTTAAGAGCAAAGGTCCTCATACATTAGTAATTTATGCATATGCTTGCCTTTACACATTATAAAATATATTATCACAGTGGGACTGCTCAAAGTTGATGAAATTATGCACATGTGTAACTTTTGCTGAATGAGGATCTGAGCTCAGTTGGTACCAGTTTAAAAGACTACACACATTTTTCCAGTTAAAGGTCTTATGCGTGAAATTAAAGAAAACCAAAATAGCATTCAAACTAAAAGAGGACTGAGATTTTGGAAAAAGCTGTAGTTTCATTTTTTACAAATGAGTTGTGTTACTACTGCTGGCTTTACCCCAGTTTCAAAGGCGGCAATAGCTTCCTGTGGGTTTTTTTTTTAAACTTTGTATTCCCTTGCTGTCACTATACTTCAACTAAATGCACGTGGAGGAGTTGAGCTTACTTGCAAATCATAGTGAAGGGTTTCTTTCCATGATACAATTAACTACGCCAGAGGAAGAAACAGGAAAACTAAGGACTTTCACAGGGATTAAAATAGTCACTTCAAACCTGTTTGAATTATGTGTGATATTTGGTACATATGTGGGAATGTGCATCGTGTTGGAAAATAAGACTTGTTGGGAAGAAAAAGAAAAATTCCTAATGTAGGGTTATTCCTAATTTCTTCCAAATTATGCTTGTATTGTTATTTATTGCGTTTTTTTGTGTGGTAGTGTCCTGTGCATCTTGCATCAGGCAACGTCAAAAGGAAGACATTAGAAAATATGAACTGCTTTACTGAGCTAGCATATCTTATTAATTTACACACATTCAAAGATGTAAAATACATGACAGACTTACAGACCATTATTTGTTTTGCAATGCCAAACTAATTCAGAAAAATGAAAATTTCTATTGCTTGTAGAATAGCTGCTGCATCTTTTCACAGTCTTTATTGCTTTGGGTGCATTCATTCAGGCTACTGTTCACAACATATCGCTAAATGCTCCCTTGGAGTTTGAAGTTTTATACGTTAGTAGTAAGGAACACATGTATTAAGCAGGAATCCCTAGATGAGGTGTGCTCAGGCCCAGAAGTATTTAGGTACTAGGTAATTTCAATATTGGCATAATAAATATTGTTTGTTTCATGGTAGTATAGAAAATCGTTGACTATAATAGTGGATAAAACAAAAAGGTCAAATCATTTTAAAGAATATAGTTGGTCTGTGTGTTCTTTTATGCCTTTCTAAAGGGTCACAGCATGCTGAGGAAGGATTTTTTTTTTCCTAGTGCTATAGATTAAATGTGATTTGTCATTTTAAACTCCGCTTCCTAGTTTGGTTTCAGCAAAGTATTTTAGAATATGCATTATAAAAGAAGTACACTGGTAGTTCCCTCAAATCTGATAGAAGCATTTGTCACTCATTTAAAGGCTTTGAAGGACTAGACTTTGGAAAGACAATGAAAATTAAAAATATCAGGAAGACACAATTATTCTCCTTTCAAGTGGGTGTTATTCCTGTAAAAAACACTGGAAATGTGTTCTATCATCTCAAAGTTGAAGGGTGAAGGAACAGGAACCAAAGCTTTTCAAATAGTTTCAAAGCCAGGCAGTCTTCTAAAGAGTGCGACTATAATGTACGTAGAACTCATTTTCCACAGAAATTGTTCTTCCATTCCTATAAAGGATATGAACAAGTTTATTTTAGCTTGATTGTTAGGTGGAAAGGATCTCTGACCTGTGACACAAGAGAGCAATAAGTAATGAAAGACTTCTTTGACTTGAAATAGCCAGAAGCATCTTTAACTTACTTCCATTAAAGGAATAGTATGACAACATCAGTAATTGTAAGAAAGACGTAATATGTTTCTGAAATGTTCACTGTTGTTATTACACTTTAGCATGCACTGCTTGGAAAATACTACAGAGCTTGTTCATATAGCTTCTAACTGAAGATTTATCATTGAAAGCTCTTATTATCACCTTTGATCATTTACATTGGGCTGTAGATTAGTGACAGTTTACATTTACATTTTTTTCTTATATTTGCTTATTCACAGTCTCCAAGATGTCTTTCACCTTGATTACTCTGTTGTTCATCTTCATACTCTTCATTTTTTCCTATCTGATTCTAGGACCATTCTAGAATTCAGTTGGCAGAACTTGTGGGGCTGTAGTCCTATTTTTATTATGTCTGAGATACTCAAGGGCTCGTTCTTCAAGTACCAGAACTAAGACCTTGCATGATTTGGTATGGTTCCAGCAATACTGTATGCATAAATCTTTTCATGTTTTACAGCTCAGCTTTTAGCTGATACTTGATATTCTTGGAGAATGCCCATGTTTCTGCTCCATATGTATTAACTAGTGGTACAAATGTGCCAAAAATCCTTTTTACTGTACAAAGGGATCTTCATAAAAATTTTGTTTTGCAGCTTGTGTTAGTTTAATTAACGTTGGTAGGAAATGTTTTGGAAAATGCCATTTGTGTTCTGTGTTAAATTTGTTCTTTACAGTATTTTTTGTGTCTTCTTTGTTGGTCATTTTTGGATTGTAGATGAACTATCATAGAGTATTCATGAACAAAATTAATACACAGTCTGTATTATTACCAAAATAAAATAGTGATTTCCCTCCTTAACAGATTTAAAGTGTCTCACATCCTCAGTCATGATGCTTCTCTTTCCACATTTTCTCTGGATACATTTTTTACAGTATTCATCCTAAATTTGTGGAGATGAAAACTAGCTGTATCGCAAAATACAGGAAGACCAGGAAAAGTCGAGTCTACATAGCATCATTTACTGTTACAAATCTTCCACCACTCGCTTTATTTTATGATTGTCACTTTATTCTCATGTAGGATTTTTATATTAGAATAGAATTTAGGATTATTGCAGGTGATACCTCTACTCTTTCCATAATTTCATGTGCTATTTCTATTTACTTTGGCTCAAATTCTTATAATTTAAATCTTGATTCATTTTTCTCCTTCAATATGGTTTTAATTTTCTGCTTGCTTATTTACTTATCTATTTATCTGTTTTGCTATGTCAACAATATATCTTTGAGTTCTGTAATGTATTGCCCATCCTTAACGTGAATATATATTTCTTCAAAGTATAAGCTACAAAAAAGGCTAGAAAAACACAAGCAGGTTTATCTATTCATCTTGAATGAGGTACTAATCACTCTGGACTGATTATTTTAGCCTTTTTTGTGCTGAAGCACTGCTTCTGCAGCACTGAAGTCATTGGAGCTATGGCATTGAGTCTGAGAGGAATGGAACCGGTAACTTCAAGAGGGGGGACGCAAAAGAAAGAATTCATATTTTATTTTAGAAAATCAAGGGGCTGAACTAGATATTGCAATATGTTTATAAACTTTTTGACTGAAGCTACATAGAGCATCCCAGCTAATGTTGGTCCGTCACTGCATTAGCTCCAGTGCATTATACAAAAGAAATTACTTGAAATTAGGCCAGTATTTTAGGGGCAGAGGATTAATTGATTCTTATTATTGCCTTGGGCTTTCTGCACTCCACCCACACTTCTTTTTATTACAGGTTCTTAACAATGAAATGCCTTTTTTTAATGTGCTGCTCATGGTATGTTGCATAGCCAGCATTATTTATTGTTCAGGTAGATTTCAATTATGAAACTGTATAAAAGAATAACTTACTGAGAACGTGCTATGAAGGGAGACCAACAGATGATAATAATTTCTTAAAATAATTATGTAGTCTGCAGAGTTTTACATTGTATTGCATTACACTGCCTTCATCACCTTCACAGCTGGTCTATATAATGTAATCACTTATTACTGTTTGGTTACAGAAGAAAGGCTGTGTAACACCAATAACCAAGTTGAAAATTCTTAGTTTATTCTATTTTTTCTTTCTATTCTACATTGATAAAAACATTAACTTTCCTCTTTTTCCTTGGTGCATGCGTACATTCCTCTTCCATTTCTATTATTTTGCTCAGTTAGCGCAAAAGTAATATTTAAATATAGATCACTGCCTAGGCTTTCCTTTAATCTTCATGATCATGAAAAAAATCTTGCTTTTTACAGGAACATGAGCCTGGGCAGTATATGTTTTATGGCATACATTAGAAAACCCAAAAAACTAAACAGCACATACACAAGAATATTATCCCTGTAGCACAGAAACTTCAGCTTTTGTAATGATTACCTTTTTATTTTTTAACTATGTGATTTTAAGACAAATTAGGAGTTTGCAACAATTGTTCTATAATGAGAAATACATGGCTACTTTTTTAGTGGATATTGCAAACCAGACTCCTGCTGTGATTTCAGCTTCTGTAGATTGCTATAACTCTTTGTTTCATGGGTGCTAAAAGACTTTTTTACCTACCAAAAGCTGTAATCTAAATCCCACTGCTCCACCTGCCTGTCCGTGTATATAATTTGTTTTTGTGGTCTGAAACCCATCAATGGTTTTATCTTAGTGTTTAAGTCACTCTGGTAAGAAGACAGTCCTGAGCTTCATATAGAAGCCCATATTTGGTTTCATTATCCTGTACTGGGTTCTCCAGAAGTAAGATGATTATCATACAGATGGGTAAATCTGAAATCCAGCCTCTTTTTCAAGCCTAGGTATTTTAGTGCAAGACACAGATAGATGGGTATCTCTAGTCACCTCCAGGCCCAAGTCTGGAACCTTCTGAATGTGAGTTATATAGAAACACTGGTCAGCTGACACAGAAATTAATGTACATCATTTTGTACCAGACTCATAAAGCACTCAATTTCAAAGTCAGAATTATAAGATGGTGTTCTTTTTCACATTGAACGACTATTGAAAAAGCATCTCCAGTCTCCCAGAGTCATGCCAACACCAGCAGACTTTTGCCTGACTGGCTGTAGCATTCTGTTGAAACTAGTAGTGCAGACGCGAGAACCAAGTTTTCTTCAGGCCAGAAACGGGTAGCTGAACAGTAATTCTGGAAGCTGCCACAGTAAGACTTTTTTACCCATGTAGGCTGAGTAACATAGCTCTTTATATCATGAGATATGCTCTCCTCAAGTAACCAACATATTAAAACGTCTGTCACATGACTAAATACACAAGTATATGCCCTGTCAGATGAGTACAGTGCAGATATTCGATGACATTGTGCTCTTGCCTATTAGAGATGATAGGCAAGCCTGTGATGATGTGATGAAAGAAGTGCTGCCAGGCCCTATGAAAGAGTGTGACAAAAGACAAGGCTGCCAGGACAATCCATTTAGTATGCTGCCTGCTCTGTCACCATATCCAAACAGCCTACAAGTAGCCAGGAGGAGGGCCTTAAATGTCACAGAATCACAGAATCACAGAATGTTAGGGTTTGGAAGGCACCTCTGTGGGTCATCTAGTCCAACCCCCCTGCTGAAGCAGGGTCACCTAGAGCAGGCTGTACAGGACCTCGTCCAGGTGGGTCTTGAATATCTCCAGAGAAGGATAATCCACAGCCTCTTTGGGCAACCAGTTCCAGTGCTCCGTCACCCTCAAAGTGAAAAAGTTCTTCCTCATCTTCAGCTGGACCTTTCTATGCTTCAGTTTGTGCCCGTTGCCCCTTGTTCTGTCACTGGGCCCCATCCTCTTGACACCCACCATTAAGATATTTATAAGCATTTAGAAGGTCCCCTCTCAGCCTTCTCTTCTTCAGGCTAAACAAGCCCAGCCCATCAGCCTCTCCTCATAGGAGAGATGCTCCAGTCCCTTAATCATTTTTGTAGCCGTCCGCTTGACTCTCTCCAGTAGCTCCTCATCTTTCTTGAACTGGGGAGCCCAGAAATGGACACAGTATTCCAGATGGGACCTCACTAGGGCAGTGTAGAGGGGGAGAAGAACCGCCCTGGACCTGCTGGCAACACTCTTCTTAATGCACCCCAGGATCCCATCGGCCTTCTTGGCAGCCAGGGCACACTGCTGGCTCATGGTCAACTTGTCATCCATCAGGACACCCAGGTCCCTCTCTGCAGAGCTGCTCTCCAGCAGGTCCGCCCCAAGCCTGCACTCGTATGTGGGGTTGTTCCTCCCCAGGTGCAGGACCCTGCACTTGCCCTTGTTGAGCTTCATCAGGTTCCTCTGCACCCAACTCTCCAGCCTGTCCAGGTCTCGCTGAATGGCAGCGCAACCTTCCAGTGTATCAGCTGCTCCTTCCAGTTCTGTGTCATCAGCAAACTTGCTGAGGGTACACTCTGTCCCTTCATCCAGGTCATTGATGAAGAAGTTGAATAAGACTGGGCCCAGTACTGACCCCTGGGGGACACCACT
>Ga0065711_1005037_pt1 | contig 23852 bp, 9 predicted proteins | sample Hoacrofraction12_FD_59098 | JGI IMG/M metagenome (GOLD analysis project Ga0065711, IMG submission 59098) | Hoatzin crop microbial communities from Cojedes, Venezuela - Epithelial fraction 12 v2 (version 2) | ecosystem: Host-associated > Birds > Digestive system > Esophagus > Crop | place...
GAGTCTCCTTCTCTGGAGATACTCAAGACCCGCCTGGACAAGGTCCTGTGCAGCCTGCTGTAGGTGACCCTGCTTCGGCAGGAGGGTTGGACTAGATGACCCACAGAGGTCCCTGCCAAACCCTACCATTCTGTGATTCTGTGATTCTGTGATTCTGTGATTCTGTGATTCTGTAATCTGGCTCTAAACCAGCCCATACCTATCCCTCCTTGCCAAGCGCACACACGCGTAATCTCAGCGAACAGACCACAGGCGAGGGCTGCCTGTTGCACCTACACCGATGAAGTCCCTTACAGAGACACAACGTATTACCACTGCACAGCCATAAAATCCCCCACTTCTGGACTTTTTCAGAAGCACACTTGTCACTGCAGGGGAAAAAAGGGCCTTTTTCAGCTGTGTTTTTCTCCTGTGGAACCACAAGAGAGCAGATCAGCAGAGTCAAGGTTGTCCATCGAAGAACATTTTAGCCAGAGCGGCACTACTCTTGCTGTCTAAACATGTTAGTTCCTCCTCTGCCAATCGCTTCATGTTTTAATTGAAAATATAATATAATTGCATTGTATCGTAGTGCATGCCAACATCACTGAAATTTTCCTAGGGAAATTTGAAGCAAAAGCAACCTGGGCAAGAATCCCGTTTCTGTGTTTTATTTCCCCCCTGCCTGAGGACAACCGGTCCCAACAAAGACACAGCTTCACCCACGCTAGACCTTTTGTAACCATCACAGATGGTCGGTAGGACGTTCCCCCACCAAGGACTTCTCCAACACCCAAGACAGGACAGCGGTCCTTACTGCGTGTTTCTGCAGCCCCTCAGCGTCTGATCCCTGAGCACTGGGCCGTAAACTCAGACTTGCTTCCCCCACGCTTTTGATTTTTTCTCTGAAAAAAAATGTGTTGCACTCGCAGTACCAGAAGCTGTCGTAAGATGGCATTGACAAAATGCTTAACAGCAGAGAGGCTAGCGGCGCGCACCCACGTTTGCTAAGGACTCGGAGTTCAAGCTGCCTTTTGTCTTTAGTTTACAGTTTCTAGCAATTACAACATGTGTTCGAGTTCACTGCTCTCCGTCTCCTTCTCCAGTTATAATTTAGTGGCTCGAAATGACCAAAAACCCCACCCTGGCCCTTGCCAGGCTGGTGGAGGGAGAGCACCGAGGTCCCGCAGCAGTGCTCTGCCTGCAGCCTGCCTGAGCCTTGCCGCTGGCTGTGATTTCGGGGTCGGGAGGAAGAACTCGGGGCGAGCTGCAGATCTGGAGGAGGAAAGAATGAAAAGGATAACACATGTTTATCCACACTTGTCAAATCAAATCCGATTATGGCTACAAACTGAAGTGGATCATATTTTATTGTAACTCACGTTAAAGGAAATTCGCCAAATTTGCCATAATTTATCATTCTTTTAATTTTAGAAAATTTTCAAGGATCTGATCAAAACCAAGTAACGCTCTCGTTGATTTCTTCTGAAGCTTATAATCTGGCTGTACATGCTTCGCATTTCTTCAGATCAGTATCATTGCTTCAGAGCAGAAAGTTCTATCCATGTCCAACGACTAAACCTCTACAATCCAGCGTATTTTCCATCACCTGTGCAGTTACAAAAATTGGTTTGTTCTTTTGTTTTTTTAATAGAAATGATGATACAAGTTTTCTACCTCTCCTTTGTCAGTTGGATAGGTTTTCTTTTCCCTGACCTAAAAAAACCCAAACCAATTAGTTTAACATAGTTTTAAATCTGTCCTCCCCTGGTAGCTGGTGAAGATAAGCAGTTACTGCTCCTCTCTGCTGAGGGAACTACATCCTCTGCAGGCATGCGGAGGGATGACACCCGGCCTGGGGAAAGAAAGACAAGTGCAGCCCGCCTTTATCGCACCAGGAGTGCGAGTTTTCGTAAGCATTGCTGAACTGGGGGAGCTGCTGGCTAGTGAGAAAATGTCCAGAAAAGTAACACTGCTAATAACGCTTCACATCTGCATTTGTTAATTGTACAATTGTACAATCAATGGTTCTTACGGTTAGATTCTTTCTCAAGGCCACTGACGCTTGAGTTCATTAATAGTCTGGGAAACATTTTATGTTTTCTGGGCTCTTGTCCTGGGTTTGGCCAGAACAGGGTTAATTTTCACCGGACTCCAGGAAGGGGCACAGCGGGGGGGTGGGAGCTGACCCCCCCTGGCCAAACAGAGCCCGGTGTTCCATACCTTGTGCTGTCACGCTGGGTTCCGGGGCGGGGGTGCGGCGCGGCGGGAACTCACGCGCGCGGCCTGGGGGGGGATGCAGCGCCAGTGCTGTTCGGGAGAGCGGCTGTCTGGGTCGTGCGGTTCGTTGTTGTGTTTTCTCCTTATCTGTACCGTTGTTGTTCCTGTTTCCCTCTGTTTGCTGTTCTGTTAAACTGCCCTTATCCCGACCCACCGATTTCTGCCTCTTTCTTCTCGTTCTCCTCCGCACGCCGGCGGGGGGAGGGGCGGCCACGTGGCGCTTTTGTTGCCGGCGGCAGCCGAAACCAAAACACAAACCATCAAATAATTGGGCATTATAAATACACTCAAGCAAATCTGATAACAAATAAAAGTGTCTTCTACTGAGGATTAAGTGCCTTCCTTTTCAAAAGGAAGTTGTGATCTTAGCATGCGGTTGCCTAATGCAGCCTTCCCTTGGGCTTTTACAGGGGAAGAGGTGCTCAGGGAGCCAGAAAAAGTAGACTTTGAACAGGCCAAATCACCAAGAGCTCCAAAGAGCCACAGACCTCAGGGTCTGATTCTGATCCTGCGTACCTAATTGTGAAATGGGAGACATATTCAAACTGATGTCCTAAAATGGCTAAAAACCTTAAAAGCAACATTGTAGCCAGGCAATGTTTTAGCACAGGGCAACACTACTCTCTATAAAAGGAACACAGCAGTAATTATGACCAAATTGTGACCCATGTTCCTTAAAATTTTTATGGCATATTGGAAAATTTCCTCCAAATTCTCAGGGACAATTTTTATACCAGAAAATATCTGTGGATTTTCCTAACCTATGTATACAATTACTGTGACTGAGAAGGCAGTGAGGAACAGCAGTGCATGCTCAGTCTCACGTGTGTCCTACTGAAAGCACATCTCCAGAGAAGATTTATATCCAAACCACAATAACTGATAAGCCATAAAGATCTGAGTCTTCAGTGTAAAGTCAGCCCTGTGTACGGGTGGGAGCCTCAGCATGAGACACTTCTGCACTGAGTGAAAAAGCGGAGCAGGGAGAGAAGCAACATCCTCCTTTCCCTGTATTTATAGAGATTATGTAAAATCTGGAAAGAAGAGTGCAGTAGGTATGGCATTAATTTTTAAAACTGTGCTATGACCAATGACCGCTAACTGCTCAAAACATCCTTCTTCTGTTGCTAAAGACAGCAGCCAAATAGAAGTATGAAGGAGGATAATTTAACTAATTAATTTCTCCTGTACTGATTCAAACTGGAAAGTAAAAATGGCAAGGCTGAGCTTCTTGAGAATTTGAAGATGAAAAAAAATCACAGCTTAAAAACTGAACTGTACAAATCCTAAGAACAAACTAAAATCAGAAATTACAGAAGCATAAAATGGACTTTTCTTATTATCACATTCAAGAATAGTGGCAGCTCGAGTGAGCTATGTTGCATCAGAAAATATTTAGTCTGGTTCCATGGAGGACATTTGAGAGAGTTAGCACTCTGAAAATTCCTGCTGTTGCCCGTGTTACTTGACACTGTTAGTACCTAGCACAAATTATATAAGAGAAAAAACAGATTTGATTCTTAATAGACAAGTATTATGATGGTTGCACTGAACTGTAAAGAGATGGTGCTTTAAGTAAGGATAACTAATGTGTCTTGGCTAATTTGCTCTAAAATCCTAACAGACTATTGTCTTAAATATATTTTACCTCTGCATAGGTATATGAATTCAGCCTGAGTGTGTTTGAGAGGAGGTGGGTATCAATCTTGGCTACGTAGAATGATATAAAAAGCAAACCATATTCCGTTCCAGTAAAATTTTTACTCTGATCTACTTTGCTAGATTTACCTAACCCGTTGTAAAAATACATTTCCTCCTCATTACAGTATAGACATAGTCTAAAGCTGAATCAAGTAACCCAACTTTATACAAAGAAGTAGGAGAAGTTTAGACCGATGTTAATGAGCAATATCCTTTCCTCTACTTTGGAGAGCTTATGGTCCGTCTGGTGAGCAAACACTACAGGCTTATCTGAACTCCAACTCACAGGCTGACTCACAGGCGGTTTAGAAGCACATTCTGTAATCAGTGAAAGACTAAGTTATTTCAGAGTGAAGATTTGCATTTTTCTTAAAAACAGTCATGTACCTATCACATAAAAATTTAAATTTCAGATATGTGTTATCAGGGTGACGGGGAAAAAGGCGTATCTGGGAATGAACTGATTTGTCTAGGAATAGGTATCTCTAATATACTCAATCTTAAAAGAAAATCTGTGAAGAACATAGAACAATTAGCAAATTTCTGTATATTCCTATGATTTAAAAAAATCATAGCACCTAAGGAATGCACTATTGAAATAGAGAAGATTGAAAATAGGCCACGAGCATGTGCAGTGTTTTCTGAGTAATCTGCAATAACAGTAGAGGTATCTTCCTGAGGTTTGGGCTTCTCCCCTGAAGTGGCAAATTCTCTTTTTTTCTTTTCCTTCTATCCCTAGCAGGAACAACATATCAACCCTAATCATTTTAGTGAAGCATTGTGCATATGGAGGACACACACCTTTGTCCTGGGAGGCTGGCACTCTTACTGGTCTACGCGCCAAATCTGAAAGAGTGAAACAGGGTAGGGAATTACTCTTTGAGGGGCTGATGAAAATTTCACCATTTCAGACTACAGTTCAGTGACTGCTCTGCAAAAAGTTCCCAACTCATTGCTTTTTGGTTTTAAACACTGGCATCTTGCTATACTTTAAAGGTAGGGGAAATGTATCTTGATTTTTTTGGAACCACAGCATTGTTATTAACTTACTCTGTGTTCTCCAATTCAGTCATTTTATGGTTTACACCACTCAGGTATACTGTACCACAAATATTCACTATTCCATCTCTTCTTTTCATAAACCAACAAAACCCCAAGATTCCTTGCTGTGTACTCATTTTAAATCTAGCTACTCTCCAAGTGAGTTATAAAAGCCAGGTTCTCTCTTAGCGTGCACTGGCAGAGCTAAAGTCAATGGAGAAGTGATCATTATGTGCAAGAAATGCCTTCAGTTCTGCTGCTTTTGTAAAACTTAAGATTCCAGCAAGCCATTCTTAATCTGGTCTTGTTCCATTTTGCCACTTAATAGTTTGCAAATGCAAACTCTGGTGTCAACGTATATGCAAAAGCCAAATTTTTAACACCAACATTTCATTCTAGTAAGAGTATCTATAAATTAGCAACATAAATAATCCTTACTTATCACTTCTGGGTCAGTATAGACAAAGACAATAAACCCAGGTACTTTTCTATGTTCAATTTACATAAAATACATCATACATATGTGGCATATATATTACTTCTTCTTTCTGAGAGATAAATTTAGTTCAGGACCTTGGCATATGCTCCACTTCAGGAAGTGAAGGAAAATGGAACAATTACTCCCTTCACCATCACATTAAAGTGTCCCTTTTTCTTTATAATCTCTTAGCGTATATAAACTTTTACTACCAATGTGGGGAAATGTCATGTATATGTACTTCATATACAGCCCTCAGTGTTGTGACAGCTTTTTCTTTCAGCCAGTGGTCGCGGACAATCATGGAAGGATTATCCATCTGTTCTTGCCATGTGGCATTCTGTCTTCGGTAAAGAGATATTGCAGTTCACAGCTTCCTGCAGTTCTTTATTCTGATGTTCTCTCATTAACTAAAAATTGTATTATTCTCCTTCTGAGTTACTAAGTTGGAAAGCCTGGAAGACTCATGAAGGTGACCTACTTTGGATTATCTAAGTTAGAACCAGCCACTGACTGTTGCAAATAGCACTTTGTTTAGATGCTGAAGGAACTGGTTTCTTTGGCTTAGGCTTTCATTCTGGGTTTTGCTTTTTTTTTATTTTTTTCTTCCCACTTGATGCAAAGACAGTTGGTACCCAAAAAAGGAAAATGAAAGGGGAGAAGAAAAAAAGAGACTTTTTCACAAAGAGTGACACTGGAGATTGTGTGTGCACGATTAGTCAGTTTTTCAAAACACCAGCCGGGATCTTTTTACACTACATTTATTACAAACACATACCAATGCAAAGTATGTGTAGAGATTTCTTCCTCTAGTCACATGTAAAATTTTCCATGTGTTTAAACTTTTATTTGAGACATCACTATCATTTGCTGGAAACAAACTTTTTAAAGAACATTCGAATACTCTCTCATTTTGCCTAACACTGAAAAATACAGTATTTTAAAGACAAAGAAGTTTCATTCTTAAGCTTCTGATATGATGCAAGTTCATCTGTATGAAAGCTAGCTATAAATGATACCTAATAAAATAGCATGGCTGTTCTTCATAAACAGGACCATTTTGTGGTAATTGATTTAATATAACTTTATGTCAGGGAACATTGTGTATGATATTATGTCAAACTCACTGTTGGCAGCTTCAACAGGTCATTTGCCTGCCACTGATACACTCATGTCCCTTGACCACATTGGGTAGTCCCACAGAAAACTGTGTGCTAGGTGGAGCTGGTACTATATGCCCAGTCATGATAGTGAAATTTTGCTGAACTTCTGCATAAATTCTCCAAACCCTTGGACCAAGTTGCCCAGGGCGGGGGATGGGGAAGTGTGAAGGCGTTGTTTCCCCTGGGAGAGAGGAACAGAACAGGCAGACTGCATTTCTTGGTACGGTTTGTAGCAGCCAAGTTGGCAAAGAAGTGTTTCAGCTTACCTCTGAAACTGGTCTGTCAACACCACAGTCTTATCAAGGATAGTATAAACCAAAGACAAGTATACAAATTTAAGCAAACAAGCTTGATAACTATCATTAATCTTTCTGTATTTAGTTAGGCATTAACAAAAGCGGGTGCAAAAACCTGCTTGGCTATAATTTGGATGCTACAAGAAAAGGAAGTACTCAGACAAGTTATTTGATCTGCATTAAAAGAAATACAGTTTTGGGAGGAGTTAGGTGTTAGTCCATGTACGGCAAAGACGGCTGCAACGTACACTATATGAGTTGTCATTTTAATAGCTTTTGAATTTGTAGAACTGATAACACATTGGACACACTTGTTATTAAATCAGGGAAGTTTTTGGTAAAAGTGATACCTCCTTTACAATCTTTGAGAATTACTCTCATTTTTAATGGTTCAAGCACCGACTTTTATCTTTGCCCCATCCATCTTCCATCACAATGAAAAAACTTCCATAAACAGGACCAAAAGATGCAAGATACATTGTGATTCTAGCAAACATACTTCTCTGGGGAACAAGTTCCCATTTTGTGAGAAAAGAGGATAGGTTCTTGAAGCCCTATGGAGACTGAGGAGCCAGAGGAAAATCTTCGTGAGCTAGCTAACAGCAGTTTTGCAGTAGCAGACAGCAGAAGTATCTTGAAATGATCTACATCTGTATGGTTTTTGCCTCATAATGATTTCTGCTTTGATGAAGTTAAAGACTGACTGAGAGGAAAAAGAGCTGGTAAACCAATCTGTCCACATCAGCAGCATCATACAAACCATACCAGCTGCCTGCAATTTCCAGAGCTATGCTGGTGACCATATCTAAGCAGTGGCCTCTATGTAGTGACCACTTGCACACGTCATCAGTGGTTTGTTCACTGGTTTGCATGTCTGCAGCTGCACAAATGATGTATGTATGGAGATGACCAAGTTAAGCCACAGTACAGCACATACTGCTGTAACCACCTTTAAGGCAAAGGTGTCGTTTGATGCCTGTTGTCACAGCTCGATCAGTTTTGAAAACTGATACTTGTCTCACGTAAGAGCACTGCAAGTGTGCTGACTCTTCAGCAAGGGCCACTGGAGGTAGTGGCTTGCTTGCTCTCTGTGGTCTCACTAAGGGAGATTATACACAAGGTACAAAGTCCTGATGCTTCTACTTCCTTCAGGTCTGCCTGGTAAGATGCAGATACTTAGATGACTGCAGTTCTACTTTTTGGATTGTACAGGTTGTTGCCGTCACAACTCAGTGCGGAACTTGCTGGTTCCTTCCACCCATTCTATTATTAAGTTGTGGCTATGGCACATGTCTGACAACTTGTTTGCCTGGAGAACATTCTGCTTTGAAAGGCCAGCAGGTTTTGACACAAAGGGTAACTGTTCTGGCAGTGACATCATGTGCAGGAGACATCCACTTTTCACGCAAGAACTCAAATAACCACTCCCCCATAAGCCACCTTAGGTGTGTACTGCATGTGCACAATTACTCGAATATCTAAATGTTTGTATGTGCAAAGTTCAGGCATGTTCATGTATAGGCATTTTTGAATAGACAAATAGATGCCATGGGTAAAACATCTTAGCTCACAGAATACAGATTAGGGGCTGGAACTTAAAATTACAATAGTTTGCCCCAGGAGTGTCTCTTGCAAAGGCAGAGAAGGTTTAGAAAAGAAACTAAATATTATTCAGTGAAAGTGAAAATAAGTAAGTAAACCCTACAGTGATTAGACTGTGCTCGTAAAACCATTCAAATATACTCCTGTTGTCTCTGAGTCTTTGACCCTAAATTACAGTACAAAATAAATTCGTCAGGAAGTTCATATAGCAAGTTATTTGTATAGAATATGCAAGTCATCTTTAAGATCAAACAAAATGTTAAGTTATGGTGAATTTTAATTCTGATTAATTTTGAATCATGTAGTAAATTTTGACAACACATAAACGATCCAATTCAATACAATCTACATTCTCAGCAAAGTGACTATTATGATATACGACTCTCTTTTGCCGTAGAATGGCTTCTAATATGTAGTTGTAATTTCATGTAATAGTGGGACACACCTGTCTTGATGATTAGTGAAAGCAAAGTTTTCCATTAGGTTTTTCTTCTCCTGAAGAACTATTATGATAAAATATTTCAGATCTAAATAAGCACCTGGAAATTCCTGGAAATTCAAAGAATTAGGTGTCAACCCAGAAAAGCACTTAATGACATGTATGATCCCATTGAATTTGGTGGCATATGCAAGGGCTTAAAGCACATACTTATGAGCTTTGCTGAGTTGAAGCCTTACAGAATGATGCTATGTGAATCAGTTTAGAAATATTCAGAAATTAAACTTTGCTTGAAATTGAATGTAACCACTGTTCAACAGTGTTTTCTTAGGCTCTTTTTCCTTGATGTATTTGTAAAATAATTGTACGGGTTGTTTAAGTTCTTCTCCTACCTGTATATTCAAAAACATTTTTCAGGTTGCTGTTCACTAGTAGGTGTGAGGTGTTTCTTCCTGAAAATTCATACGCAACATGTTATTGTCTCTGGATGAGCTTTGCCTTTGGCTGAACTAGGAACTAAACTGCCCAGCTCAACAAAAGCTTATCCCATTTATCTGAGGAGAGATTGCTTTCTCCTCCATTGCAGACCTACGAAAGAAAACCTCAGAGGAGCAGAATAGGGAGGAGGAGTCAGCATCCCTGTTTCTCCTTTGCAGTGGCCTGCTAAGCTTTTCCTTAGGAAATGAGCTTCTATAATTTGTTTGGCTAACAGCAAACGTCACCACATTTCATGAGAGGTGTATTTGTACCCAAGTCCCATGGTGACATCCAGACAGAACTAGTCTAGTCCGTAGTCAGATCATGCAGAGAGTACTCTGCAAATGTTCTGATTTGCTGTGCAGGAAGGCCGCAGCATAGTCCTGATTGCAAATCTCTTCTCCTGCACTGTTGCTGCCCCAGGAAGCAAGATATAGCCAACTAACTCTTAAAACAGATTTTATGCGTACTTGTGCAAGCCCATTTGTTTGAATATATATCCTTACATTTAATTTGTAAAACTATTGCTAAAACGTTGTTGTAAATACACTCATAAAAAAAGTAGATTGCAGCTGGCTGGTAGCACAGATTGATTGCATTTCATAGCCTTAATGTTGTGACCTCACTTGGCACACAGCTGTCATCATCACAATTATCTCTTTGCAATCTCAGAAGGAATGCCAAAGATGAAGCTGGAGTCTGATCCTGTCTCCCTTTGGAAGGAGCCTCTCCAACTCAGTCCTCCTAAGTCACTGGGTTAAGGGCAGAGGAAAAAACAGACTTTTTGACTGGTTTTAGTACAGAACTTTTCTGTGACTACACTAAGAGATTTGTTTGATGTACTGTAAATCTGACATCTGTTTCAAACATTAAAATGGAAGTAAAAAGCTGGGGTGCTATACATTTGTTAATGATCAGTTCCTATTTACAAAATATATTGAAGTGAATAAGGTAATTTTCTTGTTAGCCAGCAGAGAGGCTCTATGTTTCTTCTCAATCGGTTATACACAGGAAGATTTCACAGTTCTATTACCCTTTCAACCCCAGTCCTCCAGATTTATACAACTGTTGATGAGACTAGCTGACCCTATACAACACTGAAACTTCTTGGCTAGAATGTTCTTGGCTAGAAACTGAACCCACAGATTTGGTAGCTCATTTTGCTAGATGAACTACAGTGAAGCAGATTCTTATCTCAAGATTTGGATTTACCTGAGCATAGATGGAAAATGCAAATAGCATCTGTAACATTTATTCTTAAGCCCCATGTTGTGAAGGAGGAGGCATATTATGCATTTTGTGCATTGGTCTCTCCTTTGTGCTGCACATAATTGGCAGACATTTTCAGTGAAAAACTATATCTGGCCAAATTCTCCTACAGCCTCGTGCTCTGCAGAAATCTGTCTTAGGTTGATCTATATTAGGAGTAATATTCAAGTTGACTGTGCTTGTATGAAAAATGTGTTTCAAAAGCTCTAGCAGATACAATCCTTTTCACCTGACTTTGTTCCCTGCTATTGTTGGTCTCTCATGGGATTTCTTGCAGAGTGGTTAAGTGATCTATACTGAGGTTTCAAAAGCAAAGATAATAGGAGCTCTATTCATGGGTTAAACACTTAGCTGCTTTAATACAAGATATGTAGGAGCAGCCCCTTATGACATTCAAATCTTGTTACTGCTGTGCTTCAGTGTAGGATGTGCTTGGTTTTGTGGTTGCAAGAAGTAGTTGTCAGACATGACTGTAAACCCTGAACAGCAAAGAAATCCCACAGCATGTAGAAGTGATGCCTGATTCTGCTCTTACAGCAGCGTGTATCTCTGGACTTCTCCGTGCTTGCTCCTAACTTACACCAATGCAGGTGAGATACTGCAGTCAATGGCTTGTACCATACTTACCATCATGTCTGACCCTACGGGCACCAGCTCTTAAATTCATATTGGCGTAAAACTTCTAACCCTTCCTTTGCGGAAGACTGTTGCCTATTCATAGTGTCTCGGCTTGTGAGTATTCCTCTAAAACCAGTCTTGTGGCAAGATCTGAGCTTTCAGTATTTCTGGGTCTCATGTCCAACTTATTTTTCGTATGTTCTCCATGGCTTGCTAGCACCTCCCTTGCCTCCCCCTACTCTAAACTAGCAAATTTGCTACTACTGTGGAGAAAAGCCAAGCTTTCTTCCAAAGAAATGCACATTCTAGCTGAGTACACATTAAATAATTTCATTGCTCTGTGCCTTTGAAACCTTATGAACCGCCTTCACCGCAAGGAGAAGTTGTAATAGTCATAGATCCAGATGCATATCACAACAGCCTTGGTTTTACTCATTAATCCATCAAATACGTTAAACAGAAATATTAGAACCCTAAGCAAAACATAAAGAAGGAGCTGCTTGAAAGCCAGGCTCATATTAATAACACAAAAGCTAGCTAGATTAGTGGATTAAGAGGTTTATTGATATTAGTTCCATTTGTTTCACACTCACACTAAGAAATTAGAAAAAAAGCCTAAGACTGGATGGAGAATCACTGGTTGATTAAATAGTATTGTAAAGTTTATTGCTAATAAGGCCAAAGTATTTAAAGGTGCACAAGTGAATCTGGTGTCCAAATGCCACTGAATTTCAATGGATGTTGAATGCATGTAACCAATTAAGTCTCTTTGAAGAAGATGATGTAAACTTAGTTGCATAAGCAATGCTAACATGGTATATGAAAGGGAAACATAGGCACTTGTTAGCCAGATAGAGTAATTTTGGTGTTTTAACAGCAAAACAACCTGCTGAATGACCATAGCCCTTTTCTCAGTTTCACGTGGTACAGTACCAAGTGTTCTAGGTGTCAAAATAACCTTCAGAAAGGTTATGCCACCCAATCGACTGTAATCATTTCACTGCTTAAGCAGCCTCAAGTGCGACCTGATTTGATGATGCAAAATGAATCATTCTACCATATGAGCTCTGAAATTCAGAGGAAACGTTTGAAAGATATAAGCTTAAGATGCAATAGATAATTGCAGATAAAATATAGGTGAAATTCATAATACTGCATTTCCATCAAATTTGTGATTTTTCTTCATGTTTCCTTTGTCATCACTAGCTTGGATTATGATTTATTTGGCATGTGTGTCATTATAAACAAAGTATTCCACTAAAAATTAAATATGATGAAACTAGACATCATATAGATTTAAATTTGGTATGACTCACAGTCACTATCATCAACTTAAGAACAGGTCTTTAATCCGGTTTTGCTCTGCATAGTGTAGTCAAAAGAACAGTTATAAGTGCTTGTTCCCATCTCTCTCCCACTTCCAATTTTCAAATTCCATGTGTTTATTCAAATAGCAAAGTCATATCCTTACAAGTGATAGATGGGGATTAGTTTGGAAACAGTTATAGTGCCTTTAAATAATCAGGTATATTTAGTTTTTATTACTGCATGACTGAGATGAAATCACCAAGTTTATCGTAGGCTAAGAGGACACATCGGATAAGTTAATGTAATTCAGCTGATGCACAATAAGTTTCAAGATGCAAGGAAAAGTTATGCTGGACTACACTCAGGTATAAATGCCTGTTACTTTTTTTAACACTGTAATTCCTACGGGGATAACAAGGTCTTCTGTTTAAGGTATTTAGGGAAAGGTTAACACTAAACTGAGAAAGTCAGGATGGATAGAGAGCGTATGACTGATAAAACATTCATACGCAGACAAATACCCTCTGAAGATACAGCCAGTGGCACTTACTGCTGGCCTGGGGACCAGGCTGGAGACACACATCGTCTCCCCATCCAGCTGTCTTAGTGGGAGACTTCATCAATGCCAGCCACTTGTCACAACTGAATACATTTAGAGGAACACTCCTACAGTTCTTCAAGCAAATTTGTCTGAGATAGCTCAGACTATCCTTTTAAAAACTGTTTAAACTTGCCCAGTTGGCTCTGTCAGAAGCCTATTAGACAGCACTCTCACAAACTGCTCTACTTCAGAGCAGTAGTAAAGAGCATTTGAGGATGGTGGCCTTGTCCTCTGACACAGCTGGATTGGGAAGGCAGTGGAAGGAGTGAAAAGAGCAACTCCTCCCTGGGTTTTTGAATAATTGTGCAAAAGGGCTAAAAAAAGCTCTTAGCCTTACTATACAGAAGTGAAAATCTGTACCCTGAACAAGGAGGAACCCTTCTAGCTCTGCTGCTGTTTGTCTCACACTGTCATTTGGTTCCTCTTTCAGATTAATCTGTGAACTATCATCATCGACCAGGCACAATAACTGAGACCTGACAACAAAAGGACAAGTATCATAGGAATATCAAAAACCTTTGAAGGAAAAAACACAGTACTCTCTGTAGAGTCTCAGGAAATATACCCATCTACTATCATGTTAGTCTTTTAGAGGAGCCTGTGAGGTTGGCTTTCTTTACCAGCAAGACAACATATTGTTTACACCACTCTAACTGCATGTCAGAATTATATCTTACTGTCAGATAACTGCAGCAGTGGTGCAAATTTAAACTGACATGCAATATCACAAAAGGGCCATAAATAATTAGAAAAGAGAATCACATAATATATTTGCACTTAGCACATATAAATAAATACTGAAAACATTTCAAGTTGACAAAATAGCTTTGAACACCTCAAAATGGCTTTTCTTTTTTATAGATGAACAATTCCGCTGATTGAATTTTGAGATATTGCTGAAGACATAAGAAAGGTGAGAAGTCAAAAAAAGAAAGGTGGTAGGACTAAGGCAACACAAGGCAATAAAGACACGTACAGTTTATGAAACAATATGCTTAGGTGATCTGATCCAGCTACTGAAGAGATCTGTAGACAGTGATGAAGCCAAACCCTTAGGCAGGTTTAGACACTACCAATGACTCTGACCTACCTTCTGTGGTCAAGAGACATACCTGTAGCTTCCCCAGAAAAGGGGGGGGAGGGGAGAAAACTTTGATTTGCTATATAATATTAGATACTGGCAAAAAAGTAATAATTAAGGTAAATCTCAAGACAAGTCGCTTGTTCACTGTGTACAGGTCCTCCACTTTCTGAACACAGTATTGCCTGTGCCAGCATACCGAAGAGCTGTATCTGAGGTCCAATTAATCTCAATTTCTCTCTCTTCCCCACTGTCACCTGATCTAGGCAAAAGATTGGCTTTTAATCCTTTCTGCTGCCACTGACAAAGAAGTAATAATAACTCAGTCCCTGCATCTGGGAAGTAATGTGCTAACAGCACATAAACCAAAGCAAATTACTTCACGACTGAAGCAATGAGGTACCCAAGAGCGTAGAACAATAAGAACTTTATGCTTGGCTTGTTCCTGAGCTGACGTACATTTACACCACCCCTTGCTAAAAGCCAAAGGGCAAACTCTTTAAGTCCTTAACACAGTATAGAGTAATACTGGAGGTGGTAAATTTTATGACACAGCCTATCTGAATGTATGTCCTGTGATGCAAAAAACCCCAGATACATGCAAATATGTCTTAGGCATCTTGGACAAAATATTAGTAAATATGCTACGTGCCTTCAAATACACATAAGACTATTGCAAAGAGAAAGGCAATAAATTGTTCTCTAAGTCCAAATGAAGACAGGACAAGAAAACTGCACAAAAAAAAAAAGATTAGAAAGACATTAAGAACACTTATCTAAGCACTGGTAAGATCACCTGTGGAGGTTGTGAAGTCTCCACAAAAAAAAAGGTTAGAGGAATAAGCTGTCAGGAATGGCTTAAGCATTTCTGATTTTCCCTGAGGGCAAAATGAACTTTCAGATCCCTTCCCACCCAATATTCTATTATTCTACAGAATATGCTAGCAGGTGAACAAAAGGGACCGGAGCCCTGCCAGTTCCATGTGGAAACACAGACAAACTCAATGCTTCCTGTCTGCAAATTGTAGGATGCTAGAAAAATACTTTCACAGCCACATGTATTAATAAACAGTATGATTTTACTGAAAGGATCTAAAGAAACAATTGCAATAACCAGGTCCAAATCATGGCTTAAGAAATGTTTGCAAAAAGCATTATTTATCTGTCAGAAAAAGGAGATGGGAATTCAGTCTTTCTGAAAGGCTGGCAGCACCCAATGAGCAAGTGCTGCATTTACCACTCCAGCCGGCAATGGCAGTATGAGATACTGCAATACTAATGAGTTTCAGCTTAGGCCTTTGCATGCAGCTCCTTTGAGTAAGTCATTTAGGAGACTAATTTAGCCTTTAATTGACCGAGATCATTCCTTTGGCTGACAATTGTCATTTTGCAAGTAGATACCTGGCTGCTTCCTGCATGTTGCATGCACTGTGACTACTTCTGGACTGAGACTGTGAATTCTTCAGAAGGGCTATAATTTTCAGACTGGTAAAACCTCAGTTGTCATGTATGGAGTTTCTTTAATGTTTATTATAAATGCACAAGTTTGATTTGTGTAGAACGGAGTGACTCGCAGTGGCTTAGGAATTTGGCAAAAACCTTCACATATTTCACCAAAATTCTGTTTGGCCTAGAGGGGCGTTACAATTCTAGATACGGAAAGGTTTTTTTCATGCAGAAGTTATAATACAATATGTTCCAAAATATTTCTGTGTAAAAGATGAACTAAGACAAAACCAAAGTGATCTTTGCCTCCCCACCATGGGAATTTATTCAGATTCAGAGAACATATGGAATTGGAAAAGTCTGATTTGACACATTTTGCAAAATATATTGTGGGTGAAAGCAGGTGAAGGAAGCAGTTCTCTTTCCATTGATCTTGAGCAGGAGGCCTAGAGGTGAACCACTTCAGTCTCCTTTCAGTAATCCTTTGGACTGTCTAGGATCCTTACATAGTGTTAGGGAGCAGAAACACTTGTGTAAATCCTGTCTAGTAACAAACTAAATTACAGTAAAAGCTCTTTGATGAACAACAAAAAGGAGGAGATTTCTAAAATCTGATTCCTTCAGGTAGGACAATTTGGATTATTTGGAGGCATACGAATATTTGGAAAAGTCAGGGAAGAATCTGAAAACGCTGTATTTTCTAAAACAAAAGGTAAAATGTTACCCTTTGTGAGTCATATAATTTTGACCTGTATTTACACATGGTTGCACCCATGGACTAAGCAAATACATTATGTGTGAGGTCCTATTTTTACATTCAAATTTGGGGTTTTAGTAAATGCAAATGATGGAAGAAGTTGACACGAGTACTTTGGCACCAGTTTGCAACTTGCCTCGTCAAAAAGAAACAGAGATTTGGGACTGTTCATCACCTTCATCACCTTAATACAGGGAAAGCTTCTAGTGTTAAGTAAGTCGATTACATGTTACATATTGGAAATGTTTTCAACTTAAGGCTGAGAAACTACAAGCTCTGAAGAAGCCAAGGAAGAAATATAATATTTTAGCATGTTTACTCTAAAATGAAGGGCTATTTTATCTCCATCAAATAAAACAAGAGGGCTGCAAATCTGATATTGAAATAAATCCAATTTACTCTCATGTAATTGCTTATTTGATTCTCAAATATGACATGAAGTTAGAAAACAAATTGATATTCTGTCACTTCTGTTTCTGTAAACTTAACTCAAACAAGTTGCCCTTTAGGTGCATCTTAGATGGAACAGTACTTGATCTTCATCCCAAGGAAATCAGTGTATTAAATTTGTCTGAAAAATTATTATCCAAACCATGACGCCTTTTCAGACAGTGTTTGAACTGCGTACTAAAAAGACCAAATTTCTCCCAAGAGCCAGCACAAGCACAGAGAAGACGAAGTACTATAGTATATCCTTCCTCTGCAAGAAAATGTATCAGCAGTAAAGGTACAATATAAGCTCAGATGAACACAGCAGACACAGAAACTGCAGAAGTCTTGTGGGCATGGAGCTTCTTCCTCCTTCCTCCCTCCTCCCAGCCAAAATAAAGACAGTTTTATATGACCTTGATGTGCCCCAGGCATTTAAAGAATAAGTTACATAGATGCTATACTATCTCAGCCATTGTCAGAATACATATCCAGCACCAGAATCCACAGTGGGTGAAGTCAATAAATTGAAAGGTGTTAAAAAAGCAAAACCAAAGGAATAATAAAAGGAGGGCGGGATATAGTAGAGGAACACCCTTTCTACTGAAAGTTTCCAGAGGTTCAAAATGTCTATTCAAATAAAAAGAGAATTAACATAATTGTTCCTAATTCAGCCAAAAAAATGAGACTAGGTTGTTTAGCATGGCAGACAAGGTCAGCAGGATAGGCTGGCTGACACTGCAGCTGGGCATGTTAAGGAAAGGTTGGCAGCAGTGATCAAAATAGCCTATAGAACTTCTCATTGAGGACTCTTAGGGAAAAATCTTCATCATCTGTAGTTTTAAGGTCAAACCAAGTCAGGTTTACGAAAAAAAAATCCCCCTAAAAGGTCCAAGACATAATTAATTCATGTCTGTGCAAGCTGAGAAGATTACAAAATTGGTCCTTGTGATTATTTTTTTTTTAAATTTATGAACATAGGGAAAAGATTGCTCTAGAAATGTTACCATTTTTCATGATATGTTCTACTTTAATTATAAAGAACTTAAGATTAGTTCATATGCTTAAAGTTACAACTATCAATGTTACAGAAACAAATATTAATAAAATGATGATGAGGTAGGACAAGTGTGGTAGGACTTAGTGTGGCACTAAGCACTGATAGGTATGGGTTGCCAGTTTGTAGGAACTGAGAACTTCCAGAGCAATCCAATTCCACGCTTTCAAGATTTCTATTAATGTATATTTATACTCTGTATACAATAACCATAACTACCTCTAAAACATTTAGATTTGATATAGTATGTTCTGTTTCCCCTGTTATTGTACTCTTTACCTTTAGATAATAAATAACATTAGTTTTCTACGCTTGTAGAGACATGTCTGTAGGAGGATCTGTGGGTAACATCCAGACCACCCTTCCTTCCATCCTTGTATCTTCCTTGAAAAAGAATTTTGATGCCACATTCTTTGCTGACAGGATCATTTCATTCAGATTTCTCTGTGATTCAACATTTTCTGGTTTACATCCTGTAGTCTTCTGGCACATATTTGCCTCTAAATAAATTTAGCCTGTTACATGCAAAGGAAGAACGGGATACTTTTCCAGGCAAAATATTTGCAGATGAAAAGACTACAAAGCACTAGAAGAAGCTTTAATTCAGTATTTAAGCATGTAGAGTAATACAAGTCAGTTAAAATTTCTCTTTTTTTGCTGTGCTAGGTGTGATGTCAGGTCAGGAGACAGCACTCATTTATACTACCGCCATGATTCTCACTCCTGATGTCAGCATGACTATAGAGGAGCATAATACAAGAAGATGTGGCTGAAGACACAATAGAGCCACCTGATACAGCGATTGCTCAGCTTCTGTCCTTGTTTCAGCTGGGATAGTTAGTTTTCTTTCTGGTAGCTGGTGTAGTGCTCTGTTTTGGATTTGGGATGAAAATAATGTTGATAACATACTGATGCTTTTAGTTTTTGCTAGGCAGCCAAGGATTTTTCAGCCTCTCATGCTTCCAGGTGCACAGGAAACTGGGAGGGGACCCAGCTAGGACAGCTGACCCAACTGACCAAAGGGATATTCCATGCCATATGATGTCATGCTCAGCACATAAAGCTGGAGGAAGAAGAAGGAAGGGGGGCGACACCGGAGTGATGGTGTTTGTTTTCCCAAGTAAGAGATGGAGAGTGATGAAGCCCTGCTTTCCTGGAGATGGCTGAACACCTGCCTGCCGATGGGAAGTAGTGAATGAATTCTTTGTTTTGCTTTGCTTGCATGCACGGCTTTTGCTTTACCTATTAAACTGTCTTTATCTCAACCCACGTGCTTTCTCACTTTTACCCTTCCGATTCTCTCCCCCATCCCACTGGGGGGGAGTGACCAAGCGGCTGTCTGGTGCTTAGTTGCCAGCTGGGGTTAAACCATGTCAGTTTCCTATGTATTTTCATGACAAACCTCAGTTTTGAGCTGCTAATAAATCACTGTCATATTTCAGGCTGAAACTCCTCAGGCTTATAAGCTCTAAATGAACATAAAGCTGAAGTACATACCAGAGATACGTCTAGGCTTCCAGCTGAAGACTACTATTGATCAGTCAAGGGTACAAAACATAGAGAGCAGAATATTGTTACTATAGTGAGTGCTGCAAAAATCAATGCTTTTGAAATCTGTTGAGACTGGTAGATTGCGATGAGACCCGGTATTCTGGTTACAGTCCTGTCTGCAAGAACTGAGGGTAATTTAGTGAGCTAACCTGGGGCGGGGAAGAAAGAGCACTCAGCAACATGCTACAATAATGTCTAGAAATGAAGCATGGACGTGAAAGTCCACATTGTGAATAAGCTAAGCTCTTAGCCTTGAAATTGTTTGTTTAGGTTACTATGGGAATTTTTGATGTAAACTTCAGCAATATTCTCAGTTGAAAAGTATGTATTAATCGGAAAGTAATCTTTAACTTTTACTTCCTCTGGTGGAACTTTAGTGAATCCAAGGATACTGTGAAGGTGATACAAGCAGCCATCATACTTCATGTATCTTGATGATGTGTCTGTGTACACAGCACACAGGGTATTGTATGAAGATACTCATTTTGGTCCCAGAAACAACCTGTCACACCAGTGCAGTGACTTATTCATGGCAGTCTCAAAGGAAAGCACATGTCAGTGGGATATGGCTACCTAGCTCACTTAGACTTCCAGAAAAAAATCTTGCTCTCTTCAGGCGTTTTCTCCATCTGTCTCAGTTGTCTTCCAGCATTCTCCACAGTCAGTTCCAATGCGAGACCTTCCCTCCCAACCCGCTTAGCTTTAGCTCCGGATCAACAGTAGCCCCTGTCATGTATCAATTGCAGCAAGGCTTATTTTGTTAATGCCTTCTGCTTGGGTCTGTGGAACGCTGCTGTAGATGATTGGTGACAGAAAGATTAACTAGAGGAATATCTGTCCAAAGTAGATACTAACAGGGCATAAAGGTCCCAAAAATGTCAGAGTGCTCACAGACCTAGTTACATCTCCAAATATTAATCACAACAGTCATGTCACCTGTAATTCTCATGGGCTAATTAGAGAACTGGCAGCTGTGCTGCTGCCATCACAGCCTTCAGCTTCACAGTCCCCACACTGATCAACCCAGAGACTCAATCTAACAGTCCAGGGACAAATATGGGATTGATAACCCATAACTTTTTTTAAACAAGGACACACTGGATCTTATTCAATTCCATTTTTAATATTTCCTCTGTATTCTTGCATCACCAAAAGTGCTGATTTGTACACCAAGTAATTCTTTAACCAAAAAAAGAAGGTAGTACAAATCAGATGCATCCGAAATATGACATACTAAAAAAAGATTTAAAAGAAATGCAATCTAGTTTTCTAGAATTTAGGGCAAAATTCTGCTGAGTTACGCAGATAGATATGAGTCCACAGAAACCATGAAGTTAGCACAGCTTTACTCAGTACGACAAATAATATCTTATTTCGCAAGGTCTTCCTAAAAATTAAAAGTATAAGAGCCCATGAAAGTGAGATTTCTAAAACTGCATGAACCATTTTCACCAAATCCCCAATTCCAAAACATAATCACTTTCTCTGACTTTTCTACAAGCAAACTCCATTTTCTTCTGAATTTGCTCTTCACAATTACTTAACAAATGGATTATTGCAACTTATTTCGCTGCCAGAATTTGAGCTTTGCAATTGATTACTCGACTCATGATTATCCTAGGGGAGAACATCCCATTGGAGAGCCATGAGGCTCATAAAAAAGTTTCAAGACCTGTGTATGAACCCCTCCAGGGTGTAAGCAGACGTCCACTTACATTTGCACATGCAATTATAGCCCTTTTAATTAGGACCATGGATTTATCTGCATAAATCAGTGTAGGGCAGCATTATTTCCAAAAGAAATTAATGACTTGAAGATCTCTCTTTCCCCCCCTTCATCCCATTGTGGACCTATAATTAATAATAACAAAAATGAAGGAAGAATAAGTCCCAAAGAAGACTTGAGTGATCTGTAATGTGTAATGAAGTGTAAATCTGTGCAACTGAAATTAAGGTTTGGACCAGCTCTTCAGGCTGAAATAGCTGACATTGCTGTGCCACAGTCAAGGCATTTGTGTTGGTCTAAAAGTCCTACCCAGGACCTAGCCATTAAAAGTCACTGGACTTAGATCAGCTTTTGTCTCCAGCCCAACCAATCCAGATTCTGCCACCAGGATTCTTCAGAAGGTCACAGGTGGGGCAGAGAAGACAGAGGCATCATGGAGACATATACGAAAAGGGATAAACAGAGTGGGATTGAGTTCAGAAGATTCAGAAGCTGGGGTGAGTTTGGTTAAATTACCACATTTTTCTGTGTGTGTTTAACCAGAATTCTGTTTAGAACTCAACTGAAAAATCTTATGTTAGCATAACACAGGAACAGAACAACAACATCTTCAGTCCCAGTATCTAGTTATGTTTGCCTACCAAGACTTTGTTTTTTAAACTGTGGAATAAATACCTGTCCTGATTTATATCTAACACAGTGTATTACATTTTTAATTTTTCTTCTGTGCTCACTACACTTCTTTCATCCCCATTATCATTATGTTAATGACACAGTGAAATAACATTGATTTTAAAGCTCTCCTTTCCTGCCCGGTTCAAAGAAATAGACAAAAAGTCTACGAACTGATTTGTCCCTGCAAAGCAGAATATCATTGGCCTGCCCTACAACAGATGGACTAGGAACACGGGTGAAGTCACAAAGCCGACCATCAGGAACTCACCTGAAACGGGAGTGGAGGGATGACAAACAACCCACAAGCCAACAAGAATGACAACAATGAAAAATCTGAAAGAAGAAATGCAATAAAAACTGGGTAAAATTATCTCTTGAGTAATGATGGATGAAATCCAGACTGAAATCACTGAACAGTGGAGCTGTTCCAATTTATGGCACAGTAACATCAAAATACTTCCTTCTCCTCTATAAACATCCTTTAATTCTTTCTGGAAAATGGAAGAGTACCACATGTGACAAGTGTTCTTAAGCAGCATGCTGAGCACCAAATGTGAACTGTAATTCATAATTCATGCTCAATTAATCATAATTTATAAGGAATGGCTCTGCTAATTCTTCTTTTAACTACCTAACCTATTTTGAGTGATGCAGCCAGAATTTTAGTTGTGACTTGCTATTGTGAGTGACAGGCTATGCATACCTTGGCAGCTGTCAAAGACAACAGCCTTCCCTCAACGAAGAGAAAAGGCAACTCTTAGAATTGCAGAAGGCTAAGAAAAGCTCTGAATGAGAAGCAGAAATGAAAGTACGTGAGGGTGGAGAACGTCATCCTTTCTCATGTAAACCCCACTGAAAACCAGTGGAAAGAACCCTATGTAATCCAAAGCCTTGGGTCAAACTAAGGCTTGAATAACCTTAATTTAGCAAATGAGCAATTTTCAAGTGACGCAACTGAAAGAGGAAAGGTCTGGTATCTCCAGATAATGTTCTGGAGTTATTTTTACCTGGCAGCCATATAGCAAATGTCTTGATTTAGGGGAAGAAGGTTCACTTTCATGCTTTCATATTTTTGATAATTAGAAGGAGGAGATAAAGACAGACTGGCTTATTGCTCTACTCGATTCAGATTCAGACAAAGAGAAAACTGAAGTTGGAATCCTTAAGGCCACGTGCACAGCTGACGGACCTGGAATCACCCTCTCTGCCCTGGGACGGGTTTATGGATATTAGAAAGCTGGACCTCATGGTTCACACTTTCTTAGCTGTATAAGCTGGCAAGAAGAGTAGTAACTTGGTGAAACCTTGAAATCATCTGGCCTAATTTGCGTCAGGCATCCATCACAGATACGTGGGGGTATTTTAGAACTGCCCAGCACATATTCAAATAAATGTTTATTCTAGAAACCATATATAAAAGTATCATAAGGAGAGAGAATTTTATGCAGAACTCTCTGATGTGTTTCTACCGATACAAATTGGCTTATTCATCCCTGCCAACAAAAACTTAAGTGCAATATGGAATATATTTTTCAAACTGCTTGTACTGTCACTCCAAAAGTCTCCTGCAGCCCTCAGTATTTCAGGGCTTTCCAGCCAGGAGGAGTTCAGCTAATTGTATTCCAACCTGTCCTCGCTACAATTTGGGGTGTTTTCTTTACTTTTCGCCCCCTCTCCACCTTCTCATTTTTAACAGCTATTTTCCATCTCAAACCAGTAAAACGTGCCATGGAAAGCTGAGCTCAGCATCAGTAGAGCACCACTCTCGGAACATCTCTAGGAAAACTATTCTAACGGGTGATGGGGCACTTTTCTCTCTTGAATACCGATCCCTGGCGGTCAGGAACACCAGGAAAACGTGAACAGAGGGACCCCTGC
>Ga0065711_1034394_pt1 | contig 23852 bp, 21 predicted proteins | sample Hoacrofraction12_FD_59098 | JGI IMG/M metagenome (GOLD analysis project Ga0065711, IMG submission 59098) | Hoatzin crop microbial communities from Cojedes, Venezuela - Epithelial fraction 12 v2 (version 2) | ecosystem: Host-associated > Birds > Digestive system > Esophagus > Crop | place...
TGTTCCAGTGCTCTGTCACCCTCAGAGTGAAGAAGTTCTTCCTCATGTTCAGACGGAACTTCCTGTGCTTCAGTTTGTGCCCATTGCCCCTTGTCCTGTTGCTGGGCACCACTGAAAAGAGTCTGGCCCCGTCCTCTTGACACCCACCCTTGAGATATTTATAGGCATTTATAAAGTCCCCTCTCATCCTTCTCTTCTTCAGGCTGAACAAGCCCAGCTCCCTCAGCCTCTCCTCGTAGGAGAGATGCTCCAGTCCTCTCATCATCCTTGTAGCTCTCTACTGGACTCTCTTCTGGAGAAGGGGTTAATAACTGGGGCTGTTCCACCAACGGCCATCCCTGCAGCCGGGCAAACATCCACAGCCCAAAAACGGGTCTGGCCCTGTGGCATGGGAGGGAAGCGGAGGCAAAGCCCACGTGCCCAGCACCCACTTCTGTGCAAGCACAGGCACCCTTGTTTCACCGTGGCTGGCAAGCAGGGTCCTGGACTTGCCAGGGCTTCGCCAAAGTGAAGATAAATACAAAGCATGGGATTTGGGAGAGACCTGGTACAGGAAACTGACGGCAAAGCAAGAGGAAGCGACCGATATGGTGTGAGATAAAATGAAGAATGGAAGGGCTGTGGGGTAGCAGCAGCTTTATCAGGTTTTTTTAGCCTCAATCCAATTAAAAGAGTTACATAATTAAAATGAAGCAATTAACTGTTCTGTAATTAAATACAAAAATAATTAAGTTGAAATTGAACATGATAACATCCAATTGTCAGGACAGGATTTATTTGTACTTTAATCTGATGAATTATTTTCATTGTTCTACTGATTGCGTTCCTGTGGAAAGAAATTGGTCCTTTCTGGAACAGGGGACACAGGCTGCTACTCCATGTCCTTTGGGCTTATTGAAACCAGAGCTACAACACAACGTGCATATGGACCGTGATTACACGTTTCCACAGAAAAGCCCTGCATTTTTGCTGGTGCACCGTGTTATAAGCTACGTTTTCCTCGTCACACCTGTCTGCAACTATGCGGTCTGCGTAAAATGTGAAGCACATTGCTTAAACACTGGTTTTGTTGCTGCATAAATGGTGATGCTCTGCATAGATTTTAAGATCAGAAGCAATAAGAACGTGAACATGTAGTCCGTTGCAGTGTAGCAAGTGAAATAACAGATTTACAGCCACGTTTTGACAGGTAGACCCTGATCTGTTGATGTCTATGAACCTGCTTCTGTTTCACTGGGATTATGTGTAAGGTGTTTATGTGCTTTGCTAGATAAGGGCATTAAAAAGTACGATTCCGATTGCCCAGGTGAAGAGTAGGTCACTTATTCTGATGCCTTTGCAGAGGTTTGAGTACATGGGTTTAGACTTCCCGCCTTGAACAGGGGATCAAAAAAGTCTTTTTCTCCTTCTCCGCGCCAACAGTGACAACTCAGTGTCGCTCATCTCAGAACAAGGGCACGTCTTGGTGCCTTGCTTGTCTTCAGTGGAGCTGCAGTGATTTATGAAATAACTGAAGTCATCTGCACAAAATACAACAAAGAACAGTTAGAAATACTGTAAGGATGGAGATCCATCTTTCATTTGGACATTTTCAGCTAACAAATTTCTTGCTGGTTTGGGGATTTAGGACATGAGTAGCGTCCTTCATTGCTCTTTACTTGAAGTATATTGCTATTTGTGTAGCTTTTGGTCTTCTGTGCCACAAGTCTTGTGCTTGCAACGGTGATGGAGTGAGCCTTGTCCTGCATGAATATATATTAGAAGTTCAGTGGACTCTTCCAGACAAAGCATCTATTTCAAGCAGCTGCCTGTAACTGAGAGGAGTGGCGACCTGTGGACCTTTTTGCAGTCTCAGTTCTTCATGTGTAAAAAAAAAATACAAGTGTGTATTTATCTGTGAAAAGAATCACCTCAGTTAAGATCACAAAACTGCCAAATTTTTCAGCCTTGCTGGAGATGGGATACTGGACAAGCCCGGCATTAGGGGCCTCTAAGAGAGGCACAAGAAAACCAAGACAGGCAGATGTCAAATAATCTCCTGCTGCTGCTCACATAGTTCTCTAACACTCAGACTGGTGTAGGGCGCAAAAAAAAGTTTAGTCCCTGTTCCAGAACTTGTTCCAGAGCAATGTCGATGGTGGGGGGTAATTAATAGGAAACCTGTACTGCAGAGAGAAACCCAGCTATGATAATGGATATAAAAAGAAATGTGGTAGTGGAGAGTCGTACAGCTCAGAAAATACCTATCATATAGCAAATGTCATCTCATTGTTCAAGAAAATGACGGTCCTCCCCCACAAGGCTGAAAATATAATGCTAAATTCACTTATAGGTGCCTCAGTAATACTGGAAAGATAGCGGAGAGGGAAAAACTCACAAATGAGAAACAGAAAGGAGGTTGAACAAGCTGATTTATAGGGAAAGATTAATGTAACTAAACATACATCACTCAGTTAAATGACATCTCGGGGGAACATAATTGCTGACTCCAAGGACTTGAAGGACTGGGCACCAAGGAAAGAGTAGAATCCCGAGGACCACGCAAGGCTGGGAGCTATATAATGGGGAGAAACTGGTGAAACTGGACAAATGAGGATTCAGGTGGAGGCATGAGAAATTCTTCCTTACGAAGAGATTTCTTGAACTGTGAAATCCTCTCCTAAGGGGACCGGTGAAATCTTGGGTTATTAGCACTAGACTAGAAAAAGCGTTGAAAATAGACTAAAAGGCACAAATCTGTATCTGCAGTGGGTGTACTGGGTAGGTTATAACTTTTTTCTATGTCTAAATACTATGGCTTTATTTTTTTTAACAAAGCTGGGCTATTTGTCCCGCTTCTATCGCGTCTGTCTGCACCCCTTTGGTCCCCTGCATTCAGTCTCATTCACAGCCCCAGCCCTGTCAATCCCCGTGCTCTGACGCAGCAGATTCTCCGAGCTGAGTCACACCTCAAAGGGAGCCGATGCCACACCGCAACGAGACGGCTTCTCTGCTTTGTACCCTGCAAGAAGAAGTGTCACTTGCTAATTGTACAGCATCTCTTGTCTTTCAGGTAGTTCTGCTGGCAGCAGTGGTCTGTTGGCACACACCGGCGGAGCCAGCTCTGGGTGACAGCCAGTTGCACGCATGCAGCAACAGGAACAGAACTCTTGACCTTCATTTCCAAAGACCTTTATTTCCAAAGACAGGCGCCTCTGCTGAAGGACCCGCTCGGTTCGCTAGCCCGCAGTGTTTTGAGGAGTCAATGCACACAATTTAGTAAAGGGTAGCAGAATTTAGAAGTTTTCTTACCAGTGACACCAAATTGCAGAGTCATTTCAGATACACTGTGATACTCAGAACAAAAATTGACCCAGGACATAAAGTGTCTTGAGAGGCAACAGTTAAAAAATCTTTGCAAATCGAAACAGAACAAGGGTATCGGAACTGCCTTTTGTGCTAGAGGAAAATGCAGGGGTCCGGAGTTTGTCCCATTACTCACCTGATTTTTTTGATGGCAACCAAGCAGGGCTGGACTGGTCATCTTTCTCCCCAGCAAGCTAAGAAACCCCCCGAGAGACGGCTAGTTTTCTGAGGACAGCTGGTTCCCGAGCCCACCACACATCCCACCAGCTGGGGGTAGGTGCTGGGGAAGGGGTCAGGGGGCCAAGCTAGTCTGTGCCCATGCTGAGATCCAGCCCAGCTCTCCTGCTGGGGCTGTGCTGGCTGGCGCAGGTCAGGGCAGCCCCTACCTTGTGCTGGTGACAAGGACAGGAACGAGATGTGCCGTCAAGGAGACCGAGGCAGGCAGAGGCTGTTCACTGCTCTAATCATTAGGTGGGTAGAAAGTGTTCATTGCCTTAATCTGTACTAGGTGACGAAGAACGGTCAGGCAATGATTTTTAACTCTTTGCCCTTGCTGTCTGGGTTTTTCTGCTTCTATGTTTTTACCTGGTAAAGGAGGAGATGAGAGAAGACGAAAATGCTGTCAGCATCAAAAGGATGATAGTCTCTGCATGGATGTCTACTTTTTTCACTCTTATGAGGTGACGTCTCATTTAGGGATGGGTTATTTGCCACTAAGTACCACTCAGCACCTGATTTCCAGAGCTTGCCTGACATGAGAAAAAGCATTGCAGTATTTCCATGGTGCTCTCCTATTTCTTTTGTTAATGCAGCACATTTCAGTTGAGAAAGGCACTTGAACAGTATTGGTAGGCACAAATAAAAATATACCCATGTGTACAGGCAGCAAGGGAGGAAGTTTTGTAGTCATGTGTAAAGTTGGGGGATATTTCTGCAAACCAGCCCCCATGGTCCTTAAAGATGCTCAGACCCCACTGGGACTGGCAAAGAAAGCTTTGGAAAAAGAGACCTCCTCAGCATCCAGCGTTGTCTACATTCCTCTCCTCAGCGTTCAGACCGGAGAAACGCAGTATTGATTTGTTACTTCAGGACTTTTTTTGGGGGGGTGCTTGTACGGCGTATTCCCCATGCAATCTTATCATTAATGCATTAAGGAGCTGAACAAGCAATAAGGGCAAATGGACTTCAAAACACAGGGAACTGTCTCCATAGGGCTCAGACTGATTTATGGCAATTACATCTTGGCAGCATCGCCAAAGCCCATTAAGCCCTGCACCTGGCTGTAAGTTGAACATCCCCCAGTTTCAAGGGGGGACTCGCCATTAGTCACCCCAGGACTGCCACGAACCCTTCTTCTCCATGATGGAAGGCAAGATGTAAAACAACGTGGGGAGGATTAACAAAAAGTTAATAGGTTGCAGAGCTCAAATTGATCCAAACTTCAGGGTCGGATACTGTTTCAGATACCCGGATGCTCTGTTGGCCTCCTTCCAAGGTCTGAGGGGAAGCGAGTGGAGACGGAGCCTGGAGCCGTCGCGTTTGACTGAGGTTCTCCTTGTCTATCCGCTTTCTGTGTCATCACCAGAGGCGGGCTGGTTGCTCAGCTATTAATTTTCTTTCCCCATTTTTGAATTTTTACTGCTTTTTAAAAGGTGTCTGTTTGTGACACCATTACATTGGCAGGGCAGCTGTGTACAAGTCACCACGAGAAAGCATAGTGCTGCCGGAGCCGAGGGGATGCCCAGGAAAGCTGGGTCTGCCACATGCATGCTGTTTGCATGGGGGGAATATCATGCTAAAAACACAAAAAGGGAGGATACTTCTGCAGCATCAGCGCACCGAGGATGGATAAGGACACTTGAGACAGATCCCAGTGCTGGGACAGCTGCGGATGGAAGCCTTTTGGGGGAGAAGGCAGCAAAATATTTCACTTCAGATACCACCAGCGCAAAAGACCTTCGGAGGAGTTAAAATTTACTCAGTGCTCCAGAAGTGTTTACGGCCCATGTAAAATTTACCAGAAAAATGTCAGATGTCAGTGGATTGTATTAAATGTAAATATTATACAACTTGCAACCTCCATTTCTTATTGCAGCTTAGCACGTAGCTCTCATGGATCTCCTGTTTGAAGGGGAGTCTCTGGAGGTGTGCTGCTCGGTGCCGGCTTTGGAAAGGTTTCAGCGTGATCTGTGCCAGCCCGTGCCTGCCCCCTTACCCCCACTCTGCACCACCAGACTGACTGGTGAGTCTTACGGCGACAGAAGGGTGCCTGGTTCATCAGAGAAGCCCACCCCAATACATCTGCAACAACGACTGCTACGACACGGACGCCTGCCACCCCCAGACTGGCCGCATCCTTGGGCAGAACCCCGGCAGGGAGAGGAGTGGGTGGCAGGGGATGCTTTTGCCATCTCTGCCTCCATTCCCAGGGGCTGGGCCGGCTGGCTCTGCCCCAGTGAGGTGGGCGCCAGTGCCGGGTGGTCTCTCCTACGGGTGATGCGGGGAGGAAGGACGGCGTGTACTGGCATTGCTGCTTGCTTGGAAGAGGCTCAAGTGCACGGTGGTGGATGGGATCAGGCAATCGTTAAATGTGCTTGCGTTTAATGAAGGGGAAGGCAATTTGTGCAGCCATCCTGGGGGCTCAGGCAAGTCCCATAAAGGCTGAGCACGGGCTCGGTGCAGCTTTCTCCATCAACTTGTCCCCAATGAGCCTGAGAGACATCTGGCATGCTTACATTACTGCTGGACCGCTAATCCGTTTTGCTGGATGTTTCACCAATTTAACAAATTACTGCTTCTTTGGCCTGGCCTCTGGAACTTGAATGCTGTGTTGTGCGCCGGATATGACTAAGAGCTCGGTACATCTCTTCAGTATTAAGATGTCTTGAGGAGTTACGATGCTAAGTCATGCGTTTCCGCAGCCGGGCCGAGCCAGGGAAAGTGAGTCAGTGTAGTGCATTGCAGCTGGTAGCCATAGGGTCTGGGAAAGGGCTCTGTGCCATGGAAATGAAGTTGTGTGTTGCCCTGTTGCTCGTGGTGCGCGTTACTCTCGTGGTACCAGCTCTCACCAAAAAAAAGCCACGTAGAGGCATTTTTTTTCTTGTTTGCTTCTCAGAATGTGTGAAGGGAAAAAAACCCCAACCCCAAACACTTCTTGCTACAACTTACACCATTCAGAGCTGCAGTGAATTTCAGTGTGATTCACACCAAAGGATTAGCTTTGATAACACTGTTCCTGAAAATCCCTCTCCTGCAGTCTCTGGGAAGCTCATTGGCACAGCGCGAGCGCCTACATGAAACACAGGAGCCTGGCCCATTCACACTGCAAGATAAAGGCGCTTCAGAGCCACGCTTCTACAAAAAAAACAAATGCAACAGGCTTTGGGAGGATCTCACAACAGCTTAGAAGATATATTCCTAGGATCTCTTTTACAGATAGAAGTATTTTCTCTCTGTGCTTTGAGTTGAGTATTTTGAAGTTGGGAGAATATGTGCTGGTATTATCTGGAAATAGCTTCTGGAAAGCAGTTTCAGTTCCTGCAGGCATGTAAACAGGGATGATCCTCAAATACAAATGACATCATGTTTTTTTCCAGTACAAGAGACAAGACTTATTAACAGTTCATTCATATGTTTTCCAGGAAGTGGAGGAATCCTGTCAATATATGGAGGAGGGAGAAAACTCCTGAATGAGCAAAATCCTTCTCTTGAGTTGTTATTGCAGAGCCACGTTGCTGATTTGGCTTTGAGAACAAACTCGCTAAAACTGTATAACGAGATAAGTACGTGCAACTCCTGCTGACGTTCGCAACGAGCCAAGACACTGTGTGCTTATCGGAGACCTTGGCCTTCATGGGAACAGCCAAATGTTTAGCCATCTCTCACTATTAAGCAACTGAAAGATGCCCCAGCAGCTCACTGCAACTCCCGGCAGGCTTAGGCTCAAGCACGTGCTGCAGTTCTGCATTTGGCTTCCAGAAGACGATTTGGAAAAAAATGCAGAATTTTCTTACTCAAGAAACCCTCACCAAATCTACCAAAAGTTGATGAAATAATTTTAGGCGTTATTCATATATTTTGGTCCAGCTATATGTTAAAGTGTTTGCTTTTCCTCCAGTAATGACAGGTGGGTATAGCTATACGTGGGAGAATTTCATACAGGGTTTAAGGCTTGTGTTTCCCTGTAACGCCGCAAAGCCTTTCAGATTTGGGGGGTAGAAGGAGCACGCTGTGAGCCCCCGTGGACACCTCCGCTCTCCTGACAGCAAAAGAGCACAGGTTTTCCTGCTTCTTTTGACATATGCAATAAGAACACTTTGGTTTCAATCTGTTAAAGCAAGTGATTGCTGCCGCGGTGAGAAGATCTCCTTGAACAGACACAGTTGAAAGGTTAGCAGTGTTTATTGATTTAATAATTCTCACATTCTTTCTTGACAGATTATCTTTCCAAAGACATTAGCAGAGGCAGAGCCCAGAAGTGTGGGAGAGCATCTCCAATACGTTAGGAAGGCAAAGGACAAGGGGAAAAGGTGATGAATTGCTCTGGTCCCGACCTATTAAGCCCCCAGTGCAGATTGGAAGAGCGAATAGGAAATCCATGTACCTATTTTCTATAGGGAACGTTTGTAAGGACGCTGTTTACATTGACCTTTCACACCGAGGTCGTGCACCACTTCGTATTACATATTGGTTAGTCAATCACGGGTGCAGACAGCAGGCAGGGAGATATGACGGCTCAGCACCTTCTTCCTGTGGGAGCTGTCAAGCTCGTGGACAGGGAGCAATCGTGTGCCCTTTGCCGAATCAGAGTAAAGTGCTTTGCTAGAGGCAGAAGAGTGGGATTGCAGCCCCAGAGTACATTGGTCCTGAGCGGCAGCAGCCATCAGATGCCTGTAAAAATGCACTGCGGGCTTCCCCAAACCTCACCCAGCCCGCTGAAGGGGTGAACAGCCTGGCCCTACTACCTTGCCTTCCACTGCCATCTGGTTAGTATTTCTTATCATTTGCAGAGCATCAGAGGGAATCAGTGACAGCCCTTCATGTTCCCTTTCGGCACCTTCCAGCAAGAAAGGGTTTGTTAAGTGAGGGGAGGAAGCCCCATATGTCTGGGAGGTGAACAGCCTTGCTTGGAGCAGGCTGAGTGCCCATGGGAGAGGTTTATCACACCTTCCAGCCAGACCATGGCAGTGCCTGGGACCTCGTCCTCTCACCACTAAGATCAGTCCAAACCCATGTGCTATTTCCATGATTTCACGGTGTTGACTGAAAACTCCTGTTCTGAGCACCCGAGCCCTCCTCTGGCTGTGGGTTTGTTGTCCTTCAGATTGTAACCAGTGGGTCTTCTGCCTGAGTTTTGGAGTTGGAGTGGGCCTGCTCCTGAGTTGCACTCTGTACCCCCGCAGCCAAGGGCATGCTGAGCCCTTTAATGGGTTGCTAATTGCTCTAATTACAAGTCAAGACCAAAGAGGAATTGTTGGATGATGAGCTCTCTGGCAGACAAGAAGATACCAGTGGAACATTTTGGATGAATAATTCAGTAGGCAGGAATGGGAAATGAACAAGTCTTCCGTCTGCTAAAGGGAAGAAAAAAAAAAGACCAAAGAAAAAGAGAAGGAAAGATATCTCCTGCATTAGCAAGGCAGAGCCCTCTGAGCTCGGGCTTCAGCTTGTGAGTGGCAACACAGCCTGGCTTTCTTAAACGGCGGCCGAGCACCGTGTGGACCCTTTGCATGGTCGCACCATACCTAGTTGCAAAAAGCTTTGCAAAGCAGGATAAAACCTGCCTCTCTGTAGTGATTGCTGCAACCAGGTGAGAGCTCACAGCCTCAGGTCCTCATGTGGTGCAAATCCCTCCAAGTCCATTCAGCTGAAACAACAGCTACTAGTCACAAGCTAGCAAGCCATGAAAGCTAAGATAGAGATTTCACATTGGGGGAAAGCATTCAAAGGTTTTTTTGCATGTGTTTTTAGTTTTGTGTCAGTAGAGTTGGAAGGTCTTATTCTCCAATACGAATAGGAACTGTTTGCAAGTGTGGCTGTTTTTGTTTCCAGACTAGAGGAGGATGTGCAAGTACAAGTCTTAGCACAAGACAGGAGCATTTGCAGTGAGGCCTGCTTTTATTTCATGCACCTATTTAAGTGTGCCAATAGCAGTGCAAAACTTTCTCCCCATTCTTGATGCTGGAGATGCGATATCTTATTTTCTCTATAGTTTCCAATTACTCCTCTCACGCCCAGTCTGCAGATACAAACTAACTTAATCTCTTCCTAACGAAGGTCTGCTGTCTTAATCCAATGGTGACAACAGCAGCAAATATTTTAATTAAAACTACGTTCCACAAAATAGCTTTATTCATTATATTGTCTCCCTTCCTTTGCAACAGAAGAACTAATTGAAAGCAGCCATGTGAAGGACTTGCATCCAGAAGTCTGCAAACAGAAATACGCCGGTTACTCTGCTGGGGGTGGGGGAGAGAGGCAACTGCCCGAGCTACTAGAGCAAACAGCCAGGGCAGAAAGCAGCAAATGGGAAACACGCGTACCAGGAGTGAAAGGCTCCCGTCCAGTGTCGTGGACCATCCCTGGATCCACTCCAGATGAATTCTCCACGCTCTTGAGAGGTTTCAGCGCTGCGGGCTGTGGAGGAGCCCGTTCACTGGGTCACTACAAAGCTGTCACGGGTAGGTGGGTCTGTACAGACAAGCGTTGGCCCTTGCTTTGGTGCCGAAGCCTCAGGGTGCTGCCCACCAGCTGCTGCTAGAGGCTCCCACAATGGGAGGCAAGCGGGAAACTTTCAGTTTAGGTTCCATTTTCTCTGCCAGTTCATGTGCATAACTCAGGTTATGGTACCTTCTGCAGTTTGCTTCGTCCCTTGGAGTCAAGTTCGGGTGCTGGTTCATTTGTACCAAACTGACATGATCTCATTTGAGACTTGAGGTCTTAAACCCGGGACATGGGGCTTTGCATCCAACTGTTATTTTTTTCGTGGGAAAAGTAGCTGAAGTGAGGAGATTATCTTAAACTCCATGCAGTTCTTCTCACAAGCAAGTGCAAAAATAATTTCTCAGCTTCATTTACAGCTACATCTAGAGAAGTTAAAAGCCTGCTAAGATGAAGACTGGACACCCCTTTGCCCAGAAAAAAATAATTTCATTTGGGAGCCTATTGAATCAGTGAATTATGCATTGAATCTTTTGTACTGAAAAGCAGCCAAGTTTGCCACTGAGTACTTTCTTAACAAGAAATAAATGAATGGCTGCAACAAGGTGTGTTGCAATCATTATTCTCGAGGAGAGAGGGTGGCACAGATCCCTACCTGGACGCTTCACAGCAGTGTAAGGCGTATGGGCACAGGCATGGCGTACAACATGCAGTCGTGGGATTTTCTTTCTCTGCTGTCCTCATCCAGAGGCTGACAGGCATCACAAACACCCTGAAAGGCTGTGGCTCAATTTACCATCTCTTTCCAGATAGTTTTAAGCGTGCTTTGTTAAGAGGGTGATGGATAAGCCGGTAAATGTGTGCAGCTGCTGGTAGAGCTCATCTCTCTGATGATGTCTCGTGAGACTGAAGAAGCAATAATAAGAAGGAGAGGCTTGAAGTCAAAAGTTTCAGTGCCCACCTGCAGTGAATCCACACTTCTCAGACGATGCAGGATTCTCATGTCTGCTTCAGTTTCAGACACTGAAAGAGCATTTGTCCTTCATACCACACCAAGCGCTTTCACCATCACTCGCGTTCCTGCTTGTGTACTTCTGTCCCAAATATTTGTCATTCGAGCTGCTGTGCTGTACTCCAAGGCTATCCTGTAACCCAGGTCCCGCAGCTTGACCCCTGTGTACTTATCAATTTATCCATCGTGGAAGAATATGACGCTTACGAAGGCAGCGTTTGCAGCACAGAATGTGCCTCTCACTTTCGAGCCTTGGAGATTTCTCCTTGGCCAATCCAGTATTTTTCAGGAAACTCATTTTGCTGATTCAACCTGAGAAGAGGACAAGGATGGAGTCAGAAAAATGTTGCAGTGTGGATTTGAAATCTTGTTTCAGATGCTTCTTCATAGTTTTCACCTCCACAATGAAATTTCATAGACTCCATAACAGTTTTCCTTATGCCCAATCTTATTTTGATATCTTAAACAGGAAATAATACTTCTTTTCCTCATGGAAACAATAGATACACCCCTTCAAATGATTTGGGACTGAAGCTTCAGAGCCTAGTTTTCCTCAAGATATAAACAAGCTTTGGATAAAAATTCCCTTATTAAATACACCCTGTGAGATATGGCTCTAGGGCCATAGGTGACAGTCAGCAGTACTGTCTCAAGCCTCTTAAATGTACAATCCTTCTTTATTGTGGCTGCGTCATCTTTCACTAGTTCTGAATTTGATCGGATTGTAAAGTGTGCGTAAGGGAGCACAAAGACAATTGTAAAGTAACAAAATATTGAGGAGAAGGCTTATGTAAAATCCGGGTGATGTCAAAGTATTCATGATGCAAACATGCTTGCAAACACAGTCCATCTGCTCTGCTTCAATACTTTTCTGACACTTTGGCACATTATTTATTTGGTTAAATCATTTTCCAACCTCCCTCTTGCCCTCCCTCCCCAGGGAAATAAATAACCTTGACCTTTTTCTTTGCAGAGAAATCCTGAAGAGTGGCTTCTGAACGAAAACACATTGGAACAAGAGCAAACACCAAACACGCTATGAATGAAAGCAATTCCGTGTCAAGAGGCACCGAACTCCTGCTAAGCGTAGCAAAGAGCACTTCTGCTGCTGAGAGGAAAGGAGACTTCGTTCTTCCAGGTGACGCGTGCGGCGGGAGGAAGGATTCAGTAACAGTGGTAAATGGTTTGTGGTTTCAGGGGATTTCCCCCAAATCTCTGAGGGGCTGTATGTGCTAAATCCACCCAGCCACAGCAGCAATGCTTCCTAGGTTGCACTGGGTAGCAGGGTATCCATTCTGTACCGCTGGATGTGCGGATCCCATGTGCTCTTCCAGGCACAACCGTGGCACCGAGCATCACGAGCAGCTGGACTGTGTGTGCCAGTCTGGGCACGGCAGGGAGCAGCCAGGGCGACAGTTAGCTTTCACAGTGGAGAGGAGGGAAGACTTGCCACTCAAGCAGAAACGTTTTCAGAATCAAGAATATAAAAAGAAAAGAAAAAAAAAACTTTTAGAAGTCTCACAGCTGCTATTGCCGATCATGTGTGTGACTCAGAGGGTAGACTGTATGCTATAAATGGAAATGGGTTACTTACAATTTGACTGATAATGTCTTAGTTTTTGTAAGAAAAAGTCTTTTGAAGAATTACTATAGTGGGGTGGCAAGCTGTACCATATGTTCTTTGCTGCAGCTGACTCTATAATACATCTCAGCTACACTTTAAACTGTATAGCACTGATTGCATTGTAACTCTTATGTCCTCTGCAGATAAAGTTATGGAAATATAATGATTGCGCTTCAGATATGTGCCAGCACTGCCTATACTGTGTCAAATCATCAGGCAAGAGAAGACCACCTGCTTGCCTAGGCTTTCCCCACTTGTTTACCACCTTCTGCACCGCAGCAAGCAAGGCTTGCAGGTCCCCCAGGGAGAGACACCACCAAAAATAAAAATTCATGCCTGCTGGAGCTGTGCTTTGACTCTGCAGTACTTTGTGGCGAAGGATGGATGCCCTAACGCAAGGCAAAATTGGTAACTGCAGCTGTTCAGGCCTCCTTCAGAGGGTGAACCAGGGAGGGGACAGCTAGGACAAAATCTGGACAATGCCCTCCTCCCTGAAAGAAAACGGGTCTGGAAATGATGGCTGTTGCATCCGAATTCATCTTGAAATGGCTTGTCTCTTGGGAGATTCCTCAGACCATCTCCTGCCGTACCTCCAGGAAATGCTGACGCTGCTCTCAAGAGCTGCTGTTTGGCCAGCGCCCCTGTGATTATTGCCCTATTAAATTTTGATATTGTGAGAAGGTTGAAACCATCCGAAACGCTGTGGTGTGGTCTCTCAGCAGTGCCTTGCTGGGTAGGAGCTATCAGAGCCCTGTCTCTGGGTAAACAAACTGGCAAGACGTCTATCTGCACTTGAAAGCCTGGCTGTGTATTGACATTTGCAGGGAAAACAATTTGTCACTGTAAAGCTGTCTGTACAGGGTGAGCCATAGAAAATGGTTGAGAAATAACTTTCTCCCAGAAGATTCTGATGCAGTGTCTTTGTTGGTGATTTTACGAACAGGCCACCTTCACCATTGCTTTGCATATGATATTTTAACGTAGGGCTGGACTGAACGGTTCTCGCTCCAGAAAGTCTGTTTATACCACGCAGTTGGCCTCAGTCCTGGGCTGTTCAGGTGCCTCAAGGGCTTCACCATGTCATATGGAAGGGAAATGCTGTAAAATCATTGGGGAGTGGCAGGCATCGCAGCGTAAGAAGTCCGTAAGTCGCTGTGCCTTACACTTTGCAGCGCTCACTGCTGCCCCTCTACTGCCTTTCGCAGTAGGGTTGGGGAGGCTCGGCGTGTTGAGCCAGATCTTGGCAGCTCTTCTCTGGCTGCTCCACCCCATCTCTCTGCCTTTGTGCGATATTTTGGTTTTTCCATGACACTGCAGCCTGGGGACTGTGCTAACCCACGCCAGGCTCAGGCAGGGCAGGTGCTCAGGCTATGTCTTTGCAGTGGCGGCCAAGGCTGGTTTTCCCAATTCTCCACTTGCCTCCAGCAGGTACCAGGGCGGTGTCGCCTGCACAGTGGGCTATAGTGGCAGTAGGCACGTATCACCTTGGGAATTTAAAAAGGGATTGTGCCAAGGCAGAGGGCTTGATCTTTCTGTGTACTGCTGAGCAAAGTTGCCTTGAAAGGTTATCATTTAACCCACATGCTGATTACAGATCATTTTGTATAAGACCAACAGTGAACAAGCAGGAAAAAATGCTGTGAGAGATGGAAGGGGAGATGGTTTATGCATTGCAACATCATACATTTCCTTCATATACATATATATATCAGCCTGAATGCCTTATGGGGCGAGGAATGCACAGGCTAAAGGTTGAAAGGAAGATTTAATATCACATTTAAAGAGTGACTCAGTGACTTGCAGAGGTAATTCCTGATGCACTGGATGGGTCAGCACCAGAGAGGGTGCGAGTGTGACTCAGAGGCATGGGAAAGGGCAGTGAGGGATGGGGAAGGGGGCCAGGCTGGGAGAGGGGGGCTTTGAAGTCGGGAGGGTGAGTGAAGCAAGCCTGTGGAAAGCTCTGTGGGCTGGAAGGATACTGTGGGAAGGAGCTGAGGGGCAGGCGAGTGCCAGCAGCCATGGCCGTGGGTAATGAAAAACACGTGCTGTCCTCAGTTGACGGAAGCTCTCATGCGCTCCTAAAATTCAGGGTAATGGCTTTGGGAGTAAAGCAAAAACAAAGTGGGTGTGGGAGGAGTGCTACCCCCAGGGAAGGAGCCTTGGAAAACAAATCCCCCAAACAAAGGGTGTTGTAGGTTGACTGCTTCAAAATAATACATTGGTGGAGGTGCCACGTGGTGGGAGGAGCAGGACAGGGACAAGGGCACCAGAGCCACACCTTGCCTGCAGCCCCAGGGTGTGCCATCCCTCAAGCAGTGGGATGGCATCGCTAACGTTGCCACCTTGCCTGCAGTTTGCAGCGTCTGTGAGTTGGGGAGAAGAAGATGGTGGTCTTCCAAGGTTGGACCACAGCAAACTGCACAGTCTGGGTGCTGTTGTGGTAAGACAGGAATAAAAAGGAAGGCAATAAAGACCACAGACCCAGAAATGCACTTACATATCCTGCCGGGTCAGAGATGGAAATAAGAATTTCGGCAAAGCCAACCAACAGATGGGAGTCTGTCAGCAGACCAGAGGTAAGAAGTTGATTTATAAAAAAAGGCAAGGAGACATGAAGCTTGCATTCCCAAATACTGCTGAAGATGACACCTTACCACTCAAGGCTTCCCCAGGAGGCAGCTGGGAGACAGCCGGGAGGTGACCTGCATAGCGGCCAGCCCTGGGGGATGTCTACACTGGTGTCAACCATGGGGAGAGATGGACCCAGGTGGGCCAACGAGAGAAAATGTGAAGATGGAAAGACGGAAACGGGGCATGCATCCCTCTAGTTCTCTCATGGCTTGGTCCTTCCATGGCATGGAAAGGAGCATGCAGGTGGAAATGATGCTGAGGCGGAGTCTGCTAGTGCCTGCAGCGTGGGAAACACTGCTCATTCGAGTGCTGTGAAGACCCGGACCCCTCAGCAGCAGCAAGGAGTGAGCTGTGAGGTCACTTTTTGTGGACGACCCTTCAGTGTGCAATGTAAATTGGTGAATATTTAACCATTACTCTGTCTCCTAGCAAGAAGACAGGACGTGGGATTTGAAGGAAAGAGCGCCCAATGGCTGCTGAAGAAAAGATGTATCAGGGATCTCTTTACTTGAAGGAGTCAGTCCTTTCTGTCTCCTGTGAGGTTATTAGCTGTGATCCACTCCTGATGTACAGTAGACGCAATTTTATTGCAATTTGCAAGTAATTAATGCTAATTGCTCACTGTTTTATGCAACTAGGTGCACGCATTTGTTTTAATAAACCTCAGATGAAGCACGATAGGAGAGGATAGTCCTTACTATGCACCGGATTTCATCAGCATACTTATACTCCTATCCTAATTTCTTTGGCAGGCAGGCAGGAATCATAGGATTCACCTAGACTGCGAAAATAAATCCCACATTACTGTCAGGTGGGATACCAATGCTTATCCAGACTGCTGTATATTATTATCCAAATATTGTTTTTCTCCTTCAGCGCTTGTGCCAGCCGTGGTGTCGATGGAGCAGCCTATGGAAAGGACTGGTTCAGGTCAGCAGAGAGGTTTTGCAAACAAGCTGGAAAAGGTGTTTTCCCTCCTCCTTATGCGCAAAATGACAGCTGAGTCTGGAATTGACTCTTTTTGCTTAAACACCGTCTTGTAGCTCCGCGGGAAACTTGAGCATTGGGAGGAAAGGAGCCCCCATCGTTACCCTGGCCTGTGGGTTGACCCCTGCTGTCCTGCTCCTCCAGAGCAAAATGCAGAGACATGTTTGTTTCCTGCTTTCTCATCATTGAGATACCATTTAAAATTAAGACGCAGAGGACCAGAGGCCTCAGAGGCGGCAAGGGAAGATTTACAGCAGAGTGGCTGTCAGTTGCTTTGGTCTAATTAAATGGCTCCTGCCTCCTTGACTCAGTTCCAGTGCAGTGGAGCTTGACTTGTTAAGCATTAGGGAAGCGTCCTGGCTGCTCACTGTTACTAATGCCTCAGTCCCAGAGTGTGACTGTTTGGCTGAAATAAGCTGTAAAAACCTGTCATTGCCTTCCCACTCCCCTTCACGAGTAGCCGGACATCTGTCTTGGTGAATGCCTGTGCCTGGGACAGCAGCAACACACCCCATGGGGCAAGGGGCACCACGTGCGGGCAACTGGATGTGGGGCTAGATGCTGCTCCTGTGGGGCCACCACCGCCCTTGGACCCTCTTTGGAGGTGTAGGCACTGCTCCTCTTCTCTGCCTCCTTTTTGGAGGGGGCAATGTGGAGAGGGCAGTAGAAGAGCACTCTGGAGGTGAAGGACCAACCCCACCAGTGCTCCCACGAGGACCTTTCCTTCAATTCCACACCTCTCGGGCAGGGGTCCTTCCCCTCTGTGCTTGGAGCCACCCTGCCTCTTGCCAGGGTGCTTCCTAGCCGGCCCTGCTGCTCTCTGAATTTCTGAACATCTGGAAACAGAGCCAACCAAGCCATTCTCAACGAGTAACTCACCCGACACCCTCAGCTCGTTTTTTCATGTCAGTGAAATAAGGAACAGGTCATGGTGTAAGTAAATGCATCTACTAGCCTCAGTTGCTTGAATTATTTTTGATTATGGATTATTATTTGTGTGTTCTTAGCAAATTGGCTGGTGTTAGTCTTCAGAGCATGTCGTCTAATTGGCCTTTTACATCATATGTTATTCCCTCCCTTCCCTGATTGGATGAATTAAATTTTATTAAACAGCAGCCTTCTTTCTCTCTTGTTTGCAGATGATGCATGAACATTTGTAGCTAGTTGGCAATTCTGTCGTGAGACAATAAAAGAGCTTTTCAAAGTGCCAGGAGAGGAAATCCAGTGTGAATACTCTTGCAAATATATACTTGTAGATCTATTTGCAATATTTTAATGTGTAATAGATTTAATGATTCTATTTTTCAAATAATTATGATTGTGCTCTTTAATGAATTAAAATATAACTAAGTAATTTCTGGAAATATCTGTCAAAATTAAAAGAAAATTTCAGTGCACTAAATGTACAAGATACAGGAAAACTTTATAAATAATTGTAGCTAGCTGCTGCTTACATATTGCACAAATATGTGTTTCACAAGTACCTTAGAGGAGAGAAAACAAGCACTGAGTTAACTCAGATACAATAACAAATTAGCGAGTAGTAATTTGCTGCTTCCTCAACTTGACAGCACCGAGTTGGGACACAGTGAACCGGCCTTTTCACCGCAGGTGGAGCTGAGCAGAGATGAACGCACCCAAAGGTCTTCTGTTGCTTTGATACAGAGCTGTGTTACCAGCTGGATTTTAGACACCTGAGATGTTTTCGGGATTTGGGGATGGTTTCACAATCAGGGCTGCCTCATCCCTGTAGCCTTCCCCGCCCTCCCTGTGGCTCTGGCCCCGATCCCATCGCTCTTTTGGGGAAAGAGGAAACGGGACGTCTGGGAGTCCCTCAGGCTTAACGCATCAGTTGACCAACTCTGATCATGGAGCTGTGGCTGACATTTATTCTTCCGAGACCAAGGAAGCAGACATGGAGACACTAGCCCTCCCTACTTCTTTTCTGCTGTGAATTATACCTGTGACTCTTCCAGCATCTAAAGAGATAATTTCTTGCTACCTGATATAACTTTACCGGAAAACGGGAACTACAAGAAAATGTTAATTTCAGAGGTAGTCAAGAAAAGCATAGTGAGACCTTCCCAAGATGGGCAGCAGCTGTGCTTTTCATGCTTTTCTTTGAACGACCTTCACAAACTTGTTCCTGAAATACTGAAGACATGGTCAGGCTCCAAGTCCAGTTGCTTTCCCTGGAAGCTGAGGGCTGGACATCTTGCAGTGGCCATGACTTGAAGGGCTCCATTCACATGTCGATTAAGTCACTAAGCTGAAAGTGGTGGGCTGCAAAAAATCCCTCAAAATCTACAGGACCTAGGCTAGGTCTATGAAAAAGAAGCAATGAGGACATGTTCTTAGCCTAGTCTGAAGGGATGCCTAGTGAGCATCAGGGAATGGGACCATTTCCAAAACACCCAAGTTTCACTGAAATCACACTCTTTCCTCATCTGATTAAAATGGAGGTACTGCTCTTTTCCACATCACTATTTTGACATGTACCTTGTTTGAATATGCAACACCAGCTTCTATTTCCAAGTAATGCAGTAAAAGCGGATTCTTGGACCGCCAAATCCCTCTTTACTAGGTCTGAAGCACCCAGATTCTTGAAGCAAGAAATATTTCCTCCAGCTGTCCATGCATGAAGTTGATTTATGACTAGTTTTCTGTTCAAACCACTGTAATTTTGTGAAATGATAGCAGTATTGATTCTAGCAAGAGTTTCACTTTGCTGAAACTACCAGGGCAGAGGGACTAAATGGAGCCTTGGAGTGAATAATATAGCTTTCCACTTTATCAATTTCATCTGTTTTGCTTCCCACCTTCACTTAACAACCTACATCTCTTCTTTCCTTCCTTCTTTTCCCTGTAAGGCACTGGTCTTTTGCTGTGGTTCACAGCTATAAATGATGGAGTGTATTTTCTTACCTGGGAACTCTGAGCAGCATCAAAATACAATCTGAGCAATGAATAGACTGCTCGACATCTCCAAGTGGTTCGTGTTGCTGTGTGGGAAGCTGAATTCTGTCTCTGAAAGGTACTGAATTACGGAGGTGAAAGACGATGATTTTTTTTTTTCTTTTTGCACAAAAGAAAATATTTCTGGTTTAGTTTTTCACAGAATAATAAGTGAGAAAAAATATTTCCTTCAAAGAACTAGGAAGTTCTTTATTCTGGTCCAGATTCTGCTCTCAGTTACATTGATATGAATGAAGATAAACTTCACTGAAGATAATGAAAGCATCTTGGCATAAAAGTGGTCTGAAGACCAGTTCCACAAACAGACAAATCCTCACCCACGTAGGAAAGAAACACAAGGGAGGTGGACAATATTTCTGGACCAGTAACCTCAACAATGTCCTGTTTTAGAGAAGAAGTACAAATTGCAATGAACTCCATACACATTCCATCCATACTCCCTGTGTGCAGGTGTTGCTGTGCTTCGATTCTTAAAGTCAGAGTGGAAAAAAGCAGAAAATACAAATGCTTCAGTGGCGCTATTAATTCAGCTGTAGGCACAGCATGTATGTCAGCATAAATCTTCAGTAGCCTAGCCAGCTACTGAAACTGCTGCTGCTGCGGTTGCTTTCTCTGTACTTACTTATTTAAAGAAAGAAATTTCAGAAAAACAGAGGGCTACAAAGGTGTTAGGAACAAATGCCACTCAGAAAAATTAAGAAAAAGCTAAATACGATATTTTTCTGGGCATACACACAGCATAGATTTATTTTTGCAAATGGACCATCCAAGGCTCTGTAAGCACATTAGATGTTTGAAGATTTTGAGGCAAGTGTTCAGGATAAGAAGTGGCAAATCACGCAAACTGATTTTGGCACGATCAAATTATAGTTTGGATAGGAAACAGGAAACGGGGTTTAAAGCAAAGCTGAGACACCCTGCATGTCTCCAAAATGCAGCGCATGGCCTTGGGGCTCCAGCAAGGGGACGTCACCGGTCAGCACCCGGGGTTAGGTTTGAAGGTGGAGGTGGGTTCCTGCCTCGGTGCTGGTGCTAAACACCTCCGTGTTGGCCACGAAACCCCACTGCCCGCAGCCCGTCCCCTCAGCCCTGGGGAGAGGGAAAGGCAAGTAATCGCTCAGCAGCTCCCGACACGGAGAAAAAACCACATCGTGATGCAGGAGGGAGAAGGCTCCTGCTTGAGAGCTAAGCCAAGCATGAAATTAGTATTACCTTTAGGAAAAAAAAAAAAAAGAGAAGCCCGTAACATGGGAATAAATGTAAACTTGAGGTGGCTACAGGCTTTGAATCTCCTTGTGAGAAGGGGAATGCTTTGGTTGGTTGACATCTCTTCCTGCTAAGCAGCATGGTGCCGAAGAGGTCTAGGACAAGCTACACTGGTAGATCCTGACACCCAGTCTGTCACCTGGGTGAAATTCCCGTAGGTCCTGTATTCTCAGTCCCCTCAGGAAAATCTCACCCGCGATGTACAGGCAGGGCCCGTGCAAGTCTTCAGACTCCCAGGAGCGGATTAACTCCTTCTCCCCCAGCTCTCAGCACCACTTGCCAGGCAGCCAGGTGCCGAAAACATTGCAGAAAGCTGGAGGGGCTTCAGAGGGAGCTTTCTGCAGACCAAAGGGCAGCAGTGGTGTGCAGGTTGTGCGTGAGCAGGTACTTTTACTTTGACATTTGGGTTTCATGAAGCCGTTTTCATTTCTTCTTCCCTCCATTTCCTTGAAGAAACTGCTCAGAAACATCTTGTGTTTGGAACCATCAGCACTGGGACTGACCGGGGTGTGAAAGTAAAGCTCAGGCAACCCAAGAGATATGAGATTCAATCAAAAATGCATCTTGATCAAAAATGGCACACTTCCTTTTGACACAGATGAAAACATCTCAGAAAATTTTATTTGGTTTGTGGATTTCCCCCTCTTTTTTTTTTTTTTTTGACAACCATATCTCAGCACTGCCCGACCCTTCCCTCCCTTCTGCAGTCTCCTGGAGAGGAGCTTGGCCCCTCCGAGCCCAGTGCAGCAAGGCCAGCATGTTTCTCCTGGCTGGCTTAGCACAGGAGCAGGGGTCCCCATAGCATCACTGATTCTCCCCGTGGGAGGCAAACTCTTGGTTTTGCCATCACCACCGAGTAGCTGGAGCAAAGCAAGCGAGCAGTGGGCACTGGCAAACACCCTGGGTGGCAAGCCAAAGTGGAGCTTCCCACAGCGCGGAAGAGCCGCATCCACTGGGATGGGAACATTTTTGAGGGTGCTGGCATGGGCAGGGAAATACCCAACATGTCACGCACTTACTGCCTGTATCCCCCTGCACAGTGCGGGAGGAAGGAGGTGGAGGTGGCCGCTCTGTGATGGGAACAAATGACCCAGCTTTACCCATTTTGGGCACAAGATGCAAGGGAAGAACAAAATTACGGAAAATGTAGCCAACTTCTCAGCACAAGGAAAAAAGTGAAATAAAACCTTATGACTGTTTTGGTTTTGAAAAGCTGGTATTTGGGAAATCTGCTTGAAACTAGGCTTTACCTGCCTCTGTTCTCCTGCCTCTGCTGGGTCGAGCCGTGGCTGGCTCATGAGGTCTGATGTGCAGCAACACTGCTGTTCGGTATCTTTTTAGTTTTTCCCTGCCATTTCTCCAACTTTTTAGTGACTTGGGCATACCGAAGCACAGATCTGTTTTAAAAAGCTGTGATCTCCTAAGTCAAATAGCTGCTTCTCCTCTCTGATAGGAATCTGACATGCCTGTTTAAAAAGGCAAAATAATTCCTTTTTTTTCCCTGCAACTGCTGTTTCAGAGCCATCCCGGCCGGCATAAGAGAAGCTGCAATCTGGCTGCTCTGCGGTGTCTCCTTTTCCCAAAAAATGCCATGCTGGAAGGGGTCTGACAGGAGGAAGCAGGTGAGGTGAGGAGCCACTTGGCGTGCTTGGGATGCCACCACGCTTTGGTCCCTTTCCCTGGCAGGCTGCTGCCCCTCTCCTGCCCTCAGTGCACCCACAGGCCTTTAAATTCCCCGAAAGCACTTTGCTTTTGGAGACAATAATGATTAAAAAAAAAAAAAAAAGAAAAAGCAGAGGAAAATTTCTCGTTGATTGCTGAGGTACTGATGGCAGGACCCCTCCTCCCCAGCGGGTTTCTTTCCCCACCGAAGCACTTAATCAGGCCGGCCCCGGCGCCTCCAGCAGCCGATCCCCCCGCAGCAGCAGGTGCCCACCGAGGCGGCCTCACAAAATCTCCTCATCACCAGCAAATGGCCCTGATGATGGCACAGCGGGCGCCGAGCGAAGCCGGCTCTTAGCAAGAATGGAGGAGCTTCGCCAGCGGTGCCGGAGCATCCCATCTCTCACCTCTTCTGGCAGGGGAGAGGCTGCTCCGTCACTGCCCTAGGCAGCTCCCTCTGGCTCCGGCCGCCGGCTGCTGATGCTGAAGATGCTCAGCCCCCAGTCCCAGCGCTGGTGGTGAAGGCACAGCCCAGCACTCCCTGGTTTTGAGCAGGAGGGCTCATAGCTCCTTGGAGCGTGGGAAAATACGGGTATTTCAGAGACAAGGGGGCATCCAGGGGCCACCTGTGACACAGATCGACTTGACTGACCATTATGCTGGCTTTGCACCTCCTTTCTGCTTACAGCAAGACACCCGGGCAGTCACTCACTGCTCGTCCTGCAGGAAGCTGTGCTTTCACGTATCGCATCTGTACAGTGCCCTATCCTCAACCTGAGACAATCTGTGTGAATGAGGGTAGAAAGCACAGTTTTGGCACAACCCTAGTGCTTCCCCCTTGGCTTCTGTACCACAAATACCAGTGCTTTCCCATGACTTGCAGCGCTCTGCCCCAGGCATTACCGGGGTTACGTGGCTGCCCTCCCAACTTTACTCGAGGTGACGTGATTACAGCCCCTGTCTCCTCTGGATAAATGTCTTCAGTTGCTCAGCAACCTCCACACCAGGATTAAATTAACTTTGATTACAATTACAGACAGCACGAATCAGCCCGCACCATCAGAAGAAAGAAGAGCAGGGGCTGTGTTTTTCTGGAGGATTTTCTTCCCAAAGCGCAGCTCTCGGAGGGAGAATTGCATCTCCCCCCTTTGCTTTGTGCTGCGTGCGGATGCATCCCAGCCCCAATACTTCAGATGCGCAGTGGGATTGAGCACAAAAGGACTGATGGAGGAGGAGAGGGCAGGGCAGGGCAGGGCAGGGCAGGGCAGCAGCTTTTGCACCTTTCTGCAGTCCAGGAGAATTTTGCCAACTTGGTAGGTAAGAGCATTGTTTGCTGCAGGAATTGGCCAGCAGCAAATGACTGCTCCCAAGTGGGAGCGGGGAAGGAAGTGTGGAGGCTCATTACGTTTAATGTAATTACTCTGGACTCATAGCAGGGTATGCGACAAAGGAATCTGGCCTTCTCTCTTTTTCTCCCCTCCCTGCCTTAATCTTCAGTGATGCAAGGGTCTGGTCATACCAGCCCATGATCGAAAGCGGCTCTCCACAGCTTCCGTCTGAATATGAGGAAGAATTTCTTTACTCTGAGGGTGACGGAGCACTGGAACAGGCTGCCCAGGGAGGCTGTGGAGTCTCCTTCTCTGGAGATATTCAAGACCCGCCTGGACAAGGTCCTCTACAACCTACTGT
>Ga0065711_1034395_pt1 | contig 23851 bp, 15 predicted proteins | sample Hoacrofraction12_FD_59098 | JGI IMG/M metagenome (GOLD analysis project Ga0065711, IMG submission 59098) | Hoatzin crop microbial communities from Cojedes, Venezuela - Epithelial fraction 12 v2 (version 2) | ecosystem: Host-associated > Birds > Digestive system > Esophagus > Crop | place...
GGGGAGGACGGGCGGTCCCGGTCGCTCCCCGCCGCCGCCACAGGGCGCCCGAGCCGCGAGCAAAACAAACGGCTCGGAGGCAGCCGCCGCCGCCGCGCACCCGCCGCCGCCTGCCAATCACAGGGGCCAACTCGCCGCCGACCGCCAATCCGCGCCGCCGAGCCACCCACGCGACTGCATCGCTCGCCAATGGGCGTGCGAACAGCCGCGCCGGCCGCCCCGTCTGCCACCGAGCCGGCTTGCCAATCATGGGGGCCCGTTCCGCTCGCGGGTTAGCTCCGCCCCCCTCTCCCGCCACTAGGCGGGGGCAGCCCAGACCCCGCCCCCAGCGCGCTGCCAATCAGGGTGACGGGCAGCTCTGCGGCTCCGCCCCAGCGGCCGGGTTCTAGAGCAGGGGCGCGGCTGGGTCCTAGAGCCCGCCCAGGGCCGCATGAAGCGTGCTCTCCGCTGCGAGCAGCCGGGAACCAACCTCAGCCCCCCACCACCTGCGCTCCTGCCCCCTTGTCCCTCCACCCCCCTCCCCAGCCCCTTGTCTCTCTCTCTGCCTCTCAGCCTGCCCCTAGCATGCCCAGGTCTCCGCTCAGTCGCTATTTTGGGTGGGCACTGAAAGATGCTGGAGGAGAAGGCCTGGCAGCGAGTTTAATTGCACTTTAACAGCACCTTTTTAAGATGGGGGGGGGGAAAAACCCCACCAAGACCCGTTCAAGAGTGATAAAAAACCCAGTAGACACTGAAAGCAGAATTCTTTTCACTTCAAAAGAGAAGTGCAAGACAATTACCCAGAGTGTCACCCAGGGCACCTGCAGCAAGGGAAATGATCTCCTTGTAGCTGTTCAAGTAAAAGATCCCGTCACCACCATACGCTGGCCATGTCCCCAGGCCACCCCAGGTCCCCGCAGCTCCCCACGGGCTGCAATAAGTGACGAATGTCCAAGTAACAGAATGAACAGCTCTTCTGCTTTTTCACTGTCAAGGCCTTCTCCGCGCCATAATCACTGCTGTTATCTTTTACAGTCACTCAACGTGAACGTGAAGCTCGGGATCCAGCCTGCAGGAGTGAACTCTGGCCCTGGTGTATTTGAAGTTCAGCATCTCCTCCCCTTCCCTTTAGGAGTTTATCTTAATGAGAAAGCGTTTTTGTTGTTAGAAGTGGAACTGCTGACCTGTTACATTCGTTCACTTGTTGATACGAGACAGCTGATGACAATTTTGTTCAGGTTTAAGAGTTCTGTCAAGCCAATGTGAACACACAGGCCATAAGCAGAATGCATTCACGCTAAAAAGCTCACCAGCGACACCAAATACAAACAGCTTTGAGGGGGAAAAGCTCCAAACCCAACATACCACCCAACAGCTTTTCATACAGATTTCAGGGCGAAGAAGGATTACTATGATCGTCCAATCTAACCCAGGAACTCTACCTCAAAGTTCATAAGCTGCGTTTAAATCAAATCATACCTTTTAAAATGGCATCCAGGCTTCAGCTGCTCTTTCCCAGCTTCTGCTTCCATCCCACCTGCGGGACGATATTTTTCTAGTGTCTTTTCTGCAAAAGAGACAGCAGAGAGGGTTTGTTTTTTTAAAACAAAGTAGAGCCCTCCTTCCCTGGCCCGGCAATGGCCACCCTGCTGCCGGGAAACCCACCTCGAGCAGATGTTTCAGCAGCTGCTTTTCAATCTGGCAAACGTCTAGCAGCAAGTGCATTGTTTAAGTGGTTTTGCTCGCAAGCAACGCAACAGCAATGTCAAAGAGGTTATAATCAACTGGATAAGCCACACAAAGAAGAAAACAAGATTGGAGAGGGAAATTTCTCAAAGGGGTGGGCAAGCGCTGCAATCTAAATCCCACACACCAGGAGGAAATTAGGATTTAGCCAAAGCATGACAACAATATCCATGATATCATTTTTTTTTTAACTATCTAGATGGGATAATAGAAAGATCTCAGAATGTCATACTAGGCAGAGACACAAATCTGTAAAGGAATGCGTAGATCAACAGATCCGGCCCCTCTAGAGCGAGAAGCTGTGGACAAAGCCAATCATCTATCTTTGAAGCTGGCCTGCTTCGAGCAGAAGGTTGGGCTAGATGGCTTCCACAGATTCCACCTTGAAGTTCTGTGGTGGGTTGACCCTGGCCAGACCCAGGTGCCCACCAAAGCCGCTCTATCACTCCCCTCCTCAGCTGGACAGGGGGAGAAAATATAATGAAAGGCTCGTGGGTCAAGACAAGGACAGGCAGAGATCACTCAGCAATTACTGTCATGGGCAAAACTGATTCAACTTGGGGAAATTAATTTAATATATTACCAATGAAATCAGAATGGGGTTATGAGAAATAAATACTACATCTTAAAACACCTTCTCCCCACCCCTCCCTTCTTCCTAGGCTCAGCTTCACTCCCGATTTTCTTTACCTCCTCCCCCCACCCCGAGTGGCACAGGGGGATGGGGAATGGGGGTTGTGGTGAGTTCATCACCCGTTGTCTCTGCTGCTCCTTCCTCCTCAGTGGAGGACTCCTCATACTCTGTCTCTGCTCCAGCGTGGGGTTCCTCCCACAGGAGACAGTCCTTCAGGAACTTCTCCAATGTGGGTCCTCCCCATGGGCTGCAGCTCTTCACACACTGCCCCAGTGTGGGTCCTTCCCATGGGGCGCAGTCCTTCAGGAACAGGCTGCTCCAGTGTGGGACCCCCATGGGGTCACAAGGCCTGCCAGCAAACCTGCTCCATTGTGGGCTCCTCTCTCCACGGGGCCACAGGTCCTGGCAGGAGCCTGCTCCAGCACGGGCTCCCCACGGGGTCATGGCCTCCTTTGGTCATCCTCCTGCTCCAGCGTGGGGTCCTCCACGGGCTGTGGGTGGGGATCTGCTCCACCGTGGGCCACCATGGGCTGCAAGGGACAGCCTGCCTCACCATGGTCTGCTCCACGGGCCACAGGGGAACCTCTGCTCCGGTGCCTGGAGCACCTCCTGCCCTCCTTGTGCACTGACCGTGGGCTCTTCAGAGTTGTTGCTCTCTCATATTCTCACTCTCTAGGGCTGCAGTTGCACAGGTTTTTTTTCCCCCTTCATAAACACATTCTCCCAGAGGCCCTACCACCATTGCTGATGGGCTCGCCCTTCCCTAGCGCCGGGTCCGTCTTGGAGCTGGCTGCCCTTCGCTCCATGGGACGCAGGGGAAACTTCCAGCAGCCATCCCTGCAGAACCCTGCTACCATGACCTTGCCACACAAACCCAATACGAGTTCCCATCTTAAAACCAGACTGATGCTGTTAGTGTTTCGACTTCTCTTTTTTTTCAGTCCCTTCTCTTACTGCTCTGATGCTAGAAAAGCATTTGCAGCTTTACTGTTTATTTTATCCCATTTTCATGCCCAGCTTAAAGCCATTTGTTTTCATGTCAAGATTATCCTTTTACCTAAATAATCCTTTCCCCTTCCCTGCTATTTTTCTCTCTAAATACATCAAGATGATAATCATATCTCCTTTCAGGCTCATTGTAATAGACAAGTAAGCCATTCTCTCTTCCTAATACAAGCTTTCTATTTGTGGTATCTTCCCAGTAGCCTTTTTTGCCCCTGTTCTAATTTGAATTCCTCTCTCATTCGACAGCATCATTATTGGTCTTGGACCAACTTCTCTACATGCCTTTTCACAGCTTCATCATGGCTTATCACTATCCTTTATCAACCAGTAAATCTCAGCTTCCTTTATTCACCATTTCCAAGCAGCCATAAACTCTTTGCATCCTTCACAAATTTCTCCTCACCCCTAAATTCACAGCCTTACACTTTCTGCTGCTACGTTTCATCTCATCTCTTTCTCACTCTTCAAAGTCATCAGTTCTCCAAGATATTCTAGTTCCCTTGTATTATTGAAGCCTCCTACTTTTGTTCATCACCAAATTTAATTATCATGCTTGCTTTTTTGTGCGAAGGTCATTATAAGAAGGCTTTAGTGAGATTACTCTTGGGACCAGAACTGGTGAAATTATTAATTCCCCACTGCACCAGCCCTGATGTCAAAACACTCCAGCGTCACCTTACCCTTTGGTATTTTTATGCGTCTTCCATTTCTCGCATGTTTACACATAAAAATGAAGTTCTGTTAAATGAGACCGATTGCGTGGCCTTCGTGTAGAAACTTCATTTACTTAAATCCAAAAGATATTAGAGTAGCTAGTCACAGCCTGTGACAGCGAGCCAGGAGTTCCCAGCAGATGGTAGGAGACAACCACGCTGGTAAAACTCGCTCTTTCCATCTCCAGCTGCCCAGGACGTCTGGATTTCACTGAAGCTTTATTTCCCCACTTTGTCAAATTGAAAATAGAATGATTTGTCCTTAACAGTTCATTGCTTCACTCATGTATCAAGCCGAATGTCTAAACCAGCAATTTTTATCTGCTGATTTGTGGTTCTGTTCTCGTTTTACCAACACTATCACAAGACTATCTATATGCAAGTGTCATTAGGCATTTTTTTGGACCACTGCAGAACTCCCTTGCTCCCTCCCCCCAGACAAGCTGCTACACCGTTCCTGAACTGGAAGGAAAATTTCTACCGAAGTAGGTGCCCCAATGTTGTCTGAGAAAAAATGAATGATTCCTTTTTCACCTTTACTGTCTACTTAACGCTATACTAGTTTTGTGCATAAGAATCAGGTTATTTGTTTTACTAATAACACTATGGTACAAACTGATATTCTGTGGTTTTCCACCCAGATTGCCCACATCCTTTCAAAGCAGCAGCTTTCCAGAAGAGAAACTTCATTCCTGTAAACAGCAACTACAACTACAAAACATACTTAAGTCTTCAAATTAAAGCTATCGAGATTGTTTGAGACCATTTATTGTAAAATCAGCAGCAGAGATACTCACCAAGACTCTCTAGGAGCTACTAGGTTTTTAGTTAGTCCATTGGTTTTAAAGGAACTTTACAAAGGCCTAATTGTTTAATGCTGTCACGCAGCATGAAGTAAGAAAAGGAAATGTAATCCCTATTTTAGGGATTAAAGGGCATTGCACAGAGAGCCAGTGACTTGTTAAAAGTTACACAGGAAGTCTGGAGTAGACCTTTGGGATTTAACTCCTGGCATCTTCTCCCAGTCTCTTAATCACTATGCCATCATCTTATTTTCTATTTTGGTAGTATTTCCATTTTCTGAAACATACCTGACTGACTCAAAGACCCTCTTCGCCTTGCTATCAGATGTACTATTTCTTCTTTCCTTCCCGTTTCCCGTCTTGTTTAGGTAGACACATCCTTCCTGGGGAGCTGAGCAGTCTCCAGGCTGAGCCTTGTCCCATGCCAAAACTTCCTTGTTCTACATCTCAGACTCCACAGCTAGAGACACTGAGCAGGAGCAGTGAGAAGAAACAAAAAATTAAGGGAAGACGAGGAGAAACCCTGGAAACCTGCAAAGGATGCATGAAAGTGTTCTGCGCTCTTTTCTGCAGATCTGAGAGAAATCTATCTGATTCCAGGCAGCTCTGACTCTGCTGATGTTTTCTGGTGATCTCAGTTTTGAAAACCTGAACACAGAGTTAATGGAAAACTAACATAATAATCCAACTTCAGGACAGCGTGGCAGAACATGTATTGATCAAATCTTACCTCACCTCCAGCAGAACACATCAACCACGTGAAAACTCCTTAAAAGCGTGCCTGAAGTACTCTTTTCCAGCCCCTGAAGAGCAGCTGCATACCTGTCCCATCCTGCTGTGTCAGCACCCCAGTAGAGGGGGCTCTGAAGCTGTCTGGTTAAAAAATAGAAACCATTCTGCTTGTGGAGTGGGCAAAACCACAGACAAGGAAAAGGAGGAAGGATGTTAAAAATATTATATGCTTTTAGATCATTACTTCCTTCTGTGCTGGCAGTCTGGGCTACTCATAGGGCAGCACTAATAAAAGCACAGGATTACATGATTGTAACCATCACAGGCCCCCAAATCATCTCAGACATCACCTTTTCTCTATGCCTGTGGGTAGTATATTGTGTTATTGTGGAGGATTTATTTCAAATAGTTACATGCCACTTACTGATCAGTGATTAATCATGTGCTTTTCACTTACAGCTGTATCAGAGAAGTGACTTTCCCAGGATCACAGGACAAGCAAGTCAGCCCTGCCAGATATCAGATGTTCCTTAGTATTTACAAAAGGCAGAGAACCCCTCCTTGCCTCTTTTTCTACCCATATTCCCTACAGTACTTGTTTCGCCACACTGACAGGCAGTCTGTTTCTCATATCATCTACCAGCTCCAGACTTTTTGCATTAGCAGCTCCAGTTTGCAGAAGTTGCTTTCTTCCACTGGAGTGGAAGCTGAGAAAGTTTCTTTGGAGAATTCCAAACTAAAATCCAAGCAAAAAAAAAAAAAAAAGGCAAAACAGAAAAAATTGAGGAGGATGTAAATACATTTCCAGGGTAAAAGACAAACAATTCGTAGAAGGAAAGCATCTTTTCCAAATATGGATTTCTAGAACACAGTCCATATATAGCTTAAAAACACTGTAGCATCTTTACAGGCAACTCTTCCCACTGTGGTCACGAAGCTTAATAAGCTTTTATTTCAAAGTCAGTACACAAAGAATTAGAGAGGAATCCAATGTTGTCAGACAACAGCTTAGTTGAACTAGTTAATCTAAATACTGAAGTCATCAGTCCTGCTCACCAAGGTCTAAGGTGAAGACCAATTTCCAAGTTCTGCCAGCCTGTTCCCCTCTAGGTTCTAGTTCTAGCAACGACACCACCACTGACTGAGCCTGTGAAAAAAACCACCCTTTAATAGAGGTCAACCGTACACAGGAGAGACTTAGAAGCTAAGTAAGTTCCTAATTGCTTTGTCTTCAATTTGCTTGCCTTCAAAAAGCCTTAGAGACCAATTATTTGAATTAAAAAAAAAAAAATCCCTCTTCCCCTCATCTTAAAAAACCAAAAACATGCAGGCAGATAATTACCATTTGTTGTGTAGGGAACAAGCACCAGCAGCACTAATATACAGGGATCAAGTAGTAGGTTTAAGAAAGTAAATGCAGGTGTACTTTAAACATTAACCAAGTTCTGTTGTGACCAGGTTCCTAACAACATAATTATTTGGAGTGACCAACAACTTAGAATAGCTAGAATTACCAGGTTTGTTTGGGTATCAGTAGGATGAGAGATCAATACACTTCACCAGTTTTGTAGTGAAAAAAGAAAGCAATCACCCTCCCTTCTACAGCAATGAACTTCACACAGGCTAGAGGAAGCTTATTTGAAGTAGTTCCCTGCTCGCCCCCACAGGCACCAGTTTTTAACTCACCACACAGTGAACTGCAGTCAATCTACAAACGTTCCATTTTTATTACAAAGTATGAAAGGCAGAAAATACTGTACCTAATACACAGGAGGCTGAAACTTAGAAAGAAGGTTAAAAAATCTGAATAAAACTACACAGGAAGCAGGAAATAGCATAAAAGGATGCAACATTTCACTTTCAAGCGATTTCAGAAAATTGCCTTAAAATTTACAGAGTTTCAACAATATGGTTCCATGACTCAGGTGTTAAAATCCATTGTAACAAAACCTTTTGTATTTTCTCCATAAAAATAAAGGAATATAGGGACGCTTCAGTTATCCATGTCAACAACATATGTCTGTTGAATAGCAGGATACTAGGATTCCTCTAGGACAGTATAGTAGCAAAGTTGCAAATCTCAATGCGGAAGGTGGAGAAAAGAAGGACAGAAGTAAAACTACTATTGCTTTAACATATTTTAGTGAGAACAAGAAGTCAGGAATCTCATATGGATGTTTGTACAATCATGCTACAAAGATTACACCTTCAGGAAATTACCACAACGGGACTGTGAATGGGAAGAGCAGAAGGGAAAACACACATAAAAGTAAACATCTACTTGACTACTGGTAACAAAAATGCTTCGGCGCAACAGATTTAAATTACATTGTACACTGCTAGCAACCCAAGTTTTAAAAAAACAGGTTCCTTTTAAACAGTAGATTTCATAATTCATATTTACCAGGTTGTCAGAAAAAGCAACGCATTGCTTCTCAGCTGTACTAGGACTCTTTCATTCACTGGCTCTTGCATTTCTGCCTTCTCAGATTTGACAGACCGATCCTCATCGCTAACAGAGAAGACAGTCGCACGTCTCGCAGACAGGAAAGCAAACTCCAAGGGATGAGAGCTAGAACATGGGCTTGCAGCTACTCATGGCCACAATATTCTCTTCAGGGAATAGCTTCTTTCTTAATTTTGTTAGATTTTCTGAAAAGAAATAAATTCAATGGAAGCCACATGGATTTTTTTTTTTTTTAATGATTATGGAAATTCTAGCTTGATGCTGAGTATCAGAGGTTGCGCAAAAGGCCACCGAGATACCTGGCAGACAAAGTTACCATCTGAAATCAGGCAGCAGCAAGTCTCAAAAGTGCCTTTGACTCCGGAGTCTGCCATGAATCGCTGGATGAGCATTCAGTGACTGATACTTGGCTGCATTTTTACTGTTTTTTAGTGCTGGTGAAAGGTGCTGATCAAAGTTCTGGAGATCTCTTCCTAAAAAAAGAGTCAGGGGCATGTTAATCTCCTCTCAATATCCTTGAGAAAGAAACTTTCCTGACTTCTTGGATAAGCAGGGCAAAATACAGCTGCATCTCTAAGTATGAGAAAGTGCTCTTTAAGTGTCACATAGAATTCATTCCCTGGATTCTCTGCAAAGATCAAGAGAAACGGGGACGTAGTTGACAGTACCTTGCCCATTCCAGGACTGATTTTGGACACCACCTTTTAATGTCCGCTGTACAATACGTACAGGCCTGCTCGGGAATATTGGTCTAACAGTAGAAAGCAGGAAACACATATCAGTGAGCTTGTGTTAACTGACAGGATAACACAGTGTGGATCTGAGGTGGTAGGACCATTTTGCTAAGCAGCAGTAGGAAGACTAAGCCCTTCAGTACTTTGATGGAACTGTAACTGCGCGATCTGTTGAGCCAAGAGCATACCCTTGCTGCTGTTCATCCTTTTCAGTATGTCCTGAAAGAGTTAAAACACCACTAACATAAGGAACTGACAAGTTCAAGAGTTCAGGCTGTGTGAGTTTACAGACAGTGGCTGCATTTCTTACAGCACAAAAATAAGTTATCCAAAGAATCCAGCTACATCTTCACACAACCAGCCTGCCACTACTGCCAGCATGCTCACACAGTAGGAAAGACGATTCCCAAACACCGTCAAGTTCCCGAGCAAAGCAAAAGGGACTCTCTGGGTGACAAGCAGCACTATATTATTTGAGTTTGCCTTGCAAGATTGTGTCAGTCTCAGAATACAGAGCTTCAGTTTAACAGTATTGTCAAGTGCTCATGTTTTTGGTGTTCAGCAGAAACAGATGAGGGTGCACTAGATACTGACAACCGTAGCCAGTTTAGGATTTCAGTGACTATTGTATTTAACATTTTATACAAAACACAGACAAATGCCTACCATAAAAGGGCTGAGGAAAAGATGACTCTCCTCCTAATCTTACCAAAAATATACTTGTTAAAGTGCCATCTGCAAGAGAACAAAACAGACACACTCAGCTTTCTTCATTTACATTTAAAACAAGCACAAGAGCATCTGTGAATTCCAATACATCGGACTCCTCCCCTCACCTAGTCTCTGGCAGGCAGTGATCTACAGTCAAGCCTGATGCAGCTTTCTCATTGCAACACCAGGCAAAAATAGATCTTTTTAGTATTATCCAGAACATTCAGGAGAGTAATTACAGTTAAGTTTTGAAAGGATCATTAACTTTGACTTATGAGAGGCAATGTCTCCCCCGTTAAGTACATTTCAAGGTTCCATAAGGAACAACCTGTATTATCAGTCTCCTTTTGTATCATTCTTTGAAACCGCTGTTTTCTTTCTAAATAGATTGTCAAAGCACTCAAATCCTTGCCTTTTAAATCCCTGCACACAGAAGTACAATTTCCACAGATGCAACCTACCGCAGCCCATTTCATTTAGACAATTAACGAAGATGGTGTGCTATGCACTAATTTGACATCCAACTTCTTTCCTGTAGGTTTTCACCTCGCTAATGAGATTTATGTGACCAAGATCTCCTAGTTGAGAGCCAACATACTAGCAACAAGTCATCCTCCTAATAGTAGGAATCTATGGAAAGCCTGGTTTAAACAGAACATAACTAAACAATAGCTTAGTACCTTGAATTAATCGACTGGAGAAGTGGTACAGAACTACTTAAGTCAGAGAAAAATCTTTCTGTCCCACAATCAGTCTTGCCTGTACCAGCAATAGCATGTGATTTTCTGCTTTTCTAACCTCGCTGATGCTCAGATTTTACCCTTAATGTTACTTTATACTCAAGGGATAGGTCTTCGAAAGCAGTTGCTCTGCATCCTCTGCTTGTGCAGTAAGCACAAAATAATTGAGATAAAGTATTAAAGTATTTGTTTTCATGAACTTTGGAAAAAAATAATGCTTCTGGGGGCTTTACACCCAACATAACTGAATGTTACGTGGGTGAAATACAGTAAACTGTATCTTCTGATCCACAGGCTACAGTGACAAGACTCAGGGTTTTATTTTATCTTGCAAATAAACTTGAACCAGCAAGTAGACAGTTAGCTCCCTGCCACTGTGTCAGCAGGTGCTGGCAAAAGGGCACCACAGTCTCTCACTTCCTTCTCTATCTGTAAGTGCCATTTGCACTACAGAACATCTCACCCATGAGGATTTTTGTGTCTTTTCAGTCATTAACCTTTCAAGTGACTTCTTTGAAAAGAGGCTATTTTAAGCAGCATTTCCTTGTTCCAAACCAGCCTCTAGTGATTTCAAATGTAATTTTATATGAAGAATGACAATAGATTATGCGCAGAGCAATATGCTGTAGATCCAGAAGGTACCCCAACTGGCTAAACAAACAACATACAAGCTTTACTTAGAACCCACTGGAACCTGCAAGATTCCTTCACTTGCCTTTGACGAGTTTGGAACGAGCATCCAATTTCACAAATGAGCTTCAAGCAGTTTTATGGATGGAAGGACTGACACTGTATTCTCTTCAGGTTCGTAACAGGATTGTTCTCTAACAGCTTTCCGAAAGCTACCTCGTTATTCAGACTAATAGCCCCTTTATACATGTTCTCTTCTCATCATCTTAGCATAATAGATCATATTCCTCTAAGAATAAACTGCATTTGCCATTTAGTATAGCCTATGGAGTCTTTTAGTGACTTCACTTTCAACTAAATTTTCTTATGTCTTTTTTAAAGCACAGTCCTACAGTTGCAGATGCATTAAGCTAAGCAACAGATGCACTCATCTTTTACTCAAGCCATCTATATAAGAATGAGACATTGAAGCATAAAGGGTACTACAGAAAGTACTAATATTACAGGTAGTTCCCTCTCAGTAACACAGCATATTATGCCTACCGTTTGTAATTAAACAGTACATGACAAGCCCGTGTACATATTTTTATACGAGTATGTAAAGCTGTGAATGCCATTATATGCTTCGGATAAGAAAATCCTAATTTTCACTTCATTCTGCACAAGTATTTTCCAGTTTAAGATGAAATGTCATTGTAAAAAGTGGTAACCTGATTGTTTGGCTAACACTGTTCCGATATCTAGATCAAATCTGTCTGTGGCACACACCACTCTCAGCACTGCTGCTAATCAGAAAAACCGACCTTCAAGTCCAATCAAGCTTTCTGTCAGAAACCCCACCACTGAACACAGAATGTCATTGACAAAACATGAGCTTGAACTGCGTTAGAGTCTCTTGGTTCTCCGATACTAACAGGGGTGATGGAATAAAGCTGTCCCTAATGAATTCCTATCAAATTCACAAGGCAGTGCTTTTCTAAGCTCCATGTTGAGAAGCAGCCTGTAGAAGAATATTTCTGTATTTCCAGAATGACAAAACTTTTCAAATTCTGTTCTGTATTTGACAGCACTTTCAGTGTCGGCTTCACGTTTCACAGCAATCGCTTTTCCCAACTTGCCTTTCCTGCATAAACTGACAAGATTCAAGTTTGCCAGCGTCCTACTATTTATAATGCTGCCTCCAGTTGCAGGTGAATACTCATTAGGTGGAAAGACAATTTTGATAGTTCCTGACATTTACATCAAAACTCAGCTGGTATACCCTTACCGACCAGCCATGGCTGTCATGTCTTCATTGGCAGAGTACTGCAGAGCATTCATCCGAGTAGCTATGTTATCAAGGAAGATTTTTATCTTGCCTAATCCACTCGGCTTTGATTGAAAAGTATTACTGTGGAGCAATCCACTATCCAAAACAGAAACAGAAGCCCTTGGGCACATCCCCATAAGATATGAGGATGACAAGCACCAAACCTTAGCCTGTGGCACAGTTTCTCTCCTTTTAAACCCATCGTTGTATGTTACATTAGGGAATAATTTCTTTCAGAGAAACAGCTTTCATCTCGATAGTGAACCAGCTCTTCCAAGTCATCTCGCTCATTCAACAAGACCTGACAGTACAAAGCGAATACACTTTGGGAAAAAGATTGCTGTGCACTCCTTTCAAGAACTCCCAGGAACACGGGCCAAACGAAAAGAAGCTCCAAGGTACAGGCTAACCACAAAAATCTTGCTCACATTATTTGCCCATCAAGCAAGCTACAAAGTGTGAAACCATTTTATTTTGGTTTAGATAGTAAGTCTTCTGAGGGGAGATCTTTTGATTGGAAGTGTCAATCCCAAGTCCATTACAAATCACATTTTTTCAGGAGTCCTTTACCTCCTGGGAGCTTAAGTTATGCACTATCTTCTTTCTGAAACCTATTACCGTTCTGTTAGCTAACACAACTGCAAGATAAACACAAATTCAGTTATAATTTAAAAATAAGGCCTACCATAGCAACAACTGCCTCTAGCATCAGAAAAGTGTAAAGAAATTGTGCAACAAGTACTTGTACTTCACAGCACCAGAAAATTCTGCCCAGGTAACCAGGTATAGAGAGCCAAGGCAACAGTTAATTCTGGCAGGCCTTTACTGCCAGGGAGCCTGCAGTGTTATTGTGATCTGTTTCAACGAATAGATCTTGCTTTGGGCATCTGGAAGTGGACCACATATCAAAAGTAAGAATTAGGGAGAAAAACCTTACTCAGTAGAAAGTTTGCCCAATATATAAAAACCATACAAACGTTTAAACAGTTTAGAGGCAGCAACAACAGGAATGATAAAAGATTCCTGCCAAGGTGGCTGTTAACATCAATGTCTCTTTCCTCACCTTGTTTTGCACTTGCATCTATTAAACTAGTTGATGTGCTGCCTCAGCTGGCTGACAAACACATGGACATATGCAGCAACTTAAAAGCCTGCAAGCTTATTAATACAGTCAACAAACCAATATACAGAACTTTAACTGAGGAAAAAAAAAAAAGAAAATGAGAACCCAGAAGGTCCAAGAGGCTCAGCATGTCTCTGCATTTTAGAGTCTTGGAGCGACAGGAGACACCTGCCATTGATTCTTGTAACAGTTTCTTGTAACAGTAGATGCAAAGCAACAACAGATACTGGCCACTTTACTTGTGTTGTTCTTACTTTAGAGGGGAGGGGAAATTATACAGCCCTGCCTCAGTGTGGCATGAAGCAGTAATGTTACACTCTCAAAATCTCCAGGCAGTTGTTGTAGCAGATAGCTATCCAGTCTGGCTGAGTTGATGCCCACTGTACGTTGTTGATTTCTCCCTCTGCTGTATAGGCCAAGATAGGGTCCTCAATGGCACGAGGCATTTGCTGGATATCCCAGATGAGAGCCTGATGGTCATCCGCTGCAAACAGAAGAGAAAGTCATAAGGAGAAGCAAGGTACAAAGACATCTCCATACATGACTACTAACCAGCATCTAGTCCAAGAAGCTAGACAGGATATGGCTGCTGCAGTCCTGATGACTATTCAAGCCAGAGGTACAATGATACCACTACGCTCAAAAAAAATAAGTTTGGATCATTACACATTACCCAGCACAGAGTTGAAAAACAAATGATCAGTGGAACTCATATCAATTGAAGACATTTAAAAACTAGATTGCAAAAAACTAAGGAGCATTAACATAACACAGCTTAGCCACAGCAGATGCACAGTTTGGGCACTGGGCTCACTATTTCCACATAAGAAGCTCTAGCAGGTGCCTATTTCCACAAAAATTTTAGGATTTTAGGAAAGCCACTAATAAAGGGCTGTCAAATTGAAGGTATTCTTTAGCAAAAGGCAGGCAGAGAACTACATGAACTTTTGGAGAAGGGATTTTGCAAATTCAGTGAAAGACTCTCTGATTCACCAACGCAGCTGGATAGGTATGGATCACACTTACCTGCTGTACAAATGTGGCACGAAGAATGAGGTGCCCAAGCAATTCCATTTACACATGCTCTGTGGTTGTTTAACCTGGCAACAGGAGTGCAGGGAACTCTGACATCTAGAATCACAACCTTCAGGAAAAAAAAAAACAACCAACCACATTAATGACTTGCATTTTTTCAATTTGTTTCTTCAGAAAACCAAGTATTTTGAGCCAAGGCCATAAATACAGCCCTTTCCTAAAGGATGTGGTTGACAAGCAAACACTGCTCTCAAAGACTACTAATTACGACCAAGCCACCTCCCAAAAAATCACAACTGATAGCACCTACAGAAGACGAGCTGTCGCCTTACCTCCATGCCATCCATGGCCATTGTAGCAAGATAGTTGGGATCCTGCTTATTCCAGCAGAGACGCAGCAATGGATGGTGCTGTGGGTCCTCATAAATGATGGTGCTGTGTTCCAGATGACGGAGGTCAAACATCCTCACCGAGCCATCTGCACCAACTGAAGCGAACATATCTCTCCCACCACCTGCACGGCTAAATGCTATGTCATACACCTGCTCAGTAACAGGACAGGGAAAAACATAGGTTTAGTGAGCACGCTGACTCCTAATTTGCAGTAAAATGCATTTTACATATGGATAGCAGATCTAGTTGCAACATATTCTGTCAAATACTTGATGTTCCTAGCAAGTGTTTAGTTACTACATTTGCCAAAAGGAAGGGGCAAACACTTAACAGGGTTGTGTCATTACAGGATCATTCACTGAAACTAAACATACCAATCTCCCAGACTCAGATTTTTATATTAAATGCTGAAAAGTACCATTATGTTAAAATGAAAAAAATCTTGCAAGTTGTTTACTGCCTTTGATATGCAGTTGATTTCAATTCCAGTTTGAAGTTTTACCTCATTTTTCTAAAATATTCTGGAGCATAATCTAGTAAAACAAGCATATTTTCAAGTCCAGATTTTATGATGAGTAAATAGAGTGGTTCTGATGGCCAGAAGTATAGTTTTAGTTTGGAACTCATAACTGTGTATCTTAAACTTAGATAAATCATCTTTATGATCATTAGATTTTTCAAGAAAGAGGGGGAAAACACAACAGTTCTGTTCCTTTTCTACCGCTTTAAAATATGTAAAGAAAATAATCAAAAAAAGCCATCACCTCTTTGTCATGTGCAATAAGCTGGGTCTTCACATGACCAGAGACCAGATTTACTCTTCCCAGAACCTGCCCTGTCTCCAGACCCCAAATAGTGCAGGTTGTGTCAATACTAGAGGTACCTGAAACAAAACCACTTCTGTCAGCAAAATTAATACTCTCACAAATTATTTAATCACTTACTGGATTAATGTAATATCCTCTGACACGTACAGATCAAAATAGCTACAAGAACAGCATACAACGAAAACCAAGAATGTCAAACAGCTAACAGTCTGCCATGCATTTAAATGACCCAAACCTTTTCTCTGCAAAAATAGTCTTCCACACAGGAATAAAGTGTAAATAGCTCATGTCTACTTCAATCTATTCAGAAGCCTGATGCAATGCTGAGATGAACTTTTCCATCCTCTAAGTCTCATATACACGCCAAAATCAAAATTAAGTCACAGTGTTGCAACAGCGTGTTATTATTAATTGATTGTTTCTGTGGACTGAAGGTGGGGCTAGCAGTAAAGCTCTTAAGAGATGAGAGATGCAACACAAAAAATAAATCATGTGGTAAATAATTACTAAGACATATTATCACTGTTAATCTCTGGGCAAATCCCTGTGACATAAATGGCTGTACTCTTCTGGAAAACAAACCTCTGCTGGATCAGTCATGTTGGATTCACAATTTGTCCCATAGGCTACAATTAAACCTTAAGCATTCAGCCCCCTTCTCCAACTGAAATAAGGGCTCCTGGCTTTACTCCTGCTGCTGAAATGGCTTCACACACACACAAAAAAAAAGCTTGGCATTTAGTTTTCTGTCCACTCCAGAACACACTGAAATAATCAGAGTTCATTTACATCATTACTTAGCACTACAACAACAGCTCACCAGCCCTAAAGACTGACTCCCCATCTTCAAATAAGCAACACCTCTAATCCAACCTAAGTGACCCATTCTGTACTGGACAGGGCACCTTTCAACGCAAAAAAAGTCTCCATGAGCCACTCATTATTATTTCTGTTATTATTATTTTTAACCTAAGACAATGGCAGTTTCTATAATGCAGAAGTCTGTCCACTGGTTAGTTATTAAATTAACCAGTGAGATGCAATGACACAGCAGTAAGTCAGAGCCCAGACTGCACCAGACTAAATCCAAAAGCGTGTCTTTTCCATGCTGAAAATGTAGCATTTTGTCAGGCTCACCTAGAAGGTAAGGATCCACTTCATTCCAGTCAAATGATGTTAGTGGAGCACAGAAATCGGAGTTCTTGTTATTGTTCAGCAAACACTCCAGCCGGGTCTCTGTTTCACCCACCTTTAGAAAAAGGGAAACATCTGACTTAAATAGCACCATCACACGACTTGTTCCACTTGCACTTCCAACACATAAGGTGTTAATCCTGGGTTTCTCTCCTCTGAGCTTTACATCCTAAAGCTCTGGAAAACACAATCATCATCTCCATCTTCAGTAAAGTGATTAAAACAGCAACTACCATCATAATGCTGCTTCTCCTATAGCCTTCATATTTAGTCACATTATTGCAATTAATAAAACAAATTATCAAGTTCTCTGACTTGATTTTATTTCTTAACCTCCATACTGCAGCAAGGGCAAGACACCCTGAAAGGAAAATAACTCACTTCAGGAAATCTGGTCTTGAGGAAAAATGTGATCCATATGCAACACAGTTAATACCATGGTTGATCTTTTTTCAGGGTGGATTTACTCACTCTCCACACGCGCAGATAGTCACCACTGGTTGCCAACAGGTCTGGATACACTCCCTTGGTGTCTGGGATCCACATAAGCTTTGTGGTAGGGTAGGGGTGATCAAAGGTGTTCCTGCAAATGAATTCTGAGCTCTCTTCATCCAAACCAACAAGCTGCACCTATAAGAAGCCATACGTGAAAGAAAGCATTTTATCAGAATACTCATTTATAATTACAGCAATAAGACTGACTGCATTTCAGAAGGACACCTTCTGTAACCTCAAGGACAATATAAAGGGACCATCCTGTCAATGGAATGAGAAACCATTAAAGCTCTGCTACCTAGTGGGAGCACGTAAGCAAAGTGAAGTCTACGTAATCACCACAGCGCTTTACTTTGAGGAGATGATCTCAAATGAATTGAAATCTAATCCTAAAGGATTAAAGACCACCCTTCTCTTTTCCACATTGCAAAGCCTAGTTTAAATTACAGACTTTAACTTCACAAACATTATTCCAAGTCATCTTTAACTGAACTGATGCTCACAATGTTGTCTTCAGAGAGCAGGACAAGCTGTACTTTGCACAACAGCCACCCACAATTAAAGCCTGCATCATGGAGTTCTTGGCCATAACTCTGCAGATCGTGACAGATCATGTCAGCTAGCTATCAAGCTGTTTTCAGCATCACATTAACTAAAACTATCTGTCACAACTGCACAAAATTAAGGTACAGATTAATCACATCAGAGAGTCAGAAAGTCAAATAGAATTCAAACTTAAAGAACTGGGAAGGTGAAATATTTAAATAATTAGTCAAATGTTTTATGTGAAAAGGCCAAGAAAGCAGGTCTGATGACAGATTCTAGGTAACTGCATTCCAAATTAGGTTTTTTGCACAGTAATGAGACAGTGGGAAGGGCTAACTTGCCCAGTTGTGAGAGTGATGCAAGACAGAGCAGACAAGAAACTATCTCTGCACAGTTTGGCCATGACAGCACCTGAAGTAATGCTTGAATTCCCAGACATTATGTTATTAGAAAAATATTGACATGTCAGAAAGTAGTCAGAAAACAATATGGTGCTGGGAGGATATGTTTAACCTAGCAGTGATTACAAGACCTAAACCAGATGAAAGTCCCACTGTGTTAAATGCTACCCAGACACAAGCATTACGGAGACAACTCACCGCAATTAGTTTGTAAACTGCTCATGGTAGGAATTTCCTAGTACTTTCCACACAGCAGCTTCCTCTTGGAAACAGTGGCTTAATGGACGTTTCCCCCCCCCCAAGAAGTTTATCTGGAAAAATCCTAAATATTCTGGGATAAGCAATTTGGTTAATAAACTACACATTTAAACTAGACCAGAAAGCTACCCTATTTTTTTTCCACATAACAAAAAACCCCAACAAATGCTTCAGTGGATCTTAGACTATATCATTAGCAGCTATGAGTCCATTTAGAGATGCTCTTAAATGCAAATGTTGTCGTCCCCCCCACACTACAATGAGAAAATCCATGCTTTTCACTCCCTAACAAACCCTCAACAACATATCCAAGTATGCTTCTAAAAACTGTGTATTTTTCTGCCTTGCACTCTGTTACAGCTACTCCTTCGTATACTTCAGGCTCCAGTGTGAATCAGTCAGGACTCTCCCAGCCTTCTGAAGTGATTGACAAATAGCTTTCTAACTCCTTTAGGGATCAGAAATACTAAGCGGATTTCACAAAGGAAGCAAACTGTCCTTGGTGACAGCAAATCTTGTGGCAAGGTCAGGATCAGAAGACGAATGACCTCTCATCATTTCTTCTTTGCTTATGCTGTCTCCAGCTCAGTAGGAGTGTACTAAGCCTACACAAAGGAATCAACATACTCCTAACCAGGAGCAAATCTCAAAGAGCAGAGGACCAGCTTTCACTGGTGTAAATTTACATTATTCCTGCACTGCATACTCACGTTTAACCGCTCATCAGATCTGAAAAAAAAGCAACGACTGTGTAGCAACTCCATATCTTTGTGATCTTTGACATTTTTAGGTGCAAGCCAGGTTAGAGAACAAAAACTGTGTTAGCAACACTAGAGCTCCTGGCAACTGCTGAAGATCAGGTGTCTGACACTGATTGTCAGACCCGGCAGCAGCCTGTGATAACTCCGAGCAGGAGGCATTGGTCTGCCCGGAGACAGGAGCAGAAGCAGAAAATACTGCTTGAGAAGCTTGATTCTTTTCTAGCTCAGCATATTCAAAAATATGACTCTTCTCTTCGGACTTGATCACATACAGTGATTACAGAAACCCTCTATTCATCTTCTTGGGCAGGCTGAACACAAGGAGATGGAATGATGGAATTATTTTCAGGATGATCCTTCTATTAGAGCCCTGTCTCGCCCTCCTGCAAGTGAGGCAAGATTTGCTGCTGCCAGCTACTGCACGAAAGACTGCCTGAAATCCAGCCCTGATAAGACTGAGGTGATGCTAACAGGAAAGTAACTGCCAGTCAAGATACAATTGGAACCATTCGACATCTACCTGTAACTCATTCCAGTAGGAAAATGAGGACCAGTGTGCTTGATCTCCATTAGTTCTGCAATTATGCTATGACAGTAGCTAGGATGCTAAATAATTACGTTTCTACAATACATCAAGATATGCTGAAACTGGATGTGGATTTTCCTATCATAATCCAAGCCTTTACGAACATAAGGCTTAATTGCAACAGAGCACCCAAGTAAAGAACTGCCGTCAATCAGCATTCCTTAACTTCAAAAAAAAAACCCACTACATCTCTCTTCAACATGACCCAAAAGAATCAGACACAGAATTAAACAATGCAGAATTTGGTAACAGCTTACTTCTTTTTCTTGCATTTTCTGAGGAACAGTGAAGTGAGTTCACAGTACTTTAAAAAAACACCTACATTCCTTTAATCTAATTAGTAACTACCAAGAACGACATTTCACAATTACTTTAAGGTCATGTACAATCAGAAAGATCTCACTGCACCAATTAATCTTCAACATGCAATCAATTTTTCCTTGCAACTCTAAAACTTACAGATAAAATGACTCCCTAGTAAAACAACCACGCTGAACGCTCCCTGATTTGAGGCACTGTTGAGGAGGAGGTGGCAACCTGGGAAGCACATGGTCATAACCTGTCAGTCTGCTCCAGCGATGGGAGTGAGCAGCGTACAGCACCACTCTCTGCTGTTTTCTAAACTGGACTCCAGTTTTGTCTTGCAGACAGACCTCCCAAATCAGCCTTTCCCGATGTTTTCCACTGATTTTTCCTGATGCATGAAGCCATAGCCAGGAGCCTGCAGAACAGCATTAACAGTCAGATTCATGAACACCTCCCTTCCCTCCCATGACGCCAGTGATCCATAAGACATTATTAAGGCTGACAGCAGTTTCCTAATCCAAGAAGTTCAGAAAACACTACCCCAAATAATTTTAGTTCTTCCAACTGGAGCAAGTCACCTCTCTTCTTGTACCAGCGATTTGATCAGCAAAGGTGCACAAGCTGAAAAAAAACTCCTTTGGGGTTCTAACAGCTCTTGGCAACTAGCTTTCTGATATGCTACACAGCTTGTTAGCGTGGGGGTTGACAGAGGTTACAGTCTGGGAACTGGGGACAGCAGTAAATTACGGTTTGGCAGTCAATAGATTTGAGTTCCCTGTGAAACAGAGGTGTAAACAGTCATTTCATATTTGTAACCCGTAAGTACTTCAAGCTCTGGTAATTACTACAGAAACAGAAAATCAGAGACGAATGAGACAAGAATCTCTCCTCTTTCTTTCACTGTAATTCAGTTACAGTGAGCACTTCTGCTGCAACAAACACGTGGTGCATTAAGTCTCTTTAAAAGCACCTTTTTAAAAGAAACCCTAAAACAACAGAGTAATAAGGAAAAGGTATATTCACCTATTTGGTTAGATTTTAAGCAAGCTAGAATTGCTTTTCCAGACTATTTTGGTTTTTTTCCCCTCTGTATTAAGGGCAAGGAAGAAAGCCAGTTATTTGGAAAAAGACATTGCAACATCAGGAACACAAACGTTGTTTGGAGCTTGTCAGAAACATCTAAGATTATGAGTGCAAAGAGAAAGCTGGAGTGAAAATGAGTTTTCATTATCCTTGTAATTAGTGCCAACTGTACCTATAAGTGTGTTTTGATGTCAGAAGCTGACAATACAAAACATCTCAACTGTGAAGGGCAAATTATGCAGGACAGAGCTTTCCATACATGCCCACTAAAAATCTTAGATTTCTGCTTACCACAGAAGTCAGGCTATAAAACCAACTGCTCCAGGCCCTTTGCAGCACAATGTTACAGACTACTCAAACAGGGTAACTTCAGTCCTTTCCTTTTGTTCCTTTAGTTATACCACTTACATGGATAGAAGCTGGAGCTGAAAGATTTTACAACTAGCGTGCACATAGCACAACCGTACAGTATCTGTCCAAGAGTTCCCAATCTGGAGCATCAAGCTGTTCCCTGAGTGTTTCAGTATCCTCTAAAAGATTCAGCAAAGCTCAGAGAGTCACAGAAAGACGCCACAAGGACAGTGCAGATGAAAACACCACTCCCAAGCTTGTTCTGGTCCCCAAAGCAAAGGGGACAACATCAATACTCTAAGCAGTAACAACGCTTGTAATTACCCAAGACAGCTCTCTGTTCACTATCTTCCTACAGCGGAAGGCTGTACTGAAAGCACTACAAAAAGCATCAAACAAGAAAACCACAAAAAACCCCACTGCTCAGAGACACAGCAAAAACGCTCAGCAAAGTGGAGGTTATGTTCCACTGCATTTATTGTACAGATTTAATTTTTAATCACACATCATCTTTATTTCTACAGCAGCAGCATCCAGACTGGCATCTCATTCTCATACAATTAGTTCCCAGCTCTTTAGACCACATAGGTCTCATAGCATGTGGTGCTTATATGGACTGAAGTCAACAGAAGAGTTATTCTCAAAGCTCAGAGGTCAGGAGAAGCCCTGGGGAATATTTACAGACAGCAGTAATTTACATAAACCTACACAATTTCTGTCTGCAACAACTGTGACTGTAAAGGGTAGAGAAGAGAGGGATTGACTCCACTGCTTTAGACTTGAAGCCCAAACTGAAAAGCAGACCTGATCACGCTGTAATTGAGAGCAACCCCACAGAATGGCCCAAACTTATGAAGGTGAAGGCAACATAAATGTATACTCCCTTACTACCTAAGTCCACCACCTCTAAACAAAAACTTGTTTGCAAGTTTATTATTTTAGCTTCTCTGAGGACAGACTACAAAAACTTTTTCAAGTTGGTCTTTAAACAAATGAAAGGTTTTCCAGCTCAGGGACCTGCCCTTCCCCAGCAGCTGTCCCAGAACCACAACAGTGCTCACCAGCATAAGGAGACAACTTGAACGCAGCCAACTCATATCATCCGAACCACAGCGTGCTCAGAAGTATAATGTCTAGGACTGCCACAAGAGCAGCAATTTAACCACTGTAAAAGCTGTCATCCCTGCCTTACCACCACCCCCTCTCTCACTACATCCTTGCACCAAGCCCAAGGCCCAACACCAACTTTCCGACATTATTTCCGCAACCCCCATTGAACAGCTTGACAAAGCTACAAAGGACACACACTATAAACACACAAAGGTGTATTTGAAAAATCTTAGTTTCCCACAAACTTCAAGATGCTCTTCAGCTATGCCCATCTCCTCATCTCTCTTCCATTTATATGAATTCATTATACCAGACTAGCACATTAAAGTCCGTTCAGAAATGACTGCACAAATGTTTGGAGAGGTGAACACGTAGTCTTTATCACCAGTGTAAGGTTCTCTGCTTGCATCTCCTTGGAAACACTAAAGATATAATCTCACGCCTCATTACACCCTTGTTCTCAGAGAAAAGTAAAGCTACTGAGGAATCGGTGAACGCGCTTTATATACTTATGAAGAAAGTTATCACTCGGCAGTCCTCCACAGCAAGAAAGTGTAATGAGAACAGCACAACATCCCCGACAGCCTCAGACACCCCACACAGGTGCAAACTTCAGTCCTGGCCATAAACTTCCCTCCCTACTGAACACAGGCCAGCTGTGCTCAAGCGAGGGGACCCTCCCGGCTGAGGAGCAGCACCCACGGGCTCTGCCCGACCCCAGTCTCTGTCTCCCAGCGCTGAGGACCCGCAGCGAGGAAACCAGCCGGACTCCCGGCCGGCAGCCCGCGCTTCAGGGGAGCGCCCGAAAGCTCCACACAGCCCCCGGTGCCGAGGGCAAGGCAGGAAGGCTCCCCCCCACGCCTCACCACCGGCGGGGGCCGTGCCCGGGACTGCGGAGCCCCGTGAACCGCTGCGTGGAGAGGATCGCCCCCCTCCTTCCCCTCACTCCGCCCCGGCCCCGCCGCCGCCGCTCCCCACCTTGTTGTTATATTCCTCCACGAAGCTTCCCAGCGCCAGGCGGAACCGCTTGTCCGGCCGGACGCTCCAGTTCATGGCGTACACGGTCCAGGGCGCCTCGTATTTGTAGATCTCCTTCCGCTTCCCGTGCAGCGACATGGCTCGGCAGAGGGGGGCCCCGGGCAGCGGCGGGGCTGAGGCGGGCGGCGGGGCTGGCCGGGG
>Ga0065711_1034396_pt1 | contig 23850 bp, 19 predicted proteins | sample Hoacrofraction12_FD_59098 | JGI IMG/M metagenome (GOLD analysis project Ga0065711, IMG submission 59098) | Hoatzin crop microbial communities from Cojedes, Venezuela - Epithelial fraction 12 v2 (version 2) | ecosystem: Host-associated > Birds > Digestive system > Esophagus > Crop | place...
GGGGAGGGGGGGCGCCAGAGGGCTGCTGCGGCCGGCGCGGGGCTCCCGGCGGGGCTCCACCGCAGGGCTCCGCAGCGCAGGGCTCCCCTCATGGTGTTCCCCACAGGGCTCCCCTCCACAGGGCTCCCCGCAGGGCTCCCCAGCGCAGGGCTCCCCTCATAGTGTTCCCCACAGGGCTTCCCTCAGTGCTCCCCTCCGGGCTCCCCTCAGGGCTCCACGTAGGGCTCCCCACGCAGAGCTCCCTGTAGGGCGCTCCTCCATAGGGGTCCCTTCAGCGCTCCTCTCAGGGCTCCTCTCAGGGGTCCCCTCAGGGCTCCACGTAGGGCTCCCCACCGCAGAGCTGCCTGTAGGGCTCTCCTCAACAGGGCTCCCCTCAGGGCTCCCTGCCGCAGAGCTCCCAGCTGGGCTCCACATAGGGCTCCCCTTCACAGGGGTCCCCTCAGTGCTCCCCTTAGGGCTCCCTGCAGGGCTTCCCTCAGGGCTCCCCCTGCAGAGCTCCCCATAGGGCTCCCCAGCGCAGGGCTGCTGTCAGGGCTCCTCTCAGGCCCGTGGTGTGAGGAGGTCTGTGGGACCACGGACCCCTCTGCTTGGGCTCTCCCCGGGCAAGGGTAGTGAAGGATGGGGGGCCTTGTCACAGCCATGCGGGATTCGGGGAGCAGAGTAGCCACCCTGGCTTCTCTTGAAGGGTGGCACCAGGATGGGCATGGGAGGACGTGCGCTCTGCTGCCTTCTGCCTCTGCGTCCCACCAAAACCCACCCAGAAGTCAGTCACAAGCGGACGCTTGCATGGGTCTCCATGGGAATACCCCCTGTCCTCTCCAAGCGTGGTGTCGGGGAGTGGATTATCTGAAAGGCTCTCCCCTTGCTGGTCATGTTACACCTTCTAGCTCCAGCTACAAGAGCCTTTCTCTGCTATTCCTGGTGCCCTGACTGCCTTACCCCAACCTGCTACACCCCACCCTTCACTCAGTGCCACTGCAGACCTTCCCAGGGCTGGTCAAGAAGAGAAGAAAGAAGCCTTACATCAAACGTCTGACATGCGGCCGACAGCAGCTCCTCTACATCATGCGTGCATACGCGAGCCTGGGACCAGTTTGACCACGCCAGTTGGACTATCCCAGTCAAAGGACTTCAGCCTACCGGGGCAGGACCAGGCCCTTCAGCTGAAACTTCCTGCAATGGTAACCAATATATGTGTCCCCCACACAGTCAACCTCCAGCACGATGTTCATAGTAGCATACGCTGATCATCGTGAAAGATGCTGTCTTTCAAGAAGTCCTAAAGGATATGGAACATGTCTAAAGTGACAGATCTAGGCTCTGCGCCTGAACAAGTTCATTATGTATTGCTTAACTTCATTCTGAATAAAATATGTGTAAGTCTTTGCAGGCTGGGGGCCAGGACACTAGGAGCACCCTTACACCCACACACACATGGAAGATAATACAACATATTTTCCATATAACAAGTGGCAAAATGCCAGAAGATATCTTACAAAATGTTTCACAGAATCTGTAATCCCCAGCAATAGTCAGCACTCTGCTATTAGAATGCTTAAAAATACACAGCGCTTCCAATGGCAGATAGCCTGTGATATCACAGCGGCATAAGAGTTAGTGCTGATTCAGAAGGCAAAGTACCACCGATGAATCAAACCCCACTTCCTGTATTCTTGGAGGTCCTCTGCCCAGGTGAAAACCTATCTGATGGTGCTTGGTTCCTGAGAGCTGCCAATAACACAAAGGAAGATTTTTTTTCCGCCCTGCGACCCACATATCTTTACCAGACAAATCACTGAACCAATGTCTGTTGAACTGTCTGTATTAAAGGACTCATCCTGCCTAGCAATAGAAAGATAAAATTTTCTCTTTGGATGGGAAGATGCTTCAGATACAAATAATTTGTGGGAATATCCTTGTATGCAATGGCAGAATCCGATGAGCATTCTCAGAAAATAAAGAGATGCATTACAACAGCAGAAACATTTATTTCTAAGCTGTCCATTTTTCATTTGCTATTTCCTACAAAAAAAGCTACAAAAGCATCAAAGCTAGAAGAATCTCTTCACCAAATCCCTACATAATCCTGGTCCTGGTAAAGAGGAGTTTGGATCCAAGCTGTCCTTAGATGCCATCAGTAAAAGTACAAGGTGACTGATAGGATTCAGCAAGTCAAAGTCAGAGGCGGAAGACATTTCTGTCTGTTCTCTCTGGAAGAGGCACAGCCGCTGCTCCATTTTAGGGCATGGTCTGGCAACAGAACTTTTTTGGGCCTCTGGTAATTTGCCATTTCTGGTTTTACCAGAAAGTATCACAATAATATAGGCAATAATTTGGTAATTTGAATATGAGGGAGCAAGGAGGAAACCGTTATAGAAGTGACACAATATCAATAGAATTTATCCATTTCTGTCTGTATTCTGCCCACAGAAATGCTCCACTGAGGTGGAAAGTACTCTTGCAATTAGAGGACAAAATATCTGGACGAGGAGGAAGATGAATAAGAAGTTCCAGAACAAGCAGTGTCTAAAGAGTCATTCCAGTGGGCTGTCTCATGTGGAATGACCTTGTCTCTTATCTCTCATGAGGAAGGATTTTTACAAGACATTCCTGGGAAAATTATTTTAGGCATTATTGCTTCTTCGAGGTAGTGTTGGTGTGGAGTGAGATACACCTCAAGGCAAAAGTTCCACATGCAGCGTTTGGGGATGTGTAAGAATTCTACAAGGCTGTACGAAGTGAATGAATTGTGAGTCAGTGACATATGAATGAGCTGAAATAATAAACTTTAACCAATATACGTAGCTGTATGCAATATTTCCCCTAGTAACGTCACAAGGAGGGTAACAAAACGTTCCACCGTCAAAGAGTTTTGCGGACACTGACAGGTCCCTTGTTGGGCAAACTCCGTCCTACCACAAATCGCAACAACTCCACCAGCCTCAGGAGATGTCTCCTCTCTCGCTGGTGCTTATACCAGAGCCACAGAGGTGGAAACGCTCGCTCCTCCAGACTGCTGAATGGTGAGCTCAGCGGGAGATGCCCTAAAAGCAACAGCAGAGCCGCGATTGGAACAAGTAAGAGGCATTTTATATTAATTCCTGTGCTCCAGGAGGGCCATGCCACCGTTCAGATAGAAGCACTGAAAAAATGGGTTTTACCTAAGTTTGTAACAGTTGATAAATGTGTCAGAAACAGATGCAAGAGGAAAAGCGTCTGTTAATGAAAGGTCACATGACTATTGAGTCACCCTGTTATGTTCTACTGTTGCAGCAGTGTTTGCAGAGATGTCTGCAATGCGTATCCCTAACCTGTTGCACTGCCTGTGATAGCTGTGAATTCCCTGGTGCTGTGCTTCTCTGCAGAGCCCTGTCTCACAGCGAGTTCCTAGACTGCGAGTATACTAGCTCTTCTCTGCCAGCCAGCACAAAGATTGCCTTTCCTCTGCTGGGTCAGACATGTACACTCTTCAATCTGCCACCATGCATTAGACCTGACCGCACTTTTCTGTGCCTGTCTGTCTGTGCCAAGCGCAGTCACGGGACATGTTCATGCTACGATGTAGCTGTCTCCATATCTGCTGTGGATGCCAAGGGTCTCTGCTGGAATTATTTTCTCTGACTTCCCCACCTCGTTTAACCATAATGAAGGGAATATTGCTGGTGGTAACTCCTCCAAATATGCTCTGCTCCTGTATACATGTCTTACGTATTGGCTCCACACTGGGAGCGCAGGGGGTTGTATCCAGAGGATCGGTGAAGACATCTCCAGGTCACCTGAGAGCATGATGGTTCTAGACAGGTTTGGCATCCAGCCCCCTGGATGAAGATGGATTTGGCAGTGGGGCAGATACTCACCCACAGGACCATGGTTTGCACCTAGCCCAGTCCACAGTGGCATAGCCATTGAGAGCTGCTATACACGTTGACCAGTTGACATTTCAGTGATATTTTGCATCTAGACCTCAGCCTATGCTTCAAGCTGACCAGAAGTCCCATAGCTGTGTAGAGTAGTTAATATGGCACAGAGCCAAAGCTTATTCTGCATATTTTACATATACTCCAAAGCGCACACACACACGTGTGAAACAACATGCTCTAAAGGCTACTGAGGCTGTGCACTGCAGCATTCAACAGCTAGGAGAGATCAGAATTTGCCCATTTTTGCATATCCTGACGAGCTGTGCCCTTTTTGTACAGGCATCCCCCTCACTCTGCATTGCCAATAGCTGCTGCTCTCGAGAGAGCAGCTCTCCTCATGATTTATTCTCCTCTTGTTTAATGTGCAGCGACGGGGCTTTTTACTACCTGTTATTCAAACTGTGCTTTGGGCACAAAATTGTTCATTTCCGTATGGTTTTTCCATGGCGCTCATGACAGCAGTATCTGGGTGTTTCACACGCAGCATTTCCTTTTCCAGTAATTTGGAGAGGATGCTGACCCTGTATTATCAGTGAGGAAAGAAGGCAGGCGGTGATGAATTAAAAAAAAGAGTCTTCAGGATATTGGGTTCTCAGTGTGAGTCACCTACAGGCTGAGTACTTCAGCTGATGGGCATTCGGAGCTCAGCTCCCACTGAGCTCAGCTACGGCTGTAATTGCGCTACAAGCAGGATCTGAAGATCTCCACCTAAACACCCAGATAAGGCAGAACACGCAGCTGACCGGGCATTTCTCCCCAGTGACTTTAATCTGGAAATGTTCTTATTTTTCTGTGCCAGATTTTGTAAACTCACTATTCCTGTAACTTTGTTTTCTGTGTGTAGTTTTCTAGGCTTTGTGTTAATTTTTCTAAGCAAACTTCAAAATCCTAGATTTCATCACTCTTGATCAAATTGACCACTATATGGGTTAGCAGCGGGATGGATTGTTTTGCACTACGATGGGACCGGCATTTTACAGGCTCCCTGGTAGCAGTAGTGGACTCTGATTGATATGGCTGGCCGTTTGAAGGGAGCGAGACAGTGCTTTGCCAGTGGGTTTGGTTTTGGTTTGTTTTTCCAAATATTTTCCGGCTGCAAAATCCCAAGATCCATTCCAGACCCCAGAAACAAATGGGGTCCAGTGAGCTCCCTCGAGCTGGTCCGCTCTTGCCAGGCTGGCTGCTTCATTCCAGACACAGAGAATACACAGATGGAGAAACAGTCCCTTAGACACGCAGTGGAAGGAGCTATTCAGTAACAAAGGCACCTATTTGCTTCTTTACCTGTCTAAACAATTATGTAGCTATCTGAGGGTAATTACCGCTGCTGAAAAGTTTGGTTGCTACACAGGGTTTTGCTGAGACAAAATTAATGAAAAATTCTGCCGTTTTATAGCAGGACAAGTTCTACTCAGTTTATCAAAGTTTTCACATGCAATTTCAATAGGATTGGAATCCAGAGAGATGCCTTTAAAAAAAAAAGATCAGGCTGTCCCGATGATCCTCTGAAAATTGTATGTATTATGTGGGGTTTTTATTAAGTTAATCCAACCTTACCTGGGCTTTGCTGAGTGATATTAGTGGAGGAGGGTTGTGGGCATTGAGTGTATCTTGGAGTTTGAAGCAGCCTTACCCCGTGAACTCATCACTCGCAGTGTTTGTATCGCCCTTCTTGTGCCCTATGGGTTAAAGCTTCCATTTTAACACATCTGGGGCTGAAGAAGAGTTTCTTTCCCAGTCCTCTGGACCTCCACAAAACCTGTCAGTAAAGGTGAAAGGAAGCGATGCAAGATACAGCAAGGTGATATTTGTGTAATCATTTGTAATCCTAAACACGACCTCATGATGCAAACCAGGACTTCGGTGGCTCGAGACAAAAGGGAGCCTTTTTATACTTCGCACTATAATTACTTTATGAAGCAAAATCCTCAATCAAATTAATTTTCTTCATGCATATCACAGGAATCAAACTCTGACTGTGCACAAGGAATGGCCTTCCCTTTAGTTTGCCTGTCTCCAACAGTAAATTGGAAAAGTTGGTGGCAAGGAAATAACAAACAGCTGAACATTATGAAGCCTTTTATATTAAAACAACTTCTATTTCCTCCTGCCCTCGCTTCTCCCTGCCAGGCCTAGCACTGGAAGATGAGGAGAGTGGGAGCAGGAAGAGAAGCAAGCACACGATAACCTACTAAGATAGTGTCTGTGCTGCAAAGAAGTTCAAGGACCTGTTTCATTGCAAACCATTCAGTGCGTCTGGCACCGCAGAGCCGATGGGAACCACTCCCTGCGTTGATCTAGCGCTGCAGATCAGGGTTATTTGCCTACAAAAAGCTATTGTTTGCAGGATTGGCAAATGAAAAAACAAATATGTTTGTTTTCTCCACAGATCATGTCGCTTCCTACTTTCTCCTGATAAGAGGCATTGGGGGCCGGTGCCCAGGTTTCGGAAGCAGTGGTTGCCTAGTCAGGGACTGAGGAGCCTAAACGTGCTTTCTTCTTCTCCTTCCTCCCTGTCTCTCTGCTCTCACTCATCGTCACATCTATTCTGGGCCCAATGCCCAACAACTCTGCGTTAACGCCTCAGTGCACACAGGCTTGCACAGCTGAGCAGTTTGCAGTGCAACGTACCCAGTGCCCAGAATGTCTTCCCCAGTCAAGCTCCCGCAAACAATTTTTGTTTATGGGAAGAATCATTCGCCTTCAGAACGCTACTTGTGAGCTGCGCCAGCTGACTCCAGCCTCTTCAGGTCTTCCCAGAGAAATGGTTTTGCAGGGCACAGACATGAAGCTAGAAAATACAGAACAGAGCAGGTAAACAAATATCCTTAAAGAAGATACCGCCTTGGGCCTGGATCCTGAAAACCCGCACGGGCTTAATGTTCAGCACATGAGCAGTCCCAGATGACTCCGGCAAAGCTACTCGCATGCTTACAGTGCACAGCATTTGCCAGATCAGAGCCTTTATGCCTAATTGCAAAATAAAAGGCAAGCCTCCCAGTTCTATCAACTGTAATGAATCGTTATTAACAGCACATTTTAAAATAGCCGTGGGGCAGGTCCCAGGCAGACCCGCTGGGGATAAAGCGATGTGGACTTGTTGCAACAGAACCTGGAAATACTTTGTCTTGGACAAAGTGCCGTGCCAGTCGTATGAAGCTCTAACACTGCGGCGAGGTTGTTTTTATAGGCTTTGACCTGTGCAAGGCTCTTTTTTTGTGGTTAGTCTTTGCACAGTCCATTTCTTTTGTGCCTTTTGGGTTGAATCCTGCTGTTTGAACCTGGTGTCCGAAAGCTGCTGTCCTCCTGACTTCGGCGGTACTGTCTATGATTTCTTCCCTTCGCAACCTCCCGACACACCTTGATGAGCCGCAGTGGAACAAACCGAACCACGGTGCATCATCCGCCGGGCTCTTTCACACCGGGTCCACGTCCACGACCCCGGACTGCGGGGTCCCGTCCGTGTCCCCTCCGGCGAGGGGCTGAGCAGCACAATAGCCGACATCGTGTCCCTTGTCCCTCAACTCCACTAACGGCGAGGCGGGGGGACAGCTAAATCTGGGGGGACACAAGGAAAGGATAAAAAGAGAGCGAAACCCACCCAGGTTCGCATGGCGACGCCTGTTCATGCAGAGCCAGCCCCGGGCTCTCGGTGAAGCGACCCTCGGCGAGCAGACCCCGCCGGGCCGTGCCCCCGCCCGCAGCCCCGCAGCCCCGGGCAGCGCTCGGCGGGTGCGGGAGGTGGCTCGGCCGCTGCGGGCTGGCCTTTGCACCTGGGGGCTGCCGCGGGCTGAATGGGGGTTTTTAAGGCACGCAAACGAGAGCTTTTGTTGGCGGGCACAAAGGCTGCCCCCGGCGCGGGGCTCTCCCCGACGCTGCCCGCATTGTTTCCCCTCCGCCGCTTCTTGTCACCCTCCTTGTCAGAGTTTAATGAGGACAACGAGATTTCGCAAGGCTCATTTCGCACTTCAGCAACTTTCTAACACTTTCCTAACGAGGGAGAAGGGGCAGGAGGGAGCCGGGGAGCAGGGGAGGAGCCGCTCCGGCCCGGCGGGCAGAGCCCCGCGTCCCGGGGGCGGGGGCTGAGCCGGGACCGGGGCTGAGCCCGGCCTTCCCGGGGGGGGGGCTCAGCCCCTTCCAGCCCAGCCCCGACACCTCGACGTGGCTCCATTAAAAAAAAAACAACCCATTAATCTCTCTGGGTTTAGGCTCGGCCGGGGGGTTGCGGGGGGGAGGTCCCCGAGGTGCCCGGAGAAGCAGCGATGCCGCGGGGAGGCGATGGCCGCTGGGACTGATGCCGGGAAAACGGGGAGTTAAAGAGCAGGTAGCTTTTCCCGGGCACCGGCTCCGCGTTTTCCCGGCCGGAGAGCCGCGGTTTTCCCACCTCCCCGCCGTCCTCGCTGCAGCCGAGCATCGCTCCGAGAGGAGCAGGAGCGGAGCGGGGTGGGTGCTCGGCTCCCCTCCCACGTCCCCACCCCGGGGACGCTGGGCACCGTCGCGGCATCTCCGAGCAGGGCTCAGCGCGTTTCGGTGCTCCGGGGTGAAAAACGGAGGTGCGGGGGGGATGCCGAGCCGGGGCCGGTAAAACTTCCCAAGGTCCGGATTTGTACAATTAAAAGCAAACCAGTCGCTTTCCCAATGGGCTGCTGCCAGCCCGCGTCCCTTGCGGTGTTCTAGTCGCTTCTGGTTTTTGGGGAGCCACCTTCCCCTTCCCAACCGCAGACATCTCCCTCGAGCTGGTTTTATTTCTCCCCCTCTCGATAGCCAACGGTCCCAGGCCGGCCGTGGCTGCGGTTTGTAGTGGTTTAGATGGAGATTGCGGGGAGGGTTTGCCTTTGGCCTTTGCAAATCGCCATCTCTGACTCCTGTTCCCACGACTGAAATGTCCCCTCTGCTTTTTTTATTACTTCCCTCTTCTGTGCGTGTGAGAAATTTGGAAAAATCGAGAAGTCATTTAATGCGAAGGGATTTTTAAAACACAAAACTATGCAGTGAAAAAAAAAAACAAACACCCCAACCGCTAAACGAGATATTTACAGAAGGAGCCATTACAGCCTGCTGGGTAAAACACAGACTTTATAAGTTCTCTGACCACAAAGAAATTAAGCAATTACTTTTTTCCCTCCCTTACAACGGGATGGGTTGAGGATGGAGTGTGATAAACTTAACTCTGTTCCTGGGCTTTTTGTAGATTAGCCTTTGGCATTCGTTGGTAAACACCAAGTGAACAGAGACTGTGTGACCACAGTCACTTGAATTAGGGACAAACATTTCCTCTGTGCATTTTAAATAACGCTACTGCCAAATATTTTGTTACCAGAGATCATTATCCTTTGAATGAAAACTCGAGGAGTAAAGGCATTGGTTTTGTCTTTGCTGGTGTGGAACAGACTATATGATATCTAGAACAGCCACGAGCTTTCACAAATTGCTATATGATTTCTACTGCCAGGTTCTGTGATATTGGATACGACATAAAAATAAAAAAGCCGGGCAGATAGACACAGAAACTCACAGAAACCACCTGTATATTTTGTTTCAAAGGAAAATCTCAGCTATTGTCTTACTGGCTCTGGTTCTGTTAGGCCTTGGATCTGCTTAATCTTTAAAGCTATTCAAACAAATTGAATGATACAAGGCAAGTCTCCTATAATTAATCCGGATTCTTGAATTTTGATACAAACTTTTATGTAACCGAGAAGTTTCTCCCTTTTCCTTGCAAAGACACTAAATAGACACTAAGTCCTTCTGTCAAGAGCGCTACCATGAACAAAGTTAAAAGGAACAAACTTGGAAATTTTCCCTTCGCGAGGAAGAAAGGGAGAAATATTAGAAAGAGATGCAAACATAAAGTCATGGGAGTGCTGGTCCTGGTGTCTGGACAGAGACCAAGGTTTAAAGTGGCACAAACACTACAAGCTGCCTGAATGTGAACACAGAAATCATGGTTTGTCCCAGGTAAAGCTTTTGCAGGATGTTATTTTGTCAGTTTATCTGAACCTCGCAGAGACTCTGCACTGGCACTCAAAGGACTCGTTTGAACCTTTTGAAATATTTGTTCTTTCACTGCAATAGTCCAAAGAAAATGGAAACGATGCCATCGTGTACGGAAGAACTTGTGACATTAACCCTGAACTGCCACTGCGGAGGATGAAGCTTTAGCTGCCGTCTGTCCCTTCTCACATTATGTGATTTGCCCTTGGTATTTGGCAGAACCACTCCAGAACAAATACTTCACAGAGCTGCACATCCTGCGATGAGGCATTGCTAAAATCCCCCAACGTAAGACTCCATTCTAGGAATCGGTATTTTATTTGGATTATCAGGAAAGGAAGAATGATGTATTTTCTTTTGGTTTTTATTTTTTTAATGATGTGGGCTGTCCAGCCTGTGACTGTCGTGGAAAATCAATACAGAGAGAAAGGTCTGTAGGCCCAGACCTGCTAAATAACTCACAGGTTGCAGATACGATTTCCACTGAAGTCACTAGGAAAAATCCTCACAGACCCAGCGCAAACTCAGTTTGGTGTAGGCAACTCTCCAGGTCACCCCACGGCAGATCTACACCTGACAGCCACTGCTTTCTGACTCTCCAGCTTTTCTCCCTCCATGCAGATTTTCCTTTAATCATGTAAAATGCAGCAAAAGAATGAAAACATCTTGGTTTTTGAAGCTGATGTGCCTGGCAGTGAAGGTTTATACAGTGCAGTTCTACCGTCAGGTGCAGGGAAAGGGACCCTCTGCCTTCGGGGAGTTACCTGCTGGTCTGTCTTTTCATGGACACAGACAGAAGTGGTGCTGACCGTACGGACAGAGCGGAACGCTGTGCCTGGAGTGCAGTCTTGTCCTGGGTCACACTAGGCGATGCCCTCTCTGATGGATGCCCTCCCCCTCATGGAAGTCAACAGTTCCACCTTGTACTCTTTGAGGTGTAGTTTCAAACCGTGTGCCCAGGATGCTGGTGCTCTGTGTCAGCCCTTTGCCACTCACATCACCAGTTTCCCCAGAAAGGCAAAGTAATGCCCAAGGCTTGTTCTCCGTTCTCTGCAGAGCTGCCACCTCCTCGAGGTTGTCTAAAGATCATTTGGAGTGAAGCTGTTCATTTTAGGATGGGAAAAGAAAGAAAACACAGGTCAGGCCAGTTTCCCTGGTCCCCATGGAAGAGAGGAACAACCAAAAGTCGCCCACTCAATGGCCCAAGAGGGATGGGTGTTGGGTGCCAGCAGCTCCCAGGAGCTGCTGCCAATGCCAATGCCACCGGGTCTTGTCACAGCTGCTCAGTGTGCTGGCTCAGAGAGGTCACTGCTGATAACACTCTCCAGGTGTTCAGCCCAAGAACAAAGAGCCTTTTCAGTGGCTGCTGAGAAGGAAGAAGCCTCCTTGCTGGTTGCAAAATGGCTTTCCTGGATGGCAATATTTGGTTACAGTAAGATCTGTTATTTCAGAAGAAGCCCTGCAGAAGGGAGCGTAATTTGACTCAGGCATGTGAAAAACCAGCGTGGGGACTCTTGTCTCCCTGCTTCTTCTCCCCAAAGTACTGAAACAACATTGAGTTGTAATGTTTCATGGGAGCAAAGTAAAACTGGAGTCTGGGACCAGAACGTATCTCATCTTGTTATGCCCACTTACACCAGGGTGAGCTAGTTCATCATCCTGAAGATACAGAGCCACAGTTACTTACCTGGCTGGTTAGCACACAAACCAGTGTCTTCTGAGCAAAAACCAAGCTGAGAAAAGCTGTGTGCTGGGATGAGCACAGTCCAGGGGAGGCTTTCTCTCAATCTATGGACCTGGGTTTCAATGCTTCCGTTGGACCATCTTGATCGAATGGTTTCACAGCAAAACCTTCACTGTTTGCACAGGGAAACCTGGAAGATGACTTCTGGATGAGGGTAAGGAGGTGGTTTTGCTATGTTTCCCAATTAGATGAGTCTTGGTGTGTGCAGTCTGTGTGTTTTGGCACTGGAGGGGTTTCTGGAGAGCAAAGTACTTGTGCATGCGCCCATCGATCGCAGCCGTCTAGAGGTGGCGCATTCTTCCTTCCCCACGCAGCCGGCTGCCAAGGGAAGGAGCACCCCTTGCATAAACACTGCCGTGATGTTGTCCATATATATTCGAAACCTGTGGTCCTAGCACCAGCCGAAGGCTTTCTGTGTTCTCCTACAACCCTCACCATGGTTATTATCTCCATGAGATACTCTCAGCATGTTCTTTTACCACGGCTGCTCAGCCTCCCCCTGCGTTTTCCCTATAAGCAGTTCTCCACAACAGCGAGGAGGTGGCGCCTTCTGATATGTAGGACATGACCTATTTAAAATTATTTTGCCCACATCCTTCAGGCAGAAGTGAGAAGGACAATCCAAGGAAACTTTCCCCGCCAAGGAAGCATTTCCCATCTGCAAAACTAAAACAGAGGGATGCTTTGTTCACCCCAAATGCATGTGGTTAGTGGAAAAACAAGGATATGTACATTTTTTTTAATATCTGCCAAGCTCACCATGGGAATTCATACATATATATATATGTATATATAAAGCTGAACTTCTCATTTTAAGTAAGCAGAAGAACACTAGCTCAGAAACTGTGCTTTTCAGTAAAGCTGTACTATTTCCTAATAGAGACAAGGCTATCCTAATTCTTCAAATGCCCCAGCTAACATCTATACAAAAAATGGGATTTGGCTGAGTACAGTTAAATATATTTGATTACTTCCCTTTTATCTAGTTCTAGGTTTACTGTACTTTTCCTTGGATGGCAAATAAGAAGCCCTTTTCTTCTAAGTGACAGCAGGGAAAAGAATCAGGTTGCTAATTTACCTGAGACTCAGGAGTGTGTAATGATAGATGTGTGCTGGAAACTACAGAGTGGGCTTTCTAATTTTGGGGGGAGGAGAAAGGGAAAGCGTGAGATTCATTAATCTCTCAAATCAATTGCCCTTTTGCTGATGGACTTCCATGGTCATAATTATGTGCACAGCAGGAAATAAATGCAGTGAGGAGATGAATGGCAGGAAGCTGGGACCTAACGAAATGTGTCGTACAGGAAGCAATTAAAAGGGAAAATCACTGTTCTCTAGACAGACAAGAACACATCACGCTCACGAGTACTCACAGTATCTCTCCAAGCGAAGGTTAGACTTGCCTGTAGTGTTGTAAAAAGTAAGCTCTTCAGAAGTAAGCAGACACATGGTCCAGGACAAGTTTGGTTAAATAAACAGAAATCCCTGTGTGGATGTTCAGTGTCAGTCTTGGTAGATGACCAGCATTGGGGTCTGGGAATCAGAGGTCACCCTGGGTAGCAATCCCACAAAGTGGCTCTGTGCTGCTGCTGTCACCAGGCCAGCATCTCACCAGTGCTTCCAAGGGCACGTGTCACTCCGTTCTTTGCACATTCATAAACGGAGCCTCTCCATCAAAGTCTTCTTGGAGATATGTGAAGGAAAGAAGCAGGTGGGGAGCGAGGTGGGAGGATGGATTGCAGGCAGGCACTGAAGGGTCACGCCTGTGGTTAGGTTTGTTTCAAAATGTGTGTGTTATCTGCCCAAGAAAAAGCAAAAGCCCAGCACATGTCCACGTTTCCATGATGGCCAGCTAAAACAGGCTTAAAGCACAAGCAGCTTTGGGTGAAAAGTCGTTCTCTAGACAGGAAAAGGATGTAGCAGACCTGACTCTGAGCCCATGTTAAGTTTGCAGTGCAGATGTGCTGTTAGTCTGATTTAGGAAGAGTTTACCTCCTCCTCTCCCCTCCTTTACCCTCTTCTGGGATTGTTCATGGCAGTTCAAGTTCAAGCCAGGCTTTGCCCTGGAGAGGTGCGTTCACACCAGCCAAGAGAAGAGGAGTGCCAGAGGGTGAGACGAAGCGATTTATCCAAGTCACGAAACAGGTGAGTGCCAGGGACAGCTGGACTGATCTGATGCAAAACTATCTATTTTTTTAAAAACACTTTAATATTGTCTCATAAATCGTGTCTTCTTTTTGTTCCTTAGAAGATTCAACATACTAGTTCTTGCCCTGGCTCTTACTTAGCTGTTTCAGCTATAATGTTGGTTATACAGAAATGCAGAAAGATGCCATAATTTTCTGTAGGCATGTTTGTGCGTATTCTACACTGCCAGCAGACCCTGTTTCCCTAAAGCATCTACGGCAGCCCCAAAGCGGGCAAGCAGCTTTTGTCTTTGTTGTTTCACAGAAAGAAATGGTATCGTATCTTTCAAGTAGAAAAAAAATCAGAGAAATAATAACATGACACAACTGCGAAAATATTTTTTTTCATGAACTATACCAATGAATTGGAAATGCAAGTAGTAAAATGAATTGCCAAAAGTATCAAATATATGTGTTTTCAATAACGTTTTTTTTTTGTTACCTAGTAAAATATTTTCCTGGAGAAGGGTTGTTAAACCCCTCTGTGCAATATAAAGGTGCAGTGATGTATTGTCTCAGAAGTGGTTTTAATGGAGTTTTGGGGTCCCATTTTTGTACATATTTTCAACACACGCAGTGCGTGATCAATTTGGATTTATAAAATGCTATATATTTCTTCTGAAGCAATGATCTTAACTTTTAAAGAATGCTGCTTAGTTAGGAGTGCATGTGTGTGTTGCATTTTGGCAAGGCAGCAAGTAACATACAATATTTATGTCATTTGAGCAAAGCATTTTGTGCGTTTGCCAAAACCCAGTCCTTTCTAAGAACTTAAAGGTATTTGATCTGCTCTAAAACACTGTCCTCGGAGGAGGATTAGGTGTGCGGGAGTGGTGGGCAGAGGGAAGGTCTGTCCAGCCTTCGCAGTGTGAAAGGGCAGGATTTTAAACAAACAAGCCAGATCTCGTTTCAGCTCAACCTCTTTGACTCTGTTTCACTGATAAATCTGTTTCAGACTTACCTGTGGTTTTACTGCCAAAAGCCTGGGTTTTTGCAGTCAGATTATTAATCCAGATTGGGCTGCATTAGGTATAAATCCGACCCCAGCTCTCCTGCCGTAGGTACCACGAGCAGCCCAGGGAGGTCAGCCCTCTGCAGGGAGCCTTATTATTAAATGTGCAGAGCAAAGATGGCAAAGATATCTTGTGTTACACCAGCATTTCCCCCTCAGTAGCTGACTCACTTCAGCCATCTTTCTGGGAAAAAGCAACTGACAGCTGAGAGTACGGAGATGGGGAAGATGGTGGGGTTGTACGATCATGATTTAGCTGTATCCTGATCTTTGTCACTCCTGCTGCCTTTATCCATTGGCAGAACAAAGATCAGGATCCATCCTCGGCCGCCTGGCTGCTGCTCATTCGTTTCAAAAGACGAAAGACCCGTGCCTTGCTCACACCCCAGCTGGCCGTATAGACCCGTTGCGTTGAAATCTTTGTGCCAAATCCAATGATATAACGTTTCATTCAGAGAATTTCTCCATTTTCCCCCTCCCCTTCTCTTTTGCTTTATCTCTTCCTTCTATCTTCAGCCTGTCAGAACTTTCACATACCTGTGGCTGACAGCTAGGAGAGCAGGAACTTTGATGTTGTAAGGGATATTTTATCTCAGGTAATTCTCACCAATTCCTACCTTATTGTGTAGGATATCCAAGGACTCCGAGAGTGAGCAGCGCCTTTGTCTGGTAAGATCAGAGCAATTTGCAAGCTTTTCTGGGAACAAGGTCCAATAAAGGGACTTTAGAGATATAATCTGTCAACCCCATTGAGCTGCACTGTGACAGCAGCCTTATGATTATTGACAGTTTAAGCATCGCCCAGGACAGAACAAGGCCAGGGGTATGAAGTTATTTGTAGTAAGACATTGTTTGCTGAGGAAGCAAAGGAAAGCCTTTATATTCCAATTCACCAAGTTTTTACCGACTTTCTCCCTCACACAAACAGCTGACCCTACTGGGAGCTGCTGCTTTTTGCTAGGAGTTTGGGGGAAAAAAAACCCTCTCTGAGATGCAATGTCTAATTCACAATGGTGACCTGATTTTGTGGCACTAGCTTCCAAGGGCTGACCCAGTACAGTCAGTCCCGAGCCTGGAGCCACTGGGCAGAGGGGGGAATGCTGCCCCACTGTCCCAGACTCTCGCCTGTGCTGCGTGGCTTTGGCATCACGGGCAGATGCAGCTGTGAGTACATGCAAAGCCTTTTTTTTGGTTACCAGTCCTATGGTGAGCACTGTGTGGGGCAGGAGCAATGAGAGGGCTGCGATGCCCCAAGCCCTGTGCTTGAAATCCTCTTCTTCACCCTGTAACTTGCTCTATTCCTTTAAATCTCTTCATTCCCAGCTAGTCACGCTGAGATGGTGGAGGTTATACCTGGAGTCAGCCATCCATCATCTCTTCAAGCAGCCATGGTGTGGAGCACCCTAGAAAATGACTCGCAGGAGAAGTTCAGTGGGTCTGTTCTTTGTTATCTTCACTACCCACCGGCTGGTTCATCTTGCTGGGGTTTAACTGACTTCACCATACTTCATGAGGAGTTTCCCCATTATTCAATGTATTTCTGAATTAATTTTTCTCCCTCACTAGGCAAACATTTTCTTATTTTATTTGCAGACATCAGTATCTTCTTTTTCAGTAAACACCCAGGCCTTGCATCTTTACAAACATATTGACAAAGGCCCCAGCTCTTCTTCAGTGGCCACAGCTTGGTCTCTTACAGGAGTTATTTTGGGATAAAATCTTTCTGCAGAGGCAAGTAACAGGCCTGTGTCCATTCACCGCTGGTCTGTATCCATACCCTTGTTTTCTTAGTCATCAAGCTGATGCTAATATGCGCTTCTAGTACATGTTTGAACTTCCTGAATAATTGATCTCTACTTACTGATGGTCAGATAAGCGTGTCAGTGTCGCTCTTCATGCCAACGTACAATGAAGCCTTGGATTGCTCCCCAAGCTCCTTTTCTCTTGCTGCTCTCTCAAACCTTTGGCCATCCTTCATACCACGTTCTCTGCCCTGATCAAGGATGTTGCTGTCCCCACCCAGCATTTTGAAGCCAACATTTTGCGACCTTGGCGTAGAAATCCTCCTGCGGCTCAGCGGCGGCTTCGCAGAACGAGGTGTAGCCCAAATGCCGATGGGATTTTTTATTCTTGTAACGAGTGTCTTGGGGAAAGCAGATGGCGGGAGGCAGGCAGAAAGCAGCTGGGGGTGGTGTAAGAGGAGAATCCTGCCAGCCCACGTTGGGCATGGATCTTGGCTCCTGCCATGAAGGGAAAAGCCGCCCATACCCCTGGGAGCGAGGCGCTGGCCGTGCCTTTGGGCACCTACCCGACGGGAGGCTCTTGCAGTGGCTCCAACATGCTTCCTCCGTAATGAATTCTGACTTGTTTTCCCAAATCGCCTCATAATGACTCAGTTTGAATCTAATGATGCAATCCTGAAGGGAATCACTAGCTCCCGAGCTGGGAGGGTCGGCCACTCTCCAGCTCCAGCCCACGTGGCTGCTGATTGTGGTGTGGTTTTGTGCAGCTCTACGTACCCCGGCTTGCCGCGTGCCAGTGCTCGAGTGTACATTCTTTCTAGGGATACCTCACCCCATCCCGTTACAGCTCATGCCAGCGCTTTCCTCCTAGTCATCAGGTGCGGGACAGAAAAGGCCAACCTGTTTTCGATTAGGCAAGAGCAAATGTGGTGCTCTTACCACGCTGCTGAGCTGGTGGGAGCTTGCGGCTCAGTCCCTCTTATCGATCCCTGATATGGTCCTTCCTTACTGCAGCTCGAGGACCAGATGGCAAAGGGACTCGGGGACAGTTCTGCAGAGCAAACACCTTTTCTGCTGTCTGCTCCTCATGCAGACAGAAAAGCTGACCAAACGCACACAAACAACAAAAAGACTTTTCAAGCCATCACTGGCATTGTGTCTACATTGGGAGACAACCAAGAGGTTCATCGCCACGCGAGATCCAGCCCCAAATTAACATATCTCACCCAGTGACAGCCTTTCCCACAACAGTCTGAAGCAAATTGTGTGTGGGCTGCTGAAATGACACTAATTTGCACCTTCCAGTTCATTATGCACTCCAGACTTCATGATCCTATTGAGGTAGGAGCCTGGCAGTGACAACTTTGCCGAGAGTTACACGCTGATGTCATTTGTACATTCGTTCACTGGAATTTGATTTTCCAGATTGTGCTGCAACTTCAGCGCAGGGTGTTAAATGATTTACTGCAGAGAGACAGCAGCAAGGCCAAGAATAAAACCCAGGTATCGTTAGTCCCAAGATACTATGACAACCAAGCAGTGTTAAAAAACACTCCCTGCCACTGCCTCACACTTATTTATCAACAAAAGCAGTTTGTTTTGTTTTACTCTTAGCAAGACACTGTTTCACTGGAGACCACTTTAAATGAGATTTATCTTCCTTGGAATAACTACAGACACTTGCATTTGTAATTCATTCCCCTCCCATTTCTAATCTCATTTCTATTGAATGTATTTTTTTTCTTTCCATTATTTATAAAATGAGATCACTAAAATGAATATTGGAACTTGACAGGTTTGGGGCAGGAAGAAACTGCAGATGCATCCCGAATATAATACCTTGGATTGCTGCTGAGCCTTCCTCAGCTAAAGGGCAGAAAAAGAACCATTTCTGATGCCACTTATTCATGCTTCTGTTTTGACCTTTGGGGGACAAAAGGAAAAAAGGAATTCTGACCTCGTGAGCCTACAGCACTTTCTGCAAGAAGCAACCCCGCTAACACGACAGATGCTTACCTGTGCAAGTGCTTCAGAGGATGGGGCTGCTGGGCTGGACTCTTCTGCTTACCCCGACGCAAACCGGAGGGAACCCCCAGCCGATGTGCCTGACCTCCTGCTTTCAGCACTGCACCTCGGGCACAGAAGAACCCCAACGCCTGCAAGGGCTGCACGGTTGGCATCTGTAGCTCCCCTGACTCAGCTAAACCCAGAGAGTAAATCCATTTTGCCTAAAAATAAACACCGAGTCCCTCCCTCCTGTCCCTCAGCTGTTATTTCAGTGTTTTTCTTTTGTCTCTCCATGGGCCCAGACCTTCCCTGCTTTGAGAAAATCCCACAGAGCATGAGGTGGGGTCTGGGGGGGGATTTGTGGGTGGCAGCCCCCAGTTTGCTCAGCGCTGCTGTGTGTTGGGGGGTCCCAGCCCAAGCACAAGACCGCTTTCCACTCCTTAAAGAGCGGCTGCTTTTCACCCCAAGTGGGCTAGGTATCAGGGATGGGGGAAGCGAGTCCTGATGGAAAGAACCCGGAGGTCCTCGAGGATGCTCTGTTAATGCAGGTTATTACCTGGCCCTTGGTAATACAGCGAGAGGTTCCAGGCACAAAGAAATCCGGGGAGAAGGGTGCTGCGGAACTTCTTTTCTTCATTAAACTTCAAACAAAAAGGAAAAAAAAAAAGATCAAATTCTGATCTAACAAAGCTTAAATCTGGAGTAAATCCACTGCAAACTACAGCTTTAGTCTGGATTAACACTGGTGTAAATTAGACTAAGAGCTGCAAATCCCAGCTCTCTCGTTCCTGAAAGACACAAACATCTACAGTTATGTATTGCATAAAATATTTCCTGGCTAGGAAAACCTCATGGGACAATGATCAGGAACAAGACGGTGCAAATAATTAGTTTAATTGCAAGTAAAGGCACACTACTAAAAATAAAGAGATGAAAGTGTTTTTTCCTTTGCCAGTTTTAATACGAGCGATATTAGTAGCAGCTGCGTTTCAACCCATTTTGCAGATAACTGTGAGAGGGGCATTCTGAAACCCAAACAGTTTAATTGCATAGGCTACCCTTTAATTTAGGGTGGTGAGAATGATATGAAGGACTCATTAAATTTGGGCATTAACCATGGCAGAAAATAAAGTAGTTTCTTTGTTGCAGAAGATCTCGCTACCCTACAATCACTACAGTAAATTGTTCATGGGAACCGCGGCAGGGTAGGATGGGTAGATAGAGACATGTTGAGATAGAGGGAAGCAAATGAAAAATAATTGGTACAGTGCTCTGCAGATTGTATGTCACTGCAGACAGTTATTTAATAACTCTCCAATTATTGCTGCCAGCTGGGGCATATTAAGACGCTGCGAGAAGTCAGGCCAAGATCCCCAGGGCATGGCTGCTACCCCGGCCCCGCTCTTCCTCCCCTGGGATGAGGAGGGGGCACGCCAGGGGTAGGCTGCTGCGTGCTGGGCAGGGAGTGCTCTGCTTTTCCAAAGGGATTACGGTGCTTCCCTCACCCTTCCTGCCCCTAGCTTAAAATATGAGGTGGTATAAAGCCAGTTTGGGTTCTCCTTCCCCTGGGACACGGGGCGACTCTCGGCAATTGTTTCCTTCAGCGTAAATGTAATTAAGTGCGGTGTGATGGGCAGTGCATGCAGCAGCAGCACTGGTTTCAGCAGACAGCATCTCCTTGCTGTTCCCAGAGCTGACTTTGCTCTCACAGCTCTGGTCTTGTACTTACGAAGCCAGCGTGAGGTGCATCCACGATAGCTGGGAGACTGGAGCTCTCTAAACCGTCTTGCCTTGCTTCTCCTCTCAGCCGTTGACTTGGTGCTTTGAATATTTTGGTTTCTTGGATTTCACTGTCCCCTCCTCCTACTCGCTGCAAGAGCTCCACATCACCCGATTCACCTGTTTATTGTAGGATGTGGAGTCCAGGAGTTTGTGCACAAATCACAGGTGACCAGCAGATCAGAGTCTACAGCTGGTGGCCAATGGAGTGGGCCAGAAAAAAAGGGCTAGCTGCACTTGAAGCTTGGAGCAAGAGTCCACTGGTCACCGTGACAAACTGAAGCAGCCAGAGGGACTCCAGCACACCCTGAGCAGCTGCCAGACATTTCTGCAGCGAGCCTCGCAACCTTAGGGGCTGTCACTTAAGCTCTGGAGACCGGAGTCCTGTGATTACATGGCCTTCCCATCCTTTTAAGCACAACCTCAAATCCCACAGCCACCACCATTTCTCTCAGAACTGCAGCAGAAGCTTGGCATCGTGAACGCCAAGGGCTCAAAAGCCCAGCTGGAAATGGAGAGCCCAAAATACATCGTCTGAGACCTGCTGCTGTTGGGTGTCACCAACACAACCTCGCTCCACACAAGGCAGGTAGCACCAACCTGATGGGGACAACTGGTGGTTCATCCCCCTGGGCCGTGGATCCCAGTCCCCAGGTGGATGTGAAGACAGAGTAACCTTGCCCTTATTTCCCAACAAAAGAAAGTCTTTAACAACTTCTTCCCCAAGCTCAGGATTGGGTCCATAAAACAGAAACCGTACTTCGATACCAAATGAAAAACATTACTCACAGACTATAATTCCTTTCTGCAAATACCGGAGGAGAATATTTCATTTGGCAAACAACTGAGCCTTACAGTTCAGAGTTCTTAATGTGATTAGGGACAGGTTCTGCAACACATTTGTAACTCCAGGTGATTTTGCTATATCTTTTTGGACTGTGACCAGAAATAAAAATGCCCTTTCGCTAGATTTGGATCCAACTAAAATTGAGGAGAATCAGATGTCGGTAAGTCCTTTTCAGTTTGATCTTTACCCAGGGGTATCACAACATGCTTCAGCTATGGGCTGCACAGAGCAGCTTTGCAATCTCAGGCCTTTTTTTGCATTGAGCACAAATCTCCTCCGACGAGCGGTAATTCTTCTGTAGCACATATTCTGTAAATGAGCACGTGCTACTCCTCTGAATTACCGTCATGTACTTACGGGGCTGGGAGACAGCGCAAGTACTTCCATTGGCTCTATGGACACAACTTCACTTCCTTTCAGTCTTCCTAAATTGCTTCAGAAAATGCCAGTCTTGCTTAAAATGAGCTCAGACCAGGTGCTCCCTCCATTTAGAAGAGCCCAACATTCAGTCCTGAAAGCAAAGCCCCAGTGTTTTGCAGGATCAGAGCCCTCTGGGAAATTTTCAGGTCTCACACGCTGTCCTGCCAGTGTTTCTGCCTTGGCTACCAAAGGTGGGGCTGCAAACAAATTAAATTAAGAGCAAAATCTACAGGGGAATGAAGCGGAAGGACAGCACCGCAGAGAAAATCTAAATTGTTCTGTACGTGCAGCTGAGAAACAAAACCAAACCTGACCTTTAAACTATCCATAAGAAGAAAATCCCTAATTTCTCGTTCATGAGGACTCGCACGCTGGCTTCACTGGCATCGGTGGTCAGGCTGTCCATCGCCTTCCCTGTGCCCTGCTGGGAACTTCTTGTGGAAGTAATGTCCATTGCTCAACCAGAAACTGGATGAACCCCTTAGCCTCAACTAGCATTGTCGCAAGATGATACTATGGAATATTTATGGCAAGCTATAAAGCAATAAATAAAAAAAAAGCAGGTGAAAAAAAAAGAAGATTTGCATTCTAACAGATTTATCACTTTCTAAGAGGAGGACAACTGAACTAAGGACAAAACCACACCATTTTACCAAGCAGGTAGGTCAAAGAAGAATCAGCAATGGGAAAACCAGACCAGGGCTGTGCACATTAAAGCCTTCTTTCCACTCAATGGCCATCCCAGCCAAGACACAAGGCAAAGGAATATGCTTGAAGTGTTTTACGATGTCGTTGATCTTTCTGACCCCATAGCTCTGCTTTAGTAACACCGAGGGGAAAGAAAGCTTGTTTAGGACATCTGAGGTGTGGGCTTCGTTGGGTGGTAATGGCAGCCCGGGTATCTGATGACCCTGGGCTCTTCGCCTCTCTCAGGAACAGGCAGAAGAAGGTCTAATAGCAGGAATTCGAAGTCAGCAGCCTTCAGATCGGAGGGCAGACATCTGGTTTCGAACGAGGGCAGCCAACCGCTGGAACACGTCGGGAACGAATGCGGCAGATGCCTCAGCCCTTGCTGTCTTCAAAGCGAAGAGTGAATTTCTCTTCTGGAAAGATGTGATCCAGTGCAGCTATGGGTTACCAAGGCCAGTGGGGGAAAGTGGCTTGGTCAGCTACTCCGAGCCGGCGGGGCTGCCAGCGGTCAGAGCGAATGATCAAAATCTACACACGTCCAGCTTCTGCTGTGGGAGCACTGGACACTGGAAAGTTTCAATGAACAGGTCACCAGTTACACATGTGTGTATATCCGTGTGCAAAGGCAGGGGAAGGTTACAGAAACCCTGGCACCAGGAGCAGGCAGAGACAAGCCCAGCAGCACTTCAGTAAATCTAAATAAACCAAACATCTCAGGACTTTGTCCTTATGGGCTTTTCCAGAATTTTTTTTTTTCAAAGTGCTGTGGGACAAACATTAAGTCCAAAACAACATCTCTGCCCTTCACCGCACTTTCACAATCCAGGCACGAGGCCAGACTGCAAAGCGGGACTGTCCAGGGCTGTGGTTCGGGGCTGTGGCTGTGCCAAGGCGATGGCCGCTGTCACCCTGAGGGCCAGGCTGGATCCTCCACCAGCACCATCCCACGGCACCACTGACAGCCCAGCTCGCCGAGAGCCGCTTCGTCCAGCTAAACCAGCAGAAACCCCTTCCCGTCCTTGCCCAGGGCTGGATCTCTGGTCCTTTCTGTCTCTGAGCTGTCTCACCCTGGGTCAGCTGGGTGACGGACCCTTCAGCAGAGCTGCTGCTCCACTGGATTTTATGGATCAGCAAACCCCAGCTATGGTGACTGCGAGGACGGCCACGAGCAAGGCCAGGCATGAGCTTTGCTGCGGGGCTCTCCCAGCCCCATCCCTTCATCCTTATGCTGGTCACCTTCCCCCTGCCAGCAGCAAGACTTGCCCAGCCACACAATCAGCTGAAAAATCCATCTATTTTTTGTGTGCAGGATTATCTTTCAGCTGGATCTGAAGGTTCCCAAGATGGTTTGCCACCTGGGCACCGGGAGCTGTCACATGCAGAGGCTTTTCTAGTGCACAGGTCAGGATCACTTTCACATAAAACGCTGCCTTTTTTTTTTTTCTTTCCCATTCCTATTTCCCACACAACCCCCTCCTTTTTTTTTTTTTTTTTTTTTTTTTAAAAAAA
>Ga0065711_1004366_pt1:0-12500 | contig 23849 bp, 12 predicted proteins | sample Hoacrofraction12_FD_59098 | JGI IMG/M metagenome (GOLD analysis project Ga0065711, IMG submission 59098) | Hoatzin crop microbial communities from Cojedes, Venezuela - Epithelial fraction 12 v2 (version 2) | ecosystem: Host-associated > Birds > Digestive system > Esophagus > Crop...
TGGTGACTCAACCACCTCCCTGGGCAGCCTGTTCCAATGCCTGACCACTCTTTCAGTAAAGAAATTTTTCCTAATATCTAATCTAAACCTTCCCTGACACAACTTGCGGCCATTTCCTCTCGTCCTGTCACTAGTTACCTGGGAGAAGAGATCAACATTTGCCTCACTACAACCTCCTTTCAGGTAGTTGTAGAGAGCAATAAGATCCCCCCTCAGCCTCCTCTTCTCCAGACTAAACAGCCCCAGTTCCCTCAGTTGCTCCTCGGAAGACTTGTTCTCTAGACCCCTCACCAGCCTCGTTGCCCTTCTCTGGACACACTCCAGCAACTCAACTTCTTTCTTGTAGTGAGGGGCCCAAAACTGAACACAGTATTCGAGGTGCGGCCTCACCAGTGCCAAGTACAGTGGCACAATCCCCTCCCTACTCCTGCTGGCCACACCATTCCTGATACAAGCCAGGATGCCGTTGGCCTTCTTGGCCACCTGGACACACTGCTGGCTCATGTTCAGCCAGCTGTCAACCAACACCCCAAGATTCTTTTCCGCTAGGCAGCTTTCCAGCCACTCCTCCCCAAGCCTGTAGTGTTGCATGGGGTTGTTGTGAGCGAAGTGCAGGATCCAGCATTTGGCCTTGTTGAACCTCATACAGCTGGCCTCGGCCCATCGATCCAGTCTGTCCAGATCTCTCTGCAGACCCTTCCTACCCTCAAGCAGATCGACACTCCTGCCCAACGTGGTGTCATCTGCAACATTACTGAGGGAGCATTCATTCCCCTCATCCAGATCATTGATAAAGAGGTTAAACAAGACCGGACCCAAAACTGAGCCATGGGGGACACCACTCGTGACCGGCCGCCAGCTGGATTTAACTCCATTCACCACCTGTCTCTGTGTTGAGTCATTCAGCAAGGTTGTTATCCAGCAAAGAGTACACCCATCCAAACCACAGGCAGCTAGTTTCTCCAGGAGGATGCTGCGGAAAACAGTGTCAAAGGCCTTACTGAAATCCAGGCAGACAACATCCACAGCCTCTCCCTCATCCACTAGGTGGGTCACCCGGTCATAGAAGGAGATCAGGTTGGTAAAGCAGGGCCTGTCTTTGATGAACCCATGCTGGCTGCACCTGATCCGCTGGTTGTCCTTCACATGCCCAGTGAGTGCACTCAAGAGGAACCACTCCATAATCTTGCCCGGCACCAAGGTCATGCTGACAGGCCTCTAGTTGCCGGGATCATCCTTCCGGCCCCTTCTTGTAGATGGGTGTCGCACTGGCAATCCTCCAGTCATCTGGGACCTCCACTGTTAGTCAGGACTGCTGATAGATGATGGAGAGTGGCTTGGCCAGCTCCTCCACCAGTTCCCTCAGCACTCATGGGTAGATTTTCATTTTACAGTGGAAAATCACACCTATCTTAAGGAGTATAAACAAATAAGGAAGCCCACTAAAATAAGTTGATTGTTTGAAAACTAAACAGTAGTAACATGTATCCTACTTATTGGATTGACAGCATCCACTGCCGTGAAAAAGGACTCTTAAACATAAGAGTTATTATAAAGGTTAAAAGTGCAGAACATATGGAAATGCAAGGATGAATAACTGCACCACTTAAGAGGGTTTTATAACATTTTTAACATATAAGTATCAAATGTTACAAGCATTTATTTAGGCTTCAAAAAAAAGTCTGAAATCAATAACCAGGAACAATGCAGTTCAGAACACAGTGACTGCATATTCTAGACATGCTAGTGGTGGTTATAAAGCCTGCTGGAGGTTTAAAGGCTCAAATTGAAATACTGATAAGGTTACATTACCTATCCTCCAAAAAGCAATGTCAAAATCAGACTGACTTCATTAACACACAAACTAGCTGTGCCGGTATACAACTTCAATGGGGGTGATCCTTATTAGTAGCTAATATTCAAACTATGGGATGGACAGAGAGAGAATCCACCCAAACCTCAAAAGCGTGCATTTCTTACCACAGAACTATCGTAAAGAGAGAACAAGAAGCCGGCTAATGAGCGCGGCTGCTGAGGTTTGAAATCAGGATGGCGGTTCACTGCTCACAAGCTCTGTGTGGCCCTGAAGAGGGAGGTGCTTACATAGCAGCTGCAGGATTTATTCGCTCAACTTTCTCCAGCCCTGAAAAACAGCCTGGCAGCCTTCTGGCTCTCCTTGCTCTCAGATGTACCTTTTTCTTTTTTTATAATCAACAGTCCCAGGGGAGACTTCAGAGAAAACGTTGGCCTCAAGTACTCAAAATACTCAAGAGTTAAGTCTGGCATTTTTAGAATACCTGCGGGTAGTCTGGCAAATCAAGTATCCCACATTCACCCATCTCTAATGATGATTATTATGCACCAACAGCTGTCTACAGTTCAATGGATGAGACTCTAATTGATCTCATTACCTCCCCCCCATATAAAGCAAAGAGCATTCATGCTCTGTGGGTCTGGGGATCCTATGCTGACTGAGGGCCTTGTGTTGAAGACCTGGAAAGAGACTATTTGGTAGTGCTGTTAGTTTGTTTTCAGCTGGTCAAAAACCACAGAAGCAAACATCTTGTAATATACTGTATAATATATTACAATGTGGCTTTTTTCTTACCAGTTTAATACTGAATAGCTCTGATAGCATTCATATGAATATTAATTTTGTAATAAAAAGGAAGAGACTGGTGTATTAGTTATGTGTTCTTTTGTTACTCTTAGTCTTTAATTATTATTATTAATGCTATTATGTCCAATTTCCCCTCACCTCGCTCACCCTTGCAGCCTCCACTGCGGTGCCCTGTCTCAGGCAGTGAGCTCCTTCTGGAGCCAACAACAATGTCACTCAATTAACCCTCTGGCAGGGTACGCTGCAGTATATAAACGGTGTTGCTTCCTCTCCTACAAGTCTCTGAACATTGTTTCTGTCCTGCTCCCCATAATGCAGCCAGGGACTCAGACCACCTCCTTCAGGTTGGGTTGCCTGCCCAGCATGGCTGGCCCTGTACACAGTTTGCAATGTGGCAGGTACAGCCAAAATATTTATGCTCGGGTGCTCATGTGAGATGGAGCTGTATTTCAGCTTTTAAAAGTTACATTTCCAAAAAAGGAAAAGCCATTTGCACAAACAAAAGGCCACCTCTTTTGGGTGGGTGTAAATCCTGTGTCTTTAATAAAGTTATACCTGATTTATAACTGTATGAGAGGAGATTCTGGTTCATAATATAATATAAAATGCTCAGTTTTCTGCAGTTTGCTTATTCATAAAGATTACTCCAGTGTCACTGAGGAAAAGATGCAGTGAAAAATACCTATTACTTTGCAGCTATGCAACTGCCAACCCTTTCTTTTTTTTTTTTAAAAAAAAAGAACACCACTGTTCATTTGCTAGTCTACAGCAGATATATGTTTAACATAAAAACACTATATTTAATTGGTTATGGATCTTAGTTCTTTTAGTACTACTGGAAATCACACAAAAACACATTAGTACAGAGCAATTAGTGCAATGGCAGTAAACAACTAAGGCACTATTAAGCTGTGGGTGATTAAATAGTATTACTTCTTTATTTTTTATGATATTAGACTTGGAGAAGATTTTAAACATATTCTTGTTGATATTAATAAATGATATGAAGAGTAGGTGTCTAACTTTCTTAAGTCAATTTTCGTCAGGGCACTTCAGTTTATAAGAAAGATTTTCTTTTATGGAAGATCTGTCTCTTTATAGGGTGGATCCAACTATTTCTTATCTCACTACACTGGGACATTTATACAGTAATATTATTTAATGGGAGTTATGAAATCACACACTGTTCCTTCAGAAACTAATACCTGTATCTCTACCACCAAGGAACAAAGAGCTACCAAACTCTCAAAATAATATGTAATTATTTATATCTGTGCAAAGAACAAACCGGGTACTATTTGACAAATTTACTACAACAGCCTGTAACAAACACTGTGATAAGTTAGCTTGAATGGCAGTAACCTTCAGGCAACATAAAAGATGAGAATCTGACCCAAGGACAGAACCCTGGTGGTATACCTTTTTAATCTGCCTAGCCCTCACAATCTCTCTGGACTCTGTACTTGTTTATAGATCATCCTCATGGTCTGGCACATCTTTTCCTCGGCATCTGATTAAGTTAACAATGTGCTGCTATTTGCATGCAGATTTGCCAGGCCTTTCTCTACAGCTGCTCCCAAAGACTTGGTCTTTCTCTGTAATGTGATAGCACAGCAGTCAGTAAATGCAATCTTTGTCAAACCCAGGTGTGCTCTTGATTTGGTTCTCATTCGTTCCAAGCAATTTTTCTTTCTGTAGCATTTATAAGGCTCTATTATAGTATAGCCACATCTGGAGCTAAAATTCTTCTATTAATTATATACTTTTACCACTATAAAGACAAATTCAGAGACAGCTACTAACATTTTGTTGTTGTTGTTCTTCCCTTTTTGACAGCCTGTATTTTATTTCTGTAGAATTTTTAAAGCAGCATTCCTGACTTTTATTTCCATAAAAAAGTAATGCAAGCATGAAATCTAAATATTTAGTTTCTCTATTCTAAAATCATGCTATCAACAGCAATAAAAAGTACTAAGCTTTTTTTTTTTAACCTTTCAGTACTTCGCATACAAATACGATACTATAATAATGTATCTGTCTCATTAAAAGAGTTACAATCTACTTGGGAAAGAAAGAAAGTGGTTAAACAAAACCCAAAAAAATTACTCAGTTCCCTAGTGGATGCTGGTTCGCATCACAGAATCACCAAACAATTTGTTCCCTCCACAGTCAAAAAGCAGAACCAAATTTGATCAGCATGGTGACTTAAATGCTGTATTTTCTTTGTGCAAGGAGGGTAATTTTTCAAGATCAGGTTTGAAGTAGATTAGTGCAGAAATATGAGCTAAGCCTTCACCCTTATCATCTGAGTATGGATAAAGGATGTATTCACCAAAGAGCAGCACAAGTTATTTTCTAAGAAAAAATTTTCCTACCTCTTTTTTTGTGTGTTTGAGTACAGAGATCATCACAATGAAGTAATAAACAGAGACTAGCAAATAGGTTTGACAAGTGAATATTCGCTGCATAAATGTACATTTAAGAGGAAATACTAGAAATCTTAGTTCTTAATTTTAAATCTAATTTATGATCCAAAAGGTTCTTTGCTAGGTAAATACCTGTGCATTATAAGACGTCAGCATGCTTTTAAATTACAGGAGCACTACAAAGAAATACCAACCCCCTCAAATGGGGAATGAATTCCACCTGAGCAAATCACCCTCAGGTGGTCTCCTCTAACCCCTGGTCAAGTAATGTTAACATGGACACAGTGGGCCGAGATCCTGACTTTAGATGAATTCTTTTAAAAGGAAGTATAAATGGCAAACTTTTTTTCCTTAATCATATTTCTTCTGTTTTGCTTTCACTGATTTCTTACATATTTGTATCAAAATTAAAAAAAAAAAAAAAAGCAAGTATTCCATGGCCATTCAGCTGAAATCACTGAAGAACTGATGATTTCTGAACTATTTTTCTTTAATAAAATTTCAAATAAAAATATCGAACTGGCTTTACTGATGAAAAAGAAAATATAACTGTAATGTTACTCATGGCAGACTTTTTAAACTATTCTATTGAGGAAAAAGCTTTTACTTATTTATGGCACATTTTATCTTCCCAAATCACTTATTTCAGATTATTAGTTTGGCCTTGTATACACACACTCCTTTGCACACACACGCAGACACACGCTCACATGCACACACACACGCACATATATATACACAGATGCAAAATGGTAAAAAAATCAGCAGACAGACAGAGGCTGTGTAACCAGATTACATCACAGGTTACGATGGAAATAAATAAAAGAAAATCCCTTTTGCTTCTATAGCGTGGTATTTTAGTGGTGATGGTTTGACTTTTGGCCCACACACATATGCCAATGGCAAGGCTAACTCTGGGGACTAACAAAAAAGAATGTGTGTTCACAGCTGTACAGTACACCAATACAGATTACATGTTTTCAGTGTTGCGGCCACAACAGAATGCTAATTAACATACTGGAGTGATGAGAACGGCTGTAAGGGCCTTATTGTTCCATTATTTCATGCAGCCCAGCTGCCTTTGTTTATGTCACTTATCCTCTCGTGCCACAGGTTTTTACTCCAAAAATACTATCCCAATACAACGTTAATATTTAAAAAACAAAGAGGTGGCAGATTGTCATTTTTGTGTCAGTCTCAAACTGCAGAACTGTTAAGCTGTTCTGGTTCGGTATTTAGAAATAATTTAACAGCCATATTCAGACACTGCCTGCATTCTAACATAATGGCTGAATACTTGAACCAAGCAAATGCATAACTATCCTGACATCACTTATGAGATTTAGATTGGTCAGTTAATGGAAGTCTTTACCAGAATCAATACCATAACAGCTTCTTGAAATGAACGTGATTTTTTACACAGAGTGCTGTGAACAATAAGTACAGAAATATCCTACCTTTGTATACAGCACAAAGGAACTGGGATTTGAAATTAAGAACCAATTACAGTTTTTTGCAAAGTAATGTTACAGTTGATTATTAGAAATAAACACATACAAAATAAGCACTTTTTAATAAATAGCTGGAGAATATTAAAATTCCACAATCCTATTATTCCGTTTTTTCCTACTTTTTTAACAGCCATTTTATCTGCTAGCTTGGTTATCATGTTGCTGTTAAGGATTAATATTGATGATTGTTGCCAACAATGGTTAAATATTGCAGAAAAACACTTCTTATGAAAGAGATGTAGCCCTATCTGACTGTAAGCAATATTAGTTATGCCTGCTGCTTTGACTTCTTTGATTGATTTACGAAAAAAGCGATGTTAAATACCATTATTATTCTTATTTGTATTACAGTAGTGCCTGCAAGTCTTAGCTGATATTGGCCAGATTCAGATCCGGGAGCCTGCACTACTGCTAAGGAGACAATAACTTCCTAGTACAAAAGAAGAAAACAGTCCCTGTGCACAGAATCTCACAACTGCCAGCTCTGACCCCAAAAGCATTTACGTTTCTGAACAGAGGAATCCACCAATATGGTCCCACTGACTTCTGTGAAACCACTCACACCGGGCTAAGTTTACTTTTGGGTTTAAAGAAACTGGTAAGGTTTTATCTAGTGAGTAGCAACAAGTGTGCAGCTTAATGTGAAAAAGTGTGAAAGGAGGAGAGAAAAAAAAAATAAAGGGCAGGGGGGCGGCAAAGAAAACCAGGACACTTGGTGGTAGGAAGTTCAATGTACTGCTACCTGGTTACAAGTCAAAGTTTCTTTGCCTCACGTATTTGGTACAAACAAACAGGAAATATTAATGATAAAGAGGTTTCCAAATAATTTATTCCATCAGTTGCCTGTAATTGCTGTCACAGTCTGAGCTTGGCTAGAACGCAAAGTGTTAATGGTGCATTTCTTCCTCAAATTAAAAAAAAAAAAAAAATATTCTAGTTCCAGTTCTGCAAGTTTAGCTTTACCAACACAGGGTGAGAGAGCTAACAACACACCTGTCACCTCAGACACACCCAGTGAGCAAAAAATCAGGAAGGATAAGTCTTCCCAAAAATGTCATCCCCTTAATCAAAGACATACTGTTAATCCCAAAGCACACCAAAATCCTGAAAACATCCAATTGAGTGAATATGTCCTAGTTGCTTTTTAATGAGTTTAACTGGTAATCTCAGATAAATGTGGAACTGCTTGAAGTGTCTTTCTTATGAAAGGCAGTAATGACAGGATTTAATGTTTTTCACTGCCTACACAGCTTATAACAGTGACCATGCCACAGGTGTGATACAATCTAATATGTAGTAGTTCCTCAGCTATGACCATTCCCTACTGTGGACAGAACATAGATATTTTTAATTGGATCCAGGAGCTAGCTAAATTACCCAGCTGCTATGTGTTTAAGCCCAAAGCTAGTTTATATACCAATAATAATAAACTTTCTATAATAGCAACCCAGTCTATTATGGCGTTTCTCGCTCAAACTAGAAGTGGACCACTTTCACTTCAGCTGTGTTCATGGATGACACCATGGGATTTGTCCCTTCCTAAAACTGTAAAAACATTATAAAAAGATAGAAGTACGTGCTTAATTAATGGAGTTCTGTTTTGTTTTCCAGTAGGGTGATCTGCTATTTTATGACACAGGAGCACAGTATCATAAGCCTATCAGTTGGGAATGCATTGGAAAGGTGGCTTTTTATTCATGCTTATTTGCCACAACAAAGCAACACCTAGTCACAGTCACAAAATGAAATACTGACAATGGCCTCCTAAGAAATTTTGCATGCTACAACTGTAGGTACTAAAAAACTTCTCTCCCGATAATCCACTCATGCATTTATGTTTTAAAAAAGCATTTAATTCTGACATCAATCAAATAAAATTATTTACAATATGTAGTAGGTGTGTTGTTGGAGCTGTGACAGTCTATTCTAAGAATGACAAGTGTTATAGAGAGATCTAATAGCTTTTACCAGACCAGCCAATATAGTTGTAGGGGAAAAAAAGGACTAGATTTTGGGACCAGAAAAAGGACTTGTTTGCTCTAAAATGTAGCACTTTTTTCCCTGCAGAGGTGTCTGTTGGTTTACTAAAATGTCATCTCTACAAACTTCGTCTTTCTGAAAACACATTTTAAAAATAATTGTAAAATCAACTTAAAAAAAACCCCAAACTAACAGAACACTAGAGCTTATACTGTGACTTCCCTGAAGACAGGAAAAAACCTGTCAGGACTGGACTGTGTCCATTGCTTCGTAACTTTTGGTGAACTACTACTTTCACTTTTAGTTTATGAAATTCTATTGAAATTAACTTCTTGTAGCTTAGGCTGATAAAAATAACAGCAACAACGCACTAAAAAACTAATAAACTTATTACAAGGTCACATAAATGGATATTCATATAGCTGCTGGGCATAGAGCATAAGTAACTTCAGGTGCAAACCATAAAATACTGCAGTGTGTACGTAAGCACAGGCAACTACAAGAAAAGAGTTGTCACATTTCACAAATATATATCCTCTCTGTATTTAATTAGGCACTTAACTTAAAACTGTAGATTTTAAATCGCTTTTAGAGCTGAATTTACCAAAGCCCAAGAATTCTGTAACAGTGGCTCCAACTCTGCAAGAAACCTTGCCAGTTTACATAGGAGCTGCAAGACTCTCTTACATTATTTATCTACATCATACACAGCAACCTCACTCTGCAAACACAGACATTTTCAAAATAACCCTCAAAAAAATGGTACTTTGTTTTCATAGTCACTCCCAAACAATCCTCAGCAAGAAACAGACTTAGCTTGAAAATCCTCACTTGCAGACAAACCAGTCCAGGCACTATATAGCTGTCACAAGGCTGACAGCTTATTGCAGGGAGGAGATCATACCTTCCTACAGAAAATCCCATGGGAAAGGCTGGGAACAAAAGAAACCCTGATGTGATCCATGCCAGTGAGCAGTACAGCAGTTGCCTTCTGCTGAGAAGACTAACCTGGCAGCCCCATCTAGCCTATCACATTGAACCCTGCTCCAGCCCTCCTCTCTCCCAAACATCATCAAAAGACCTCCAAAAGCCCCAGTATCCCCTGGCTCTGTGCCACCACACGCCACGCAGAGCCGTCCGTTTGGTCTGGGATGAGCTAGCCCTTCAGCTGTACATGTGGTCACAGAGCACAAAAACAGCTGTGGTGTGGCACAGAGGAGTCCCACTGGACAGTGCGCTCTCCACAATGGCCCTCTTCTCACCAGCGACATTTGTAGCTGCACCACAAGGAAAGCAGAGAGCAAGTCAAGGACATCTGCACAGGGGCTTTGTGCCTCCGCACAATAATCCAATTACAGCCATGCTTTCATGGATCCTTAAGAGGCTCCCAGAAAAAGATGGGTTAAGGCTTGAGCTGCATTCCTTGTTCCTGGTCTTCATGGACCAGAAGTCAATGATTTGCAGCTTCCTATAGTTCCCAACCCATCTACCCCTACCTGTCAGCCTCCACTTCTTCCTCCCACAGTGCTCCATCAGTTCTTCAGATGTTTGCCAGAGATCTGCTTTGTTCTGCATCCAATTCCAAGTGGCTGTACATAACAAGAATTTCATTCCCATGTCTGTGCTTTCCGCTGGGAAATTGAATCCTTCATGCCATTATCTTTCTTCTATATTGTCCTCAGACAGTATGGAAAAGCTTCTCTAGCAGTCCAGAAAAAGGAAGACTGTTACAGAAGCTGGGCCCTCCATCTGCAAGAAGAAGCTTTCCCATATCAGGATTCCCTTCTCTGAGAAAAAAAACAGTTGTTTTTCAGTTCCCTAGTGCAAAAAAACAGGATTTCCAGACTTAAAAAAATTATGTCATACAGAGCATAAGGTATTCTCTTGGCCTTAGCATATCCGAAGGCCAAGGGAATCTCGGGGCTAGATTCTGTAGCTGAGGAAGCATTATTCTGACTGGGCTCACCGTCCCTTGCATGACCCCTGGTAGGCATGTGCTTTCCACACCAAATTACAGGGAAAGTGATAGCTTCATCTTTTGAGTTTTGCTTAAGTTTGTGGGGTTTTTTAAGTTTTACTTAAATTCAGGGTTCAAGAGAACCCAAAGTTCTGCAGAAGTCCAGTGATTTTGGCATGAACTCAGGAATACTGCATTGCTGAATTGACACGGCTGTAGTTCAGCCATTGATGTCCAAAGCCACGTTCCCTCTAGCCAACTGAGTTTTTTCCAGTGCTCACAGCACACCCAAAGCATGCACTATTAATCAACTAATGTAAACCGTGTTATGCCTTATTATATTACAGACACTGGATTTCTCTGTTTGGTGGTATGATCTTGTTGCTTCAGAGGCATATTTTTAAAGAAAGTGCTGCTTCAGCTGGGGTGGATTTCTGAATTGCCAAGTATAAAACACACACCAGCCTTTTAAAGCAACCAACTGACATTACCATAACACTGTCATTTAATGTATATGAAGTTATACTTTTAATAGTCAGACATAACTGAGTGCTCAAAATCCCCTTATTTGAAGAACAACAAAATAATCAGAAATAATAATAATCATAGCAATAACTGCTTAGTATCTGTATGATGAAAGTGTTGAAAAGACATTAACTAATTAGTGCTCATAACACCCATGTGAGGCAGAAAAGTATAATTATCCACATGCTACAGATGGAAAACTGACAATGTGGAGTTACCTGCCTTTCCGAGACACGCATGAGGGGATAATCACCTAATAGAAATCCATCAAAAACCCTACGGGGAAGACACCAGTACAATGGTCACACAGGTTCAGTTTCTTCCCTGCAAGCTCCAACGCAGAGAGTGTGCAGCACGGAGAGAAGCAGGATGGAGAGGTGTGGGACAGACATACGTACCTTGCACCTAGAAACTGTGCAGAGAGGAGACAGAGACAGCTGCACAGAGCATTAAAGGCAGCCTGGTTACGTGAGCTTGACATCTTTTTCTAGAACATCAGTCCGGTGATGGGGTAGTAGAGCCAGGACGGGAAGCCAAGTGGCTTTTGCAGGAGGAAGACACCTGTACTGAACCCAACTGAATATACAGCTTTTACAGCACAACCTTTGACCACATACTTAAGATTCAAATGAAACACTTGGGTTTTCCCATACTTCCCTTGCATCTCTTTCAGGGGTCACACAGGCTGGCTTTCTTGCACATGGTACATTCTGACAATGGCTCACTTAGTGGATTTTATTTTTTTTTTCTCTAAGATTGTTAGCTCAATTCTGTATAACCAAGAGGTTTGGGTGACTTGCATAAAGCATGGATAAAACTACTGCTACCAATCACAGTCAGAGGCTGATCAAAGCTAACATTCATTAACTTTGAACACAAAATTGTCTGAATCCATCAGTGACTGCAATGGTGCCTAATTAGAGAAGGCATTGCCTGTTTCAAAAGCCATGCTATCTAGCTGGACCATTGAGCAGTAAAGACTAGCAAAATCTCATATGAAGGAATTAAAAAAGCACAGTGATTTCACTCTTTATGCATGGCACAAGTTGTTATCTCAAACAGTGACATCAATAACAGGGGCCTTTATTTAGAGAGTGCTGAGCTTCAGCAATTCCCATTCACTTTAGGTGGAACTGAGGGTGCTCAGCAGGACTGAAAAAAACAGTGACCAGCTAAACATTGTAGTGTGTGGTCCAGGAAGCTGGAGAGTGCCTGGAGAAAAAGGAAGAACCGTAATTAAATACAAACCTAATGGAACATGGATAGCCAGGATCCTGTGTTCTCCCCAGTAGCACTTTTACCAGAGTGAAATGGAGCAACAATAATCTAAGCTTTATTCCGTCTAGTCCCCCTTCCACATAAACAGTCTACAAAAAATAACAGTGAAGCTATCAGTCCCAGGAAAGGAACTGCATTGAGGGAAACTTAAAGAAAAGTTTTACTTCAAATTAGTGATTAGGAGATATTCAGAACCATTTCTT
>Ga0065711_1004366_pt1:17500-20000 | contig 23849 bp, 12 predicted proteins | sample Hoacrofraction12_FD_59098 | JGI IMG/M metagenome (GOLD analysis project Ga0065711, IMG submission 59098) | Hoatzin crop microbial communities from Cojedes, Venezuela - Epithelial fraction 12 v2 (version 2) | ecosystem: Host-associated > Birds > Digestive system > Esophagus > Crop...
ACAATATAAATATTTTAATATACTGTAAAATGTATGTGTTCAATGACTCATGTTAGGTTTGTGTGCTGTGGACAACTGTCTTAATAACAATGTTTATATGGTCATAACTAAGTTTTTAATTTAACACCCCATTAAGATGAGGTGAGAGGATTCACACTTCTGTCAACACTATCGTTTCAAGTCCATCTCCAGATAGAACAAGACCCTATTCCCCCGATTTACAGTGCTGTCACCTTGGAAGAGTGAACCACTTGCTTCTCTCCCCCCATGGACACATGATGAAAATGCTGGCGTGCAAGCCAGTGTATTTGTTAACGGCACATCACTCACTCACACGCAGCAAATACTGAATGAATACAGTAACAGTATTTGCATTAGCTGGAGGCATTTCTGAAGAGTGAAATTCAGCTTCCTGCTACACATATAAGTAAAGAAAGATAGTAAGTTAAAGCTAAGGCTTTTTTGAAACTAAGAGCAGAAAGTCCAAAATTTTACCAAAATAAAATACATTTGCATGTAAAATTAAATTCAACCTCTAAGTAAATTCATACCTATGGATTTCTACTTGTTTCACTCTGCCATCAAACCTTTCCAGTTTGAAGGCAGAAGCGAGTATTCAACATACCACGCAACAGCCTCAGAAACTTCGTAGCAAAGCCAAAAGCTTCCACATATCCTCGGGTTCTTCACAGTGAAGACAGTTCTGTGAGATGCAGAACAACTTCAGCTCACACTGCTATCAATGAGAGCTGTGGATATCCAGGACCTATCTTGACTGGGCCTTCAGGCAGGGCTCGTCTGCATTAAAGATAAATCCTACTCCATTCCTATCACTGGCAGTCTTCTGACAGAGAAAGAGCCACAATTCCGTTGCCTTCAGCCACAGCTATGGAAGGCATGGGAAAAAAAAGAGGTGCACGTTCACCATGCAAAGTGGAATCCCACTACGCACATGCTTCTTTCGCATCAGTGGGTCCGCTGTCACATGTATCGTCTAGTGTCCGTTCTGCGGTAAAGCCCCCAAACTTCCCACACTCAGAAGACAACAGCTGCCCCGGGGAATGATGCCAGACAGCCATGAGAAGAGGTCTACCCCTCTCCGCTCCTCCAGCACTCCGTTCAGCTACCCAAAATCAACCATGAGAATTTTGTCTTCCACATAGTATGGGGAATTTGTCTCCTGTACTAATTTTGCCCCTTCCAAATGCAGAAACTTCAGAGCATTAGCAGTGCACAGGTGATGGATCTATTCAGAATACTACTACATTTTACTTCTTTTCCTGGGTCTCAGAGAATCTACATTGTTGAGTAGCTTGTTACTGAATCAGGAACTTATTGTATGTACAGATTACATAAACAAGAAGGTCAATTTAGTTTCAAATCTATATGAATATGGTTCCGGGACTGAATTAACTACTGATTGAAAAGTTACACATTTTCAGCTAGCTAATCATATTTTATTTCACTGCATGCAGACAGCAGTGCAATGAAATTAGTTGTTTGTTTGTACATTTTGGAAAATGTTTTCAATTCAAGACTATAGAAAAAAAACAGAAAAAAATTAATCTATGTCCAGGTGAGACTGCTAGGGTAAAAATAATCAGGTGATAATAACCAAGCATAGCTCAACAGAAACTGAGTTGCTTTCTCCTGATTTTTGACCATGCTCTTCCTTTCCTCAAAGTGTGATTGCCCTTCCTCCATCATGAATTTACGGTTTTAAAGCACAGCCTTATCTCTCATAGCATAAAAACAACCCCAGAGATCTAATGTTGCATTTGCTTACCCAGTACAGGAACACTAACACAATCGCATTAGCAAGCTTTTCTCACATCAACCAACTGGTTAGAACACACGCGGTAACAGTACTACTTTTAATGTAGAGAAGATATGATATTTTACTTAATTTTCATCAAAATACATATTACCAGGTCGTATTTGTCTGACAGTTGAATCCTAACACAAGATAGGTGCTTAGTATGTATATTTAGAACATCTGATTAATCCAGAACTACTGTTTTCTTAAGAAAGAGACAGCTGTAAAAAGGTATCAAAGATTATGAAACATTTGTCTGCGGGAGCGGGGAGGATAGCAGTACTTCCACAATCCCTTATTGTTCTAGCATATCTAATCCTCAGTACTAGTGCCCATAATGATTCCCAACTGGTAGATGAACTACTTTGAACATCCCTGAAGCAGAATTGCTACCCACTAATGTATCAGCTAAATGTTAGAAGACTCCTAACTCCCCCATCTGTGTTTTACCTCCCCAGAGGGTAAATACATCGAAAAGTGATTCCCTTGCCTGGCACACACTTTCTAAACCTTACTGGCAACTGTTGCGATTTCCAGTCCAAGCAGCTCTGCAGTCAAAATCACCAGTTTTATATGCTGCAGGGAACTAAACACCCACCTTATTAAAATACTGCCCTCAAAACACACTGCAGTTATGTATTGCCACCATAATTGTTACCAGTGTAGTGCTGATAATGTTATGGA
>Ga0065711_1034397_pt1 | contig 23849 bp, 6 predicted proteins | sample Hoacrofraction12_FD_59098 | JGI IMG/M metagenome (GOLD analysis project Ga0065711, IMG submission 59098) | Hoatzin crop microbial communities from Cojedes, Venezuela - Epithelial fraction 12 v2 (version 2) | ecosystem: Host-associated > Birds > Digestive system > Esophagus > Crop | place...
CATCGGGGGTATCCACTGCCCTAGGTACTTGCCCATGCTGTCCCACACACCCAGCCACTCACAGCTATCCAGCCCTGGGGCAGGTCTCTGCACGATGTTCTTAACTACTTGTTTAACCCTAAACAAAACCTGCAACCCATTCAGGAGGCAGAACAAAAGGAGAGTGCTGGCCTGAGCATCCCACAGGTACTCGAAATTCTCAAAAACTGTTAGGACCAGCCTGAGGGAGAGAGGGGGGGCAAAAGAGTGGGGGGAGATATCCCCTCCGGTTTTCCCCACAGATTGGATTTGATTATTAACAAATTCTAAGACATAGAATCCGAGGTATGGAAATGACCGCAGTGCCACATGCAAATACAAGCCTAATTTCATGCACAGTGATGTTATCATGTTACAAGTCTACATCATACATTACAGCAAAATCAGCATCCTGATCCTTTTCCCCACGATGATGAACAGCATCACAGGGAAAACATAGTGCAAGTAAGGATTCAAAAAACACAGCCATCTGACCAAACACAGAAACATTTTTACCGGCGACTATTTAACTAGCAAAATAAATGCGTATAAAAAAATTTAACAAAATCTAGGAAAATTGTTTTAACAACCGCTACTCAGCCCTGCTGTTATTCTCGCCCCACGTTGGGCGCCAATTTAAATGTTCTGGTTCGGCTGCGGCCGGTAACAAAAGTGCCACACGGCCGCCCCTCCCCCCGCCGCGGTGCGGAGGAGAATGGGAAGAAACAGGCAGAAAACTGGTGGGTCAGGATAAGGGCAGTTTAACAGAACAGCAAACAAAAGGATTAGTAACTACAACGATACAGATAAGGAGAAAACCCAACACAAACCGCACAACCCGGTGAGCCGCCCTCCACGACAGGACCGGAGCCCGCACTCCCGACGCGCGAGCGAGTTCCCGCCCCCCAGCTCCCCCCCACTGGAACCCAGCATGGCGGCACATGGTATGGAATACCCTGCTCTGTTTGACCAGGTGGGGTCAGCCCTTCCGGCTGTGCCCCTTTCCTGGATTCCGGTGAAAATTAACCCTGTCCGACAGATACATTAATGGTAGTTTGTCATTAGTAAACACTCAAAGTCCATATTAACCCTTGGAGGTCAAAACTCATTTCCATGGGGAAACTAGCTGAGCTCAGAATACTAAGGATCACTAAGCTTTAGAGCTACACAATGTTATTAGTAAAGATATCAAATACAGATACAGTATTTTTTCCATATATGTCCAATTAACATTCAGCAAGAGCGATGCATATATGGGACTGATCGAGATTTTCTGTCAGACCTGTTTCTCTGTGTGTGATTGCTTTTTGATTAAACAGGGTTTTTTTATGAAGTATATGGTTTTCGTAAAAAGTGTGAGGATTTTTTTTCTAGTGGAACAAATTATTATATGGAGTATTCAAGTTTGGATGCCATGATACAATGTATTAATTAAATAAATTTCACCATGATGCAATGCATCAATTGGGTAAGTCTTAGTTTTGGTTTTCAGACACAGTTCAGAGTTCAGTCAGAATGTTCTGATATTTCCTACTGATGAAGAGAGAAAAAATAGTAATGTGTTTATACAATAAAAGCGGTAAAAAGTTATTAAATAGAAGCCACTGATGGGCATTAGTGCTTTTTTGTGGGGTATTCACAACCAGTAAGAGTTTGAATCATATGAATAATTTACAGAAACATTGTCTTTTCCTCTGAGAAATGTCTTAGTTTGCGTGTGCTAGTATAGCTGAGAAAAGGCATCCATCCACATGTTCAGTAGCTTCACTAAATTGTCTGTGAGTGATTCCCCAACTGCCTAGATTTATTTCATCACTATACAGTTCAAATGCCCTACGGGTGTCTGAAAACAGCAGGAGAGATGTAGAAATTAGTTTATCATGTAGAAAAAAGAAGCTATTTTGACATGCTTGTGTTCAAAGAGGACAACTTTCTGGTGAGAAAAACCACTTGTTCTGGTAGAATGAATTAGCCTGCTATTGCAAGCATACGAGCCCTAGGAATTTGAGGACAATCACAGCAATAAATGTGGGTTTAACTGATGCTATGCTTTTTGAACTAGGATAAACTCTTCATATGGGAGAACACAACACAGAAAAAGGAGAGATATCTCCACCCACACCAGCCCTCTCTCCCATTTTCTTATTAGTTTAGACATCACTAGTGATTTCCAGATTTCAGTTCAGATCTAGCTAAAATTTGGGAGGACATAAAAGTACCTCACACTCTCTGGCTGCCATCTACCTTTTAATCTGACCATTATTATCCTCCTTATGCTCCCTCATGTCCCCAGTGTAATCCAGTTATTTCTTCTTTTACTACTTCTGTCAAAGCTCAGGTTCCATCCACACTTTTTTTAAAGAACGATCCTTTCTCTGAACTAACTTTAAGAAATCAGTCTAATAATGACATCTACAAAGCATGCAAGAAGAAAAATACAATCTCAAACTATTGATTAGTGGGTCTTTCTAACCAAAAAGCCTGTTGTTCATAAATAAAACTCAAGTAATTGACTTTTAAGGAGAAGATGCTGTTGATTTCTTAAAGTTAGTTCAGAGAAAGGATCGTTGCACCAACATAGACATGCCTTATTCTTGTGAGGAATACAAAAAGACATTAAGCCACTGTGACATGAAGTGACCAAATGTGGCACATGGTGTTTCTGGATCACCTGTGTTACCATAAAGACATGAGCAAATGAAAGGACAGGACTCAATAACAAATTAGCCGTCAGGGCCCTGAGGGCACTACCATCACCATGGCCCTGCCTGGCCACTCCGGGGCTGTGTATGACCCTGATTCCCCTCACCAGGCCTGATCCTGACCCCTGCTTATGGGCCAACAGCCCTGCCTGACCTTGACCCAGTTTGGTCCCCAGTAAGGTGCCTGATCCCGGGGCTGGGGCTTCTCCAGCTGTCTCCTGGCAGCCCTACTCCCACACTGGGCTGGTGGGATGCACCCCAGCTGTGAGATCCTGTCCTGCTGCCCCAAGGGGCCCCAAGCAGTACCATGATGTTTATGTGACAAAAGGTGGAAGAAAGAATATTGTAATAATTATGTACACATAGCCAGGTTAAGTACTCACCAAGGACAGAGCAATCTAAGAATTAAAAAATTAAACACTCAAGGGTGAAGAATTCAGTGTGAAGCACAGAGCTATAACTAGAATTGAAACAAATCTAAAAGAGCAAGTGTTTCAGCAAATAGTAAAGAAATAAAATTGATCTTATTCTCAAAGACATGCTGAAGAATCACCACACTGCTTGGGTCTTATATCAGCTGAATATGTAGAAGTTACTATATTCTTCTTCCAATTCAGTTTGCTTGTACACATGCAAGATAAGACTTATTTAAGAGTTCTGGTAAAGTGACTTAACAATCTTTAAGCTAAAGCGAATATAGACAAATCATGTCAGATTGCTGAATATGAAATAGTCACGTGCTCAGATGGCAAATCTGGTAGTTATTTTATAAACCCAAATCATATTTAATGAAGATTATGTGAAAGCTTAACTAAGTCAAGATTTATAAAGATTTTGAGCATGACCATACCTGGATCACTGTCTTCTCAACGTTCTGCTGGTAAATGTAGACAAACTCTTCTTAGAAATTGCTGTTTCTACACAAAAGCACATGACAATTTTGGAGCTTTTTCAGAATCCAAGCAGGCAACGGAGCAGTGCAAGATTATGCAGGAATTAACAAGTGCTGCCTGTTTAGCAGCTAATGCTCAGTGCCACCAAGCTGAACCAGGTTCTTTGTCCTAGCTTACACTGGAAGTTCACATAAGTCATGGCAGAGGAGATCTGTAATTCAAGATGAGAGGTAACCAGCTCACTCAACCATGTAACCTGGTAAAAGGAAAGTCCCTCCGGATAAAAGCTGAGAATCCTGCACCTGCATTTGTGGCCTACCAAGATCTGAGTGAAGGATAGCAGTGTTCTGAAATTCAAATTTAAAAACCCATTATGAAATGGGAAAAATTATTGGAAGAACCTCCAGAGGAGAAAGAGTGATTGAAAATTGCAGGTACCTGATGTCGCATAAAGTACTAAGACAAAGCATACAACTGTCTTGTTAAACAAGGTAATCCTAGGTGAGATAAATCTGGACAGGAGTGAGTAAAAAATTTAAAGCAGAATCACAGATGAATGAAGAAGTAGGGTGCCTGTTTGCTACTACTGTATACAAAGGACTATTATTGATAAGTGAAAAGGTGGCAATTCTTTTCTATGAAAAAATGTTTGAGTTCTTGAGAGAGGAGACTGAAATTCTAAGCTTGGATGAGAAACAGTGCTTCCCATGGGAAAGAAGTTGATAAAACCAGGAAATTTGGGAACTGAAACGAGTTCATGGGCATCCAGGCTAGTTTGTTCCCTTGGCTTGTCAGTAACCTCTTGGGCCAGCGATAAGAACTGGTCATCAGGCCCTCCGATTAGCCAGGGAAGCCTTGAGGTCCTCTAGGCAGGAAACTGATAAAATTAGTCATGTGGCAAATGTGATGCTCAGATGCTCTGAGATATCTAGTTCCCTATCGGGGGCTAAAAGGAAGGAAAATTTATGTCAGTGGAAATCGGAAATGACTATAAAGCCTGCAACTGTTGGTCACATTATGAGGAAACAGGAGTTCAGAGAGGTACGTTGTCTGCGAAGGATGTAGATTTCCATCCATTTAATGTTAATATCAATAATTTCTATTATCTTAAATCAGCATTTTCCTCACAACAATCCATTCTGTCTTATGAACAGCACCAAGAACAACTAAAACTCTGCAGTTTTGTCTTCATGGTGTCTTTCCTGAGGGTCTTGTTAGGAAGGCCTTGTTACAAAGTATGGTATGAAGTATAAGAGAAAATGTCTATGCATCAGACAAAGAAATATTAACCAGGTAAAAAGATGGGTTATTTGTAAACTGATGAGTGGAAGTAGAAAAGAAATTAAAACCCAAAATCTTTAGTACTCAGATTTTTTTAGCCTGGAGCCTTATTGATTGAAATTGTTGGGGGATTGAGCTGTCGGCAGCATACTGCTTTCCTTTACAACAAAAGAATTCACAGACTTTGTAGGTACTTTGTAGGTAAAAAGCATATTAAAAGCATATTAAAGACACAAACAAAAAAAGTGATATTTTTTGATGAATGTTTTTCCTCACTGCAGTTTTCACTTGCTACAACACAAAGAGCAGGGTGCATAAGGTTATATGGAAATAAACATCAGCTTAGTTTATACCTAAAAGGAATAAGCAGGAAAATGCCCTGTTACATCCATGCAAGTGAAAGAATTGCCATCCACATTTGCAGCAGTGAATGGATGAAGACACACAAAATATTTAAGTACACAAAATAAGGGGAGCTCTTGATCTGCAAATCCTGTACTTTGCAGATGTTTTATCAAGAAAATAATTTTACACCAAAATGCTCCTGTGTCAAGATGTTCAACTCCTGGACACCATTTCTTGCCACAATCCGATGTGCTTATTCAAACAGAAAGATGAAAATTAGGCCACATCTTCTGATCCTGTAGTCCACACAATGAAAAACTTTTCTAAAGAATCTGAGAGTAGAAGAATCACAGAATTGCTACTAGGTTGAAGTAAAATTCTCAGTACTGCTCTTTTTTCAGCCACATATGGCTGCTCCTGAGCTGAGAATATATTGCTGTACATGGCAAGTACAGCATGGTGGTGTGGAAAGCTATCTTTCTATTTAAATGCCTTTAAAAAAAAAACAAACCACATGTGAAATAAACATTAGAAAAACCCTCAGACAATTCTCAGATGTGTGCTACAGAATCACAGCTCCACTTCAGCACAACAATCCAGTTATCTTGATGACACATTTTCCACTTTCTGGATTTAAGCTGGACACAGGGAAGGTTTTATAGGAGGCAGGAGAGAAACAAAGCAGGAAAGCAGGAAAGAGAGATGTGTTAGGTCAGAATCTTTTTAACTCACAGTTCTCTTTTCTTCTTGTATCAACAGTTTCCATGTTAAATGCAGGATCAAAGGGCCTCTCACAAAAATATGTAAATGCCATCATGTAGACAAATGCTATAAACTGAATTCTATCATTCAGTTGCAATTCACTTTGTAATTCCAGATCCCCACATGTAGAACTAAATATGTTTCTATGTGGGCATATACCTACAAGTTTCCTTAGATAAGTTCAATCAGAAAATTCTGTCGAGGAAGAAAAAAAAAAGGACACTGGCACTTTGGATTTCCAAATATATAGCAGCCTGGGCTATATCTCTGTAAAGGCTGCTTGATGTCTGCATTTCCCCAACAAATGGCTACAGTTTATGCACAGATTAGTTCTAAAGTATGTATACTGTGTGTTGAGCAACCTGGGACATGTGACATACTGAGCACTTACAGGCTATCTACTCAAGGTATGTCTATTCCACTCATTCTGGTATGTCAGATTCCATGCCTGTGCAGGAATGCATACATGTTTCTGTCAGAGTGATCCTTGCTGGCATTGCATCTTATGGGATCCCATATTCATCAACTACACCCCCACACCTGTCAGAGAAAAAAAACCCAGAAATATTTTGATTGTAAAATGGTTCTACTTGGATATTGTCAATATTTTGGGACTTGAGAAAATGCTAATTTACCATGTAAAAATCAAAATCCAACTGAAATTCAACAAAATCCACTGAACTTCCCAAATATGTACCACTAAAATGAATAGATATTCTCATCAGAATTATGAAGTAGATATTTGGTTTGAGACATTGATAACTGCTGAAAGCATCTCCAGACCAGTGTGTTTATTTTGGCTGTCATTATAAAGAAATATAGGGTATAAATACCCAACAGAAACAAGATATTTTTGTTTCACAATGTTAGAGGAAAAAAAAGATGGAAAAGAAGACACTTTTCTTTCTTTTTGCTCTTTGATTCAGCTTCTTATCTTTACAGATTTTTTCTTTCAGTTAAATTCTCTCCCTTTCAGTCTAGCCATCACAAAATCCTTTACTGCTGTGATTCTCTTTGCTCCTCTTCTTCTCTCCAATGAAATTATTTTTTCTTCCAGCTCCTTTTTGCTCATTTTATTTTGTCTGAAACTTTCCTTCAAGAACACCACTTCCTGATTCAGGTCTTATCCTTCCTCTGCTCCTTTCTTTCCCTGCCTAAAAAAGCCCTCTGTTACCTATACTACTCATACCCTTGTGGGCTGAGAAATTGTTGGATGAGGCAACTGCCTTCACCATCTCTTTCATGTTGTCTTAATTTTCCCTATCTGTCCCTAGCTGTCATGGAGTGAGAGGCGATGAGAATACAAACCAGATCTGATGAGAAGTAATGAGAAGAACATGGATCCTGTTCAGCACAGCAGCCACTAAACATCATTGTAGATGGGTGAAGAAATTGCAGTGAAAAACATTGCTTCCTGCCTAACAGTTCTGTTTCCACACAAGATTTCAAGTAGGTCTCTGAAACAGCCTAATGACAGAAACAAAGGATAAAGATTCATTTAAAATATATAATGTGTGATGAACCCACCGATAAAGCCAAAGTACTTTGGAACTCATCCTTTCATTATTAGCTTGCAGTTTGCTGCCTCTCTTTTAGATGTTGCTTGAAAGCTTGTTTATATTCCCAGCTACAACCACAGTAAAAGTTATTTTGCGTTTCTCTAGAAACCTTGCCTCTGTCATTATCTCATTTCTTTTTTCTTTTGTTATTTCTGACTGCCACAGTACTGTTAGTTAAAAGTTATATAATCACTGTGATCCACTGGATCTCAAAATATTAACTACAAAACAGCGTACTGAAGGACCGGGGACCAATCTAGTGGTGTAGTAGCCATCATTTAGGTGCAGTTTATCTGGTCTCACTTCTTGGGAGTGCAAGTACAGTTCATCTCTGGGTCAAACACGTTTATTGTAATGGTGCAGGGGCGTTGGAGACCTTGTGAGTGTATCTTCCAGGTATGAAGAATGAGGAAGCAGTGAGCACATATTAAGGTCCAGAGCTAAACACTGGTAATAAAAAAGAGGAATCATAATTTCACAAGTGTTAAAGCTGAGGAAAGGGCTGAGGAGAGCAAAGGTTGTGATGCCTGGTTTAACTTTTTTGTAGCATATGCTATAATTGCAAAAAATTAGACATAGTAAGGAAAAAGATGTAATCAAATAAGAAGCACTTTAGTTTGTTTACTCAGTACAATTTAGAAGGAAAATTTTGTAGCTTTTAGGCAGATACAAATTTGCATAAAACAAAAAAAAAATTATAAATATGATAATACCATATAATTTGAGACTGTCAGTTCTAACCATCAGCTTTTAGAGTTGCAGGGATACATGCGGTTGTCCAGAATGCTTAGAATAAACTGACAAACTATTATAGGAGGTAAATTTGTAAGATTCTTTTTTTAACTAACAAACATATTAGTTTAGGAAATGTAAATTTGACAAATAGACCATTGTAAGGGTCTTACAATGAACTGAGAAAATTAGGTACATAAAAGAGACTTGGTAGCTCAAAAACCAGCATCTGCCCAATTAGCTTCAGGAACAAATCTGAAAAGAATAAACCAGATCAGGATGCACAAGCAAAGTCAGTAACTGCGTGATTCATAATGCATCTCAGCAAACTGTTGTTCACTATGCATTTTTCAGGAGTTAATTTTCCTGTCATTTTCAAGACACTATTTTTTAAATCATTTATTATTTCTACTAACACAGACCCTATGAATTCTAGTTAAAGATTAGGGATCTCTGTGAAGGATGCTGAACACAGAACAGAAATACAGTGCCTACTTCTGGTTTATGAGAAGAAACTCAAGGATATTGACATGGGAAGACAAAGAAGCCACTAAACAATAGTGTTCAATAGGGTAAGCAGTAGGGCAGAGCACTCTGAAGTATCTTTGTCATCAAGTGTTTCTGCAAACCTCTCAGCCATGGTAAGTTCTACGTGGGGATGAGAGGAAGGTTACATGGTACCTGCATGAGCTCTTGTAAAGCATGAAGGGCACTGCGGGAGAAAGCAGAAAGGCGTGGTTTGAAAATGAAAGAAATGAGTAACAGAGGATGTTAAAGTGTGTTACGCAGACACACGAGTAAGCCTCTCGGGATCTCAAGCTGGAAAAAGAAGTAAGGCTCAAGGTGAAGAAAGACTGTAAAAACCTTGAAAACAAAGGCAAATAACTTCTGATGCAATAAAGTGAGAACTTTAAGAAGCTGAGGAGAGGGGTCATGGGCTTACAGTAATAGGTCAGCAAAAATATCTAAGTAGCAGCATTCTGGAAAAATCAGCAAAAAATATGCTGTGAGGGGCAATGAATAAAAAAGATATTTCAGTCATTTAAATACAAGATAAGTAGACTCCCTGGGAAAGTTTCACCTGGGGGAAAGGATAGGACTGTCTGCTGGTTGAATTAAACAAAAAAAGTCTGCAAGACAGACACAATCTGGACATGAGAAACCGGCTGCGGTGTCTAGAAGACAGGTCTACAGAAAGCCAGGATAATGATGTTTTCCACAGTGATGGAGAAAGAATTCAGCAGAAAAGCTGGATTGCAGAGCAAGATTAGGAAGATACTTTTAAATTTCAGATAATTTTTTCTCCCTAGCAATAACACCGAAACAGCACTGTTAGTGAAATCTTACAACAAAGACTGAAACACTGAACTTAGTAACTGTATTTATTGTATGGTTTGAGGTCATCTAACATAGTCCTTCCAAGTACTTCATGGATGGAATGATGTTAGAGAGGAAAGTTCAGTTATACCCTTACCAGATATTTTAACAGACTTCCCCTACTTTAAACCAAACTACAAACAGACAATTTAAACTCTCAAAACTGACAAATACTATCTTTTAAAATCCAACAAATCATTCTCCTCATATATACATTAAATCTTCTGATGAACATAGGGTTGGACTGCCAATCTGTTAAGTTAAATATCTGAGGACTCATAAAATCTCCTTTTTAGTGTGGGGAACAAAATAACCATGGAGATATACATATACACACAGAAAATTAAACATGTATATACATATATACACACCCACACATGCATATGCATGTATATGAGACACATATACATACATATGAGACACACACACAACACGGATATAGACACTGAAAATTTGTTATATAGATAGAACTTGTGTATAAATGCATGTATATATAGCTCTGTGATCATAGTAATAGAGCATTCGAAAATCAAAATCACACATTTTTTACTACACAGTTTAAATCTGAAGTTTACATCTAGATCTCTCAAAAAAACCCCAGGTTTTCACTATTTACTTCATTAAGATTATGATTTGACTCTAAGTTTACATGGCACTAAAAGATGCCATGAAAATGAGATTTACCTACAACCAATAATGTTGAACATAACCAGTCACATTTAAACAGGTCTAAAGTTACATTTTATCCTAGAAGATATTACTTCAAGCTGTAATCATAATGAGTCCCTGAAGATGCAGTGAAAAAACACTGAGAGAAGCAGAAAGTGACTTTAAACACTCCAAGAAAATAGCCATAGTCTGATCTGGTATATGTGATTATAGAGTAGAATGTGTTTCATTTATACTGAAGTTGTTGTTTAATTGTCCATATTAAGTTCTTTTGACATTTCAACATCAAGGCAGTAAGCGTAGTAAAAATGGGTTAAAGGCATGACTGTCGTGACTGCAAGGTTACGGCTGTGCTCAGCCAATATATGGTGGGTGTACGAACAGTACGTAAGAGAACAGAATGAGTCAGAGCCGTCTCGCTCAATGGTTAGAAACAACTCAGCATAATGTTTTTCTTTTTCACTAGTCGTTATTCACAGGAAAAACGTCAAGTGTTCAGGTTCAGATTCTGACCAGAAGCAAAACAAAAGAATGAAACTACTGTGTCCCTGGTCGCTACTCTGTGATCACAGTTCCACGTACTCAAGAGTGATGGTCAACACTTATCTGCATGTCTAAAGCACTCCCAGGCCTAATTTTCCTTCTTTTCACCACATGCAGTGTGCTGCTGGTGTGCCACTGTGAATCTCTTCCTCCCACCATCTGTTGATGTAGCGAGCACAAGGCAGATGTCCTTGCTGGGGCTGCAGGTGGGCTCTCCTGTGTCCATCACCTCAGCTCCTCGGGACAGCGGAAATCTGTGAGAAGGTTTCTACTGAGAAAGAGAATTAGAAGCAAGTACTTTTGTAACAGTTATAGTTGTACCTCTCTGAGGAAAGGCTCAATCTGATTACAAGCTCTAAAACCAACTGTCTTTAGTTCAGTTTTGCAATGAAGGTAATTGATATCCTGAGATCCCAGTCAAGGAGGACTTTCAAAACCACTTTTGGAACTAACTCACCTCTTAAAATTTCTATGTCTGCTTATGTTTGGCCCTTTTTCAGTGCAGGTTTCCACCACCTTGTTATTTGCTAGTAATGATAAGCGTAATCATAGCAGGAAGACTAACATGGGAATAAATGATGACATGTTTGCTTTCAGTTTTTTCCATTCAACTGTGGTGAGACATCCTCTGACTTTTAGAGCTTGTCTATCACCAAGGCCTGTGCAATAAATGATAATGTTGCAGTTCTTTAGCTCTAAATTTCCAGGATCCTTGTGAACGTTGAAAGATAGAAATGAAACCTGTGCAGATGACCTTATCTGAATCATCCAGATCCTGAGCAACCTGGATATTGTCAGTGTACTCCTGCCTCTAGACTGCGCATCTGTTGGAGTCAGTGCAGGTCAGTATCTACCAAAGAAAAATGAGAGATTCCATTTTTCAAAGTAATCCAAGTTTTAAACACGAAAGCCTGGACAACTTAGCACTAGCGTCACACAGCTTTAAAACTATTATTTTCACTCTCCACTTATATAAAATATCTATAATGACATTACAGACATGAAATAAAGAACAAAAGTTTTATTTCATGGGGCTTTTTTAGTATTGTTTACCAACAGCTGGTCTACAAAAAGTCTTGTGCTCCAGTATTTGCTGCAGGCTCCTTTCTGTAAGAGGGAAAAGAATGAAGTATAAGAGAGCAGGCTGAGTAGATCAGATGTAACTCCTCCTCTTCTTCCTCACCTGGAGTTCTTAGTCTGTATTTAACCTCTATAACTTAAGAACTCATCAGGTAAAAGAACAAATTCATATTTCTTCTTGCTATCTATGAAATCCTGCCAATTCTATTGAATACAGGAGGAATTATACTAGGCAAAGACTTTTGACAACAATCTTTATTAAAAATTTTACAATAAATTTAATAACCACCAGAGCCACTGCTTCCTTTAAGTGACAATTAAGTACTTTTCACTCAGCAATCAAAACATTCCAAAAATTGTCTTTATAGCCAGCTCTGTGTTTTTTTTATTTCTCCTTTAACATTTTGAAAATAAGGTAATTTTGTAAACATACATTTTATAGAGAAGTATTTTACTTTTTCTTAAGGGTTTCCAGACAAGAACAGCTGTCTACCAAACACTGCCTGCATATTCTACTACCACATTTCAAATGCTAATAAGCACACCCAATTACCATACAGTATGTCAGTTTCAGCATTTAATACCCAATTCTATAAATCTATTTATTATCTCAGCGTTTCTATTGTTTCTTTGATATGCTTTATCACACCAGAGAAATCTATAACAAATGGTACTGTGTAAGTATAAATCATAGATATACCCCCAAAAGTAATCACTTAAAAATAAATCAATAATCATTTTAAAATTAAAGTACTAATCATTTCAGTAACAGAACTCTTGCCTGAAGTCGTTGCAGATCTGCTTAACAGTAACAAAGCAAACATCAAAATGGGGAACATATCATCTGTCCCTTCTCACCCTCTGGAGTAACTCAGTTCCTACAGAAACATCAAAGGAAGAAAAAATTAGAAAGTTGGTAGAGAAATATGAATATCTTTCTTGGTATCCTTTTCTAAATGCAGCCTCATAAATATATGTAAACATTTTTTTTAAAAAACTCAGTAATATTACCAGCAATGTTCCCTAACAAAATTCCAGTAAAGCTATTAGAAACTCTCAAAGTCCTTGCCATGTCCCCTCCCATTCCCAAATTCTGCATGTCTATTAGATGCTAATAGTCTGTTTCAGACAACAGCTAACAAACTGTAGGTCAAAAAGCAAGAAACCTCGACAGTCACTAAAGTCCTAGTTTTGAACTTAGCTGCAAACAATGGAGCTTTTATATTGTCAATGACTAGCACTTCTGATTTAATAATTCATAATGAATCACGTCTTCCTTAATTATTACAATTATATACATTAACTTTCCCTAAAAAGTCTGCGAGCAATTTATGCCTTTCTCAAATATTATTTAAGTTACCCAGAAAATGATGTCAACAATGAGTCCCTGGGCTGCAGATTGTAGCACTTAAAATATTTGATACTGAAATGCAAACATAGATTGGCAGCTCTAACTAAGATGCATTCATGCAGCCCATACATTATCTTGTTTTTAGGATGCAGGACTTAACAGCCTCAGATTTTTAGTTTGATTACGTAGTCTCAAAAGTTTCAAATTCACTTCCATTCAATGCTATAAAAAACAATTAAAATTAACTTTTTCCCAAGCTTCCTAGCTAGCAAACTCATCATTTGTAATATTTGCAAAAAAAGTCTGCACAGCAAGAGACAGCAAGATCAGTTTTGAATTGTTCTTTTTCATTTCAACAAATATTCATGTTGAATGTCCTGATACATTTTTCTAGGCATGCTAGCAAAAGTAGCATCTGCTGTCCTGTTTTCTGTAACTTCTGCCTGTCTTCCTCCAAAGGGATTGTTGTTGAGAGTGAAAAAAAGAAAGATATGAAGTAAAGTACCTCTCCTTTTACACCTCCTATAGGCAGACAAAGAGTTTTCCATTCCTTCTACTCCTGTGTCAAGTGTAACGTAATTTTAGCAAGGAGACAAGCAAGTTTACACAAAAAATCCACAGACTGCTCTGGTAATTTAGCTGGCCTGATAGCTTCTCTGCCTGTCAGGCAGCAGAGGGCATTACCTTTTACACCTAATAGGAGCTGGTAGCACTTACTGCCGATATTTCCTTTTCATAATCTGCTCATGCTGTCTCTGATGTTATCAGCACTTCTTTGTGAGTATGTGCAGGAGAAAGGTAATGGTTATGTCAGCATATATTGTTCAGTTAAAAAGTAAAGCTGGTGTCACCACTACTTATTCATGCTTGTTGCATCTAGACACTTCTACAGCCTGACTTTCAGTCTTTGGCCACGAAATTGAAAATATGTCTTCCTTAAGCCTTACCTGGTGAAAAGTACTTTCTGTTTGTTAATTTTGTCTTCTTGTTTCTTTTCATCGGAATCACATACTATTTCCCAGTCACTTCTTCAGACTCTTCTGTTGTTGACAGTTAGAGGGGGGGGGAATGAAACCCCTTTTTCATTGCTCTGAAACCAAAAGGAAAGTAAAGAAGATAGGGTGACACTCAGCAACTCAATGCATACATTCTCCTTTTTTTTTCTTTATCCTACAAACTCCACAGTTATCTTCTCCAAATCTTCCTCATGGTAGAATGACCTCTGCTGTTCATGCCATTAAGACAACATATGTGAAAAGATCAGGATTCTTCATCAACATTTTATCTCCTTCATTACTGTGACAAACAGTTTTTTTTCCTTAAAGAAAAAAAATGTTTATCAGAGAGCCTAATTTTTCTGATTTTCAAAAACAACTATAAATGGTCCTATCTATTCTGCAAGACAAGCTGCAGTTGTCTTGTCTGAGTTCTAAACTGAAAAGCTGGATTGCTGCATTTTGAGGAAACTTCTCTCAATGAACTCAGATAAAACAGAAGCTGATTTTTTGTTTCAACAGATTGTATATGGGTGGGATACAGAGTCTGATGTTGACACAGAAGAGTTGCAACAGGATTTGTCATGGTAATTTACAACAAGCTAAGCATCTAAGAAGCTGTGTTCTTAAAAAGTGTCTACTGCTGACAAATACTTAGCTTTTGCGAGAGACAAAAGCCATGTCTGTTTACTTAAGCAACGATACATTATTCTTTTTCTTTTTTACTCCTTTTCACACAGGAGAATACACACACAGAGGTGGTATTCTGATTCACACATTATGAACAGAAACGTAAGGAGAAATTCTTTTATGAGTCTTCACCCTGAGTGATGTTGGAGCCAAAAAGTAGCAGTGTCACTAACAAATTTAAAATTGACTATGCAGGGATGGCAGATGGAATAAATTTTAATTTTTAAGCTGAACATGTTTGAACTGGGAACATAGAAAACATGACAGACATTCAACTTCATCTATCATTTTTGCAGAGACACATTTCATAGTGGGATCATCCTTTAATGTTTTTAAAGTTTGCTTTCTCCGTTTAGACTGTCTTGCAGCAGCTCTAAACAGCTGTAACTCACATTAATGGCAATAAAAGCAGGCACTTCATTGACCTGCCTGAATGGTTTTGGGAGTTATCTACACAGGAAAGTTAGAGTGCCAAGCTGGGAATTTACTGCACAGTAGCTGCTCTACGCAGTTGTCCTCCTCTACAGCAAACATCCTAGCTGCATCTTAAGTAGGAATTTTTGTGTGGTGTTTTCTGCCCCTATAGATGCAGAGCTATCCAACTCACATTCAATGCTCCCTGAAAAATTCTAACTGTTCTTCAAGCTGGTCAACAGCAAAACTATTTATTAAATCATTAAAATACTGAAAATTATTCCCCCCTGCTCCATTTCAATTTTTTTACTTACAACAATACAAAATATTATACAGTATATGCTAGTCAGATGGAAGTTAGGAAAATACTTATCAGCATTTTTGCAAAGGATCTGATTGGAGGGGGCAGAAATTGCCCAGTGCTCATGCACAGTCAGTGCCTCAAGGGATGTTCTTGGATCCAATCCACTGCAGGGTCAAAAATGCTTCAAACATGAGTATGTTTTGACTTCACCAGTACAGATTAGTTCTACACTTGCAAACAGGTATGAGAATCAAGTCTGACTACTGAAGGTAAACATAATTCTGCTGACTCTAACTCAGGCATATTGGTTTTACTGAAGGATTTTATTGTTTGAAGAACATAAGTTTTATATCTGTATCCGCTCTGTTCTGATTCTGGCAGTGATTCCAGTAAAAGCAAATTAAGGTCTTTGAAACCACGTACAATTAAAATTAAATTGAAAACATACAAGAATTTAAGTTATGAACATATTTTAAATCATCATCTACCAACTTGTTAAGGATTATCTCATTAAAAGGGATAAGGGAGTCTGATAAGCGGCAAAATGAAAGCCCTCCTGTTGAGTCACAAGGTTTAGAGCAGACCCCCTTGCGTTCTACACTCTCTCTCAGAGAAGAGTCTAGGTGCGGCTGGATCTACTCTTAGTCCCAGACTTGGTCAAAGGTTTATGTCTAAGGGGTTAAGTATGTAGCCACTTATCAGATTCAACTTGCCTGTCAGAGCCTTTCCAAGGACGTTCACTGAAACAGTTTCACAAAGCTGAAATAATAGGTAATTTATTGAAGCAACAGGTGTCACAGATTTGGGACTGCCGTTGATACATGCACTGTCTACAAAGTTTGAGCTCAAGATAATGGTTTAGCACTTTAGTTAACAAAGTGTTACTGGGGATATGCCTGAAAAAGTCAGAGGCGTGACTCTTACCAAAAAAGGCGTCCCTTCTTAGATGTGGGGGAGAGAGGTTCAGGATCATCAACCCATTCATCACGTAAAGTTCTCGCTTGGCTCCTCCTCCCAAAGAGAGTTTTCAAGTGCCAATTTTTATACTTTTGAAAATCTTTTTGTGAGGTGGGACTAAGTCAATTACTACGTGTTGATTGGCTCTTGGCAAGGAATGTTGTGTCATCACAAGCGGGATTCAGCAGTTGCCTATGCGCTACGGAGCAGGCATCTTGGTATGAGCTTCTGGGGGCCATCTGTTCTTTATCCGAAGCAATCTCTGGCTGCGCGGCCTGTGGTGCACCCCACAGATCCCTTGATTTACAGTGATGGGCTATCCCCCTCTTACTTCTGTCTGATAAGATAAGCACAAGCCAATTGCTCCCTTTGTTAACTCCTCGACCTTTGGCGCCTGAGTATGATCATGTCATTGACAAGTCCAGTAAGGCCAAGACCACAAGGACAATACAGTCCTGTTTTCTACATTTGAAATTAAGTTGATTAGAACGATAAGAGATGAACTCTCAGAAAGAACATCCCTGTACATTTTGACACAGAAAGCACAGAAACACTGAAGACAAAACATCTTTCATCAGCACTTGTGAACTTGTAGGGATCTGTTCCACAGATATATTGTCTTCTTTATCCAGATATCTAAAATCTGATAAAACCAAGTATATCCCAAAATGCATGACAGCATACCGTAGACAGGAACGGGGAGGAGGAGCAGGAGGAGAATGGAAGAGGAGAGGAGGGAGGAATCCTACCTAAAGCATGTCCTGAATGTCCCAAAAATAAAAGGTGATTGCTAATTAATAAGTGGTGGTGACCCGTTTTTAATGTAGCACAGCTTCTCTAAAATTATATTTGTGCGGCTCTAGAGGACAACTGTGGAGTTGAAAATGTGTTTGGGCATTAGGTAACTACTTTATTTTCCAAACAAACATAGGATTAAGAGATAAATTGCAGTTAAATTTACTCTGAAGTCCTCCTAGGAACAGGGACTCGCCTGTTTTAACCATCTATCCTTCTGTCAAGCAATCATCCACTTCTACTCTACCTTAAGCTTTTGAACCACAACTGCTGACACAGAGTCCTTTGCTGTTTCTTTTCCCCCTTCTCTAAAATAGCATTACCGTTTCACACTGCTCCTTAGGATAAGGCACCACCGTAGAGTGTTTACTCACTAGACTCTACACTGCCTAAAAGGCAGCATATGGGAGGCTGAGTTCTTTATTTAGGAGGCCGTCATTGCTCAAGTTTGCCATACCTTCCATTCACACTTCTTCAGCTACTGTCTGGAATGAAAAAAAGAAGTTGTTCACTTTACTTGGATAACTTTTCAGTAGGATCTGCAATATCTGGCATTTGGTGTTGTCTGAACAGAGCAGAAAATTCAGGCTGGTAATTCAATGGCATACACAGTTAACTGGAATTCTACAGCTTACTACTAAAATTCAGATCATCATCCTTAATGACAACAGCCAGGGGTATGACACTAAACAAGGAACCTCATCCTGCTCCTTATGAGTAAAGTCTTTAATGTACATTCATTCCTAACCTAATTCCAATTGTGTCTATAGATGGATCTCTGGGTGAATCTAAGTCTTTTTGCTAATTTTGTGCTGGTTAGAATAATGAAAGGAGAATATTCATTAGCCTGGGAGGCTACATATCACTTGAAAGGTGTACTTTCCTCTTCTAAGTCTACCTTCAAAAACACAGGTAGTCATTAGCATCCAATTCCATCAGACTACTTTCAGGCATAGTATTTTACTGGTGGGAATCAAAGTACAAGCTTCTCATTTGCTGAAATCCACAATTTGCTTGATTATTTTTTTCCTTGGCGTTGTTCAATACACACCTTGAAGCATAAGTAACAGTTGGTGAGAATAGGAAACATTTGTAAACTTAAGTGAAATGTAAAAGATGTGTTACAACACCTGTCTGTTTCTAACACAGGTACTCAGCTGCCTGGAAGTGATAGTCAGCAGCCCTTCATAGCAAAAGGGGACAAATGGGGACAAAATTTTTAGCGGGGCCTGTTGTGAAAGGACAAGGGGTAATGGTGTTAAACTAAAAAAAGGTAGATTTAGTCTAGATATAAGGAATAAATTTTTTACAGTGAGGGTGGTGAACTTTAACAGGTTGCCCAGAGAGGTGGTAACATTCAAGGTCAGGTTGGGCAGGGCTCTGAGCAACCCAATCTAGTGGTAGATGTCCCTGCTCACTGCAGGTGGTATTGGACTAGATGACCTTTAAAGGTCCTTTCCAACTCAAACCATTCTGTGATTCTATGAAATGTCAGTAGCCAGACTTCCAGATTTTTCCCAGAGATATAGATTGATGGATAACATCATTTAGCTATAAAGAAATGTTGCATGTATTCTGCTCCTCCTTCCACCTGCATATGGGCCAGATCCTGCTGTATCCGTAAGATGTGAAATTACTCACTTCTCAGACACACTCAGTACCCAGGAAGGTTGACACCTAAATCCTGGTTTAACTTTGCTCACATCAAGAAAATTAAAACAGAAAAAATTTAAGATGTAAAGTAGAATTAACAACACCTGGAATCCTATAAAACTGATTACAAAGTCTAACATTTATCCTGTAACTGATATACTTAAAATGGACTGATGAAAGTGGTCCAGCTTGCCTAGTGAGTTGACAGAATTCTTTCTCAGCTGTGTTGCCATTATCTTGCAGAACAGCATCTGGGAACATAATGATGCTTTAGGGATGTTGGGCAAGTTGGACTTGTTCTGCAGCTCAGCAGCTGAATCAGTCTGGATGTGGTTAAAAACTACACGGAGAACTGAGAAACTGCTCTTTCATTACAAAATGAGGAATTTTTCCCTTAGACACATATTGAAACACATGTTTAGGATAAAAGTGAAATCATCCACATGTACATACATCACTTGTGATTCACTGATCAAGTATTTTTTTTGAAACCAAGTAGAGTTCATGGAAGGTGTCGAATAACGAACCATAAAACTCAATGATAATGATAGCATTAGCCTTGTCCCACAGAGTTTCACTTGCAAGTCAACTCAGATCTTGTTTGTGGGCTGTAATCTAGTGATCTATTGAAGCTGGTAGAGTTAGAAGAAAGTCCCACTTTATATTTTGTTAAATATCATAGTAATATCTTCCTACAAAGTGTCTTCCTGCGGAAACAGGATAGTCATGTGTTGGTCCATTTTGTTCTGTATCATCATCTCTGTTGTATTCCACGCTTACTTTCCAATATCAAGAACTTGCTTTTAGCAGCGAGGGAGATTCCTGAGGAAAGACTGAAAGAATTAGACAGGATTTCCAGCTGCAATCAAACGGTTGCCGTAATCTGTAATTTTATTATAAAGAGGCAAATTCAGTCCGTTGTTAAAAATATAGCAATTGATTTACTTGTAGAGGACAATTGGGAATCAACTGAAATTTTAATTTTATTTTCAAGTGCTGTACTTTCCACAGTTTAAGAAACAGTTTTATTCGAAACAAACTCCCCTTGCAGACCTTTTTCCTCTCAGATAAATTCTGTTTCATATATAATAATTTCATGGATGTTGTTCTTAATGTTTTTTGTATATTTTATGGTTTCTGACTAAATTGAAATGATATTGTGCAAATTTAATTTTGTACGCGGAAGTAACACTACCAGGTTTCAGTTCAAATGGAACTGATTTGCAAGTCAAACAATAGAGCATTTCCCAGCAAATAGATAAGACTCTGCTATATGCAAGTATGTTTGCAAATGTGTCTCATAATCTTGGATTTGAGTTTTAGCAACCTGCAGTCAAACCTCCTACCTACATCTGTGAACAAACACATAAGCAACTGGAAGTCTGTACAAGCCTAGCAGATGGAAGGTCCTTGCATGAACAGATTGCAGGGGAGGCAGTGTGGGAAGCAGCGCCATCCCTTTTGAACCGCAAATTCGAGCAGTCTGGGGAAAAGAAGTATACAATTAAGGCTCCACATCTTGGGGTTTTTTTTCTAGATGAACAAAAATTCTCTCACTCACTCTCTACAAAGTCATTTTACTCAAGCGGATTGATTTACATTCACTTCCATCATGAGTAAATTTCTTCCTAATATTTCCTGCTTTGCAGGACATGTTGAAGTGCTCACACTTTGTGAAAGACAAAAATATGCTTAGGGTCTATATCTGTGGAGGGGAGACATAGTTCTTGGATTTGATTTCTTTACAGCTGATCATTTTCTTCAGCTTGGTTATGTAGATACTTTATTGCATTTCGGTCTGATTTGACTGTACTTCTCACTTTTTGCAAAGGGTGCTGTAAACTCAGGATAGAGGCTTTTATGAGCAAACTGCAGCACTGTCTGAACTACTTTCACTGATGAAGGCAGAAAGGCAGGTAATAATGACATGTTCTTACTTGCCTATGTTTGTGGGTCATTCTAGTTCTTGCTTGACTCCTTCCACAGATCTTCATGCACCTTTATATAAAAATTCAGGTTCATCTGAAAATCCCTCTATCGTGTATTTTTGAGTCTTGCATCATTCAAATTCATACTGCCTTTCTCGTGCCAGTGGATGCTGTGCTTTGTTTCTCAGCTTCTCACAAAATCAACACAAAACCTCTTTACGTGATTGCATAATTCTCTGTGTGATCTCCCTGAACTTAACCTCAAAGACCTTGAAAAATTCATACTAAAGGGACAATCATATCAAATAGGACTACTAGTAATGCAGTCTTCTGCTATACCACTAAGTCATACTAAATAAGTCATACTCAGTACATTAGAAACCAATATAGCCTTGTTTCTAAGGCATTATTATGCTATAATGGGTCTTTAAGAAGCCTGCTTTCATTCCATATAAAATTTAATGATCTAAGGAAAAAACCACTTGTTTAAATATTGTTCCATTTTTTGTAGTGAATGGATGAATAATTGAACTGGAAAAAGCTGTTCAGTTTTCAATTCTTACCCTGCTCTTTGAGTACTGAAATATTGTTGACTTCTTCTGGCGGTAGTATCAAGGGCAAAGAAGTAAAAATACATTCTAGTAAGCCATCAATTCCTTCAGCAACATCATTAATAACTCCATTTGGGTCATTTGGGTGTCTGCAATGAAAACAAAGACCGCATAATTATTTGTCTCACACTTTTAAGAGGTGAACTACTTGAAACCAATAGTATTTTTGCACCTTTTTTGTACAACATAATTATGTAATTGTGTTTGATAAGGGGTAAGAGCAAAAGCAGAATAATTCTCACAGTGTATCTTCATTTGTTAAAAAAAAAATATTAGGATATATTATGATCGGAGTTTTTTCCCATCTTCTTTATTACTATGAAGAGAAATGTGGCACCAAAATTTTTATGTGACTGGGAAGCAGTTGTTGAATAAAATCAAATAACTTGAGCCATATTATATAAGGTATTTTCAATATTTAAGCGTTCATTCTTGTAGAGTCCTCTCTGATATATAACAATTGCTATCTGTATTATTTTTTTTTTACTTCTAGCAGAAATTTAGTAGTAGGTAGAACTGGAAAGACACGAGACTGAACTGCAGACTCACAGCCAAGTCAAGTGGAAACATTAGTCTTTTGTGACGTTTCAAGTTCTCTTATGGAAACCTTTTCCTTGTGTTTATATTGCTTGATTCCCCCTATGCCTATACCTCTACCTACTCAGAACAAACTTCTACAAATGAGCTCCACAGAAAATTCACAGGAAAACTGAACGAAAAAATAGGCAGAGGGACAAGAGGATGCCAAAATACAGTAAAATCTCAAAGAAAAATCTTGCAGCCTTTAATAGTGTAGTATGCAAAGAGCAAAGCAGAATTTGAACACTAGTAAAATTACTATTTTTTATGTTCCTAACACACAGGGAAATTCACAACAGTGGTCTTCAAATTCCTCACTTTTTTTCCATCGCACGTCTTCCAGAACAAGATTTTAGAATAGGCCATTACATATTTTTCAAACCAAGTTGATCCCCTGCTGTCTAAATATTACCAGCATACACATGTGATTTGAATGCTTACAAAATGTGCCAGACCATCAGTCTGGCGAAGTGAGGCCTCTATATTATCCATTGATCCACTGTAGAACTGGCAGGGTATAGTTCTCCTTCACCACCTACCAATGCTCTCACCTGGCAGAAACATTTCTGTGAGTGGGTTATTTTTAGGTCATTAACTCCCAAGGACAATGAGTATGTCTGTGTTTGTTTTTCTGTGCCTTGTGCAGTGTGAAACACAGCACAGAAATTCAAACTTTATGTAGCAATAACAATAGGAACAATAATCAATGATATGATAAAGAGATGTTTACCCTTCCTGCTGTCCTTGTTAAGATAGCCAAAAAGTTGGTAGTTAGTTACAGTTAATTACCTGCAGCTGTTTCAGCTGCAGCTATCTGTGACTTTTTATTCAGAAGGGAGGGGATTCCTTTGTCTCCTTAAGGTGAGAAGTAAACATTCTTACTTCTATTAGCCACTGTAACATAAGCCATATATTTTCATCAGTAATTTCTGAGGTGAAAAGAACTGCTGTTTCCTTGTTTGTAAACAAACATTATCAAGCCAAATAACACGACTGAGCTTTACACTACTTTTAAAAATAAATCCATTCTTAAAGCAAGGATTTGTAGTGTTGCAAGATGCATTGCATGCTTTGACATACTGTTCTAAGTGTTAGTTATGCTCAACATTAAAAAGTTGCATCTTATTTCCAATTTCAATTTCCTGCTGTCTTGTTTCCACAGAATTTGAAGCGAAACAACCCCCAAGTCAATCTGCATATGCAGGTTTGATACTAATAGCACTATAAACATCTTGGCTGTCTATGTTGTAAAGTGGAATGAAGTGGGGGAAAAAAACCAACAACACAGCTGAAATATTACATTTTTGCCAGTTTTAGAAAATGAAAGTAGATGATAGGTTTTGTCTCGTGGTTTTGAAACAGTTCAATCTCACTAAAACAGCTCAGAATGATCTTTTTGGTCACTGAAAGAATACGGCCTTTTAAGCAGTAGTTTATTACAGAATCACACAGAATCACAGAATGGTAGGGGTTGGAAGGGACCTCTGTGGGTCATCTAGTTCAACACCCCTGCCGAAGCAGGGTCACCTACAGCAGGCTGCACAGGACCTTGTCCAGGCGGGTCTTGAATATCTCCAGAGAAGGAGACTCCACAACCTCCCTGGGCAGCCT
>Ga0065711_1034398_pt1 | contig 23846 bp, 13 predicted proteins | sample Hoacrofraction12_FD_59098 | JGI IMG/M metagenome (GOLD analysis project Ga0065711, IMG submission 59098) | Hoatzin crop microbial communities from Cojedes, Venezuela - Epithelial fraction 12 v2 (version 2) | ecosystem: Host-associated > Birds > Digestive system > Esophagus > Crop | place...
CTGCCCAGGGAGGTTGTGGAGTCTCCTTCTCTGGAGATATTCAAGACCCGCCTGGACAAGGTCTTCTACAGCCTGCTGTAGGTGACCCTGCTTCAGCAGGAGGGTTGGACTAGATGACCCACAGAGGTCCCTTCCAACCCCTACCATTCTGTGATTCTGTGATTCTGTGATGCCTAGGGACCTTGGCCTCTAACACCTGAGACTGGTATCTGCAAGTCTGCTGCACAGCATGAACTAACTCAATTTTGTAGCCCACCTCCCCAGACCAGCAGTGATCTCCACAGCGGGAAGGGAAACTGAGACCTAGTGGACACAGTGCTGGAGGGGATGAGAGACAGAGTGAATGTGTGTAATGATCAAGTAGGGTAAAAGCCACAGTGTCGTTGGTTCTTAAATTAACCCCAGCACCCACGTCTGCTATGCACTGTCATTTACTCCATCTCACCCATGGACACCAGCACAAGCTTACTGCCTACACCCATTTTATGACTAGCTGAGACCTGACACACAACTTACAAGATGGTCCATGCTCCCACTACTTTGCCCCATAACTTCCGATATTTGTAAATAATCCTTACTATAGATCTTCTGTGCTGCAGCACTGTGACATCCAAGATGAAGTAAGACAGGGAGAAACACCACAAGAACCCCGGGGACACCCCTTCATGCCTAGGTTTATGCTGTAAAATTACTGTGTGAGGCAGTATAAAATCTAGCACTGCAAACCTCTGCAGAGGAAGGCAGGCCCATAAGGACACCTGAAGCACGACAGATATTAGGACAGGCTCTGAGGATTGTAAAAACAACCGCTAGAAAAGGCTATGCATTCTAAGCAACCACAGAGCAAAACAACCAGAAGCTGCAAAGCTCCTGCAAATGCAGGAGAATTACCGGTGACAAGGGAACATGCCCTTCCCCCTTCTGTACCTGCCATGACTGCCTGGCTGCTCCCAAGTGTTTGCAGGATGAGCTGAAGCTCTCTGACTGCTGCAGCTGCTTCTTCCCCACAGCACAGATCAGGCTCCATGACAACCTCCATGAGGCCGACTCCTATCAGGGAAAGAGACAGGAGATTTTCAACAACAGCTTTTGATCTTGGCATATTAGAGTGCAACTGGCTAAACACATGAAAGCAGTTGGGCTTTTTTTGAGAAAAACTAAACCCCCCATGCATTATTTAGTAACTGTCACTATAGGCCTAGCTGCAGATTCCCATAAAAACTTCTCCTCCTATTTTTTTAAAGAAACATACAAAACACAGACAATCCTCCACCCTCTTGATGACATGCAGATTAGAAGGACACATTCCTCTTCTCCCTTTATCTAGGAGAATTCTAATTTAAAGCCAATCCGATTCCAGATTCAAATTTATTTATTTAAATTAATTTTGGAACAGACAGAACTGTAAACAGATGTACTCTAGTTTTTAGCTTCAGGATTCAGATTTCAGAGAGTCTGAGCAGCCACAGCCCTTAACTTCAACAGACACCGCAGCACTGTGTCCCAATAAAGCTAGGCCATCCAGGTTGCTGCCCATGTTGTGTGCTAATTTGGTTCATTCCATTTACAATTTCAAAGTTTAAAGAGAGAATCTACATTTTTTCAAAGCTAGTAATTAAAAGAAATGCCTGACTCATGGACTGACAAATTCCAACAGCTGCTCCTTCTATACACAAACTTGATTCACTAGGTCTGTGATTTGTTTTTTTTTTTAACAAAAACACATACAATGGCAAGAGCTTAAATAGCTGAGTGGCTGTATGTGACTGACACACACAGTTTTGAGCAAACTGGAGCCAACAGATTTCTAACTTGCTATTGCCAATTGCCATCAACCAACAGCAACGGGAAAGGTCCACTGACCATCAAAAATATCAAGTATTCCCCTGCTTCAAGTGTAATCATCAGTTTGTTGAACTTTTATTTTAAGGAAAGAGACATTAGGCTGTTTTTATTTTTCACCTGTTCTCTGTCACCCATTTACCCTTAAAGACTCATCTTACACAGAAAGGAGAGGAAAAACAGGAAAATAATCCAAGCTTACCAGCCCTATTCAAGTCAACGAGGGTCTGGCTCCTTGTGTCATCATGGAGACTTTTTCCACTGTCTTGCTCCAATTGAATTTGTTTAATCCTCACAGTTTTGGTCACCATCTGGCTCATTTTGTTGTCTATGCAGAGACTGTATGACAGACTTCCATTCACCGCAATAGGAACTCTTTGCTGAGTAATTTGATAGCCAGCCTGTCAACAAAATTAGCTTTATACTCATTAAAACATTCACTTTTCAGAAAGCGGCAGCAGGGCTAAGTGCAAGTATTATAGACTAAGAATAAAACTGAAAATGCGTCTTCCATTGTGACCTATATGAGAAGATAGAATACATGCACATGTAAATTCAGAAGTTATTTTGCTCAGCTGGAAAGGAAGCAAGCTAGAAGATGGGTCTAGAATTCAACGTAACTGTGAGAAGCTGGAGATCCAGAAAAAATAAGAGCACTCCTCAATACAGACAAGTACCAGATGCTACACTAATGCAGAAATAATCAATAATCAACTGCACAAGCACTTGTCAAGATGACATAAATTTCACTGATACTGCCTTGGAGCAGGAAATGGACTAGAAGAGGTTCTTCCACGCCTGTGGTTCCGTCATCATGTTAAATCTTCTCTGAAGCCAGTTACCGTAACTCCATCCCCAAGCCGGTATTATCATTCATCCTACCATCAGGCTGAATATCCCTCTCAGCCTGTCGGAACTTTACTCATTAGAGGAGAGGAGGGAGAGGGAAGGAGGGTGGGGAATCAAGAAAATGAGAAAGCTCAATTTCACTAATGCAGCAATTTAAAAGACAGGCACTGCAACCCTACATAAGGCACACAACTGATAAATGCCACCTCATGCCTGGGACTCCACTTGAAGGGGACACTGCAAGCCAGAAAAGGGGCTGCCAGTGACAAGGTATTAGAGTAACTGCAATGACGTCAAAATACAGAAGTGAATCAATTACTCTGTTGAGGTAGGGTCCCCATCTCTTCCTCCTTCCTAGCCTGCTCACGCCCCCAGTGGTGAGAAGTAAAAAAAAAAGCCTGCTAGATTTTAATGAATCAGGAGGAGCGTTTGCATATTTTGTGGGGAGGATGAGCTTACTCTAAAACGTAGAGATAGTGGAATAGAGAACAATGGTCTGGCCCTGTGAACAGCTCAATTTACACATGCAATGAAGTGCATGACCTTCTAGCCATAATCACTATAAGAAAAATGAAATAACTGACTCTATGCAGCCTATGCTAATCACACAGCTCTTCCCATCTCCTAAAACATCTCATTATCATGATTTTTTAAAGCCTGAAATAGTGAGTGACAATAAATAACAAGAATCCCATTTCCCATCCAAAGCCCCATTTTCAGGAGTAACAATAATCCCATTGTCAAACAACTCTAAGAGCTGGATTTATTTTATCTGTTCTATACAGCTCATTAGCCTAAACTCTGCATCTTATTACAGGGTTCCTGACTAGACTGTTTCACTATGAAATGCAGGTTGGGCAGTTTATTGTCAGTGCTTAAACTGCAGAAGTCAGCCAGTAGCAAGCCAGAATTCCATGTTTCAAGGTAATAAAATGTGTCAGTATCTCCTTGACTAAATTTCCATGCTTATCTGACCAGAGGATGCTGTAACTCATGTCTGCAGACAACGGCAGCCCACCTGGTGCTGTACACACCTCCTTCCATGTCACTCTTCTCTCAACGTCAACAAAAACCCAACAAAAGGACCTTTTAATGGCTCACAAATATTAGCAAAGTTATCCCCAGAAACCAAAACAGTAATTGCATCAACTTCACAGAAGAGCCACAAGTTCCCAACCTAGAAGAAAACAGAACAGAAATCTCTTCCAAGATCCAGGTCTCCAGTGGACAATTATAACATAATTCTCTTCCTAAGGTGGGAAGCAATTATATGTGAATATGTTTTGTGTACTTTCAAAATATTTCCAACGCCTGAACAAGAGCGGGACAGAAACTAGTTCTGTCAATAATACAGCACCTCTACACATTAATTTGGGACTCGAGAAATCTCCCACTCTGCTTCTCTGGATGTCCAGGACACCTCACCCAAAGAGAGGATAAGCTGAACATGCCTAATCCTTCTCAGATAAAACAGAAATGGATTTTTTTCTTTGAAAGTAGTCATTAGATCTTCACCCCAAAATCAGAGGAAGTAACACTAGTGTCCTCCCTTTGACAGGTTAGCGTTAAACTGAACATTCAGTACAAATAAGCTGACAGAAATAAAAAGTTTAAAGTTAAAAAGGTTTAATTTTATTAAAATTGAAAAAAAGGCTCAAACACTGCTGCATCCTGTCGCAATGACAGAAGTCAGGTTCTTAAATGATTTCAGTATTTCTACAGCCATATCAAGTGTGGCAAAATGTATTTGACTTCCACCTTCTACCAAATATGAAAGCTATGAACAAACCACACTGCAAAGACTCAGTTTCTCAGTTTTTTTTTTTTTTTATTTATTGCATCTACTGACTGAAAAAGTTTTAAAGGGAAATTAAATATTTTCAGGTCCCTAAGCACACACAAAAAAGACACTACTATGTTTATGCCACTGGAACCTGTGTTTGTCATATATTCACTTTAAATGAAGGACTATTACCAGACTGCTTTTACCCTAACACACAATTAGTACTAAACACCGGGAATGGAGAACTTAAGGGGCAAAGCAGCTCCAGCTCCCAATTCAATTACATTAAGCTACTGGAATCGTGCAGCTAAGCAAGGAGTCAGCAATCAGAGCAATCATATTCAATCAGTGAGCACCAGGGTACAGCTGTCTATTCATCAGGGCACAGCACAGCATCCTGTTGGGGCGAGCGGAACACTGACTGCAAATAGAAAAAGCATCTCTTCCCTCATCCCCTACTACAGCCATCCGTACTCCAGACTTGTCCTTCCCTCCAGCCATAAAGGGACTAGCTATACTACTTACTTACAGGCAGATCTGCATAGAAATAGTGTTTTCTGTCAAACAAGGACTTCTTGTTTATGCTGCAGTTGAGTGCCAGGCCTGTCATGACTGCTGCTTCTACACATCTCCTGTTGAGAACCTAAGGAAACACAACACATGATTTCGCTCAGATACCCAGTATGTAACACGTGTCTCCCACACATGGCCTTATATGGAGTATATATTCATTCAGCCACCAGCAGAGCTCTTTCCTTGTGTGGGTAGTTCTTATTCATCATTAAAGTCGTGGTAGCTACAAATCCACAAAGCTTTAAGATGAAATAAACAAGCCATTCAGTCATTTCGTCATGCCACATAAGGAGGTGTGCACTGTTCTGGCTTCCTACTTTTGCAAACATGCCAGTATTTTGAATCTTTGAGAGTGCAAAGAGACAAATCATAGCAAATGATAATTGACTTCTAACCAGCTGTCAACTCACACTAGGAACTGGAAAAACAAGGGATTTGCATTAGGCACTGTAGTGCCACTTCAGTAAAACACTTCTGAACACCTGTAATCACAGAACCACAGTAAACTCATGAGTATCTACACATACATTTCAATGCTTTGCTTAACCAGGATGCAATTCAGCACACTTACATGCTTTGCTAAAACAGAACCAGAGACATCAACTGATCCCAAGTATATATGCATTTCCAGTACCCAGGTAACCCAGGGATTAAGGTTCTTGCAGAATGCCATGTGATCTGAAGAGACAGCAAGGCCTTCATGAAGAAATAAAGGAGTTAAACGCAGTTTCTCACCATGGACCCATCACTCTCAGCGCTACACCCTTCTATCTGCTCAGTAGGGTCAGGATCCAGAGGAGAAGGAAAATTCCACTCCAAAAGGTACTAACAAGCAATGCTTCAAAGTTATGTTTTTTTCAGATGTGCTCTCACTAGTTTAACAGTTGGTTTAACTAACATCAAATGGCTAAAACTGAAATGAAAAAAAGACTGAATTTGTCTTGGTACAACTCTGATATGCTCACACTTCCAGTATTTTGAAACAGTAACAGAACTTTATCCAACTTATTCTGCACTGTACAGCTGCCAAGAAATCAATTTCCAGCACGACTATTAAAGGGGCACATCATGTAAAAGAATCTACATGACTTCATCTGCACTGACCAGAACATAAACGGCTTAATGTTTTCTTCAATGTTTCTGACAGTATTTACTTAGTATATTCTCCAGCCTGATTTCTGAAAACACATTATGAGCTGTACGTTTCCCATCATCCCACGTCTTCAGCTGGATAAAGAATCTCTTTGCTTTACTTGTCTAATATTTCAAAAATCAAAATAATAAGAGAAAATATGAAAAACTCTTAATGTAACGGAAACTTTAAAATTGCTTATACAGACATGAAATTAAGTATTTAAGACATTTAACGAAGGAACTTTCAGATCTTTAGTGTAGCTCTATATGGCTAACTAGAACATGTCATCTGTGAACAGGCATATTTTATTTATTAAAAAATTTAAAAGATATATAAAGCAAATTTTAAATTAGAAAAAAGGAAGAACAATTTCCCTTTGAAATACTGATCCATAACAAAATGAACACTATTAGTCCTGACTGGAATATAAAGCAAAATTGGTAACCACAAAATATTAATTTAGTTCACAGAATCACAGAATTGTAGGGGTTGGAAGGGGCCTCTGTGGGTCATCTAGTCCAACCCTCCTGCCGAAGCAGGGTAACCTACAGCAGGCTGCACAGTTCATTATATAGGAGATGCTCCTGTTTTCAACAATTAAATGCTTTCAGACTTACACCAGTGAGAAGCTTTTACACTACTGCTGTTGAACTATTTTGGTGGCTCTGGGGAAAAACTGGCACAAAAATGGGGAGTATTGATTATTTTCTATGCAGTACTACTAAGCATTTAGATGACTGTAACGTGTATGTGTCTCCAGTGTACTGGGTCATACTAGCCAAATCACTGTACGTGCACCATTACTCATTCACTAGTACCACTTCCTGAGTTACTTTATCAACTTCTGTGGTGACAGAAGGCACTGCAAAGCAGATCTTTCCCACTAGGGCATACTGAGATGTCTACCACACCAACCTGTTTTCTTTGCCCTGTTTGACTCTAAAAAAGAAAAAAAAAAAAAAAATCAGATGACCCTCTACTTCCTCAAAAATCAAAACTTGCCTGTTTAATATTGCTCCATTTGTGAAGTGACTACTACTACCCATTCCAGTGATCAAGGCTGTGCACATAAAGCAGAGTTGTTTAAGCAAACTACTACTTTTCCTTCAAACAAGCCTAGCTTTCAAATAATCTGCAGTGATAAACATCAATTCAGTATGTGAAACTTCCCATACTAATGACCTAGAGTAAGTCCCCCAAGCTTCTTTATGCAGTAAACTGCTATTAAGTTGACAGCTTTCACTAGCACCAAAGATTTAAATTACTGGCTTGAACTGACAAGCTGGCAGCCTGGTATGTTAGCAAAGTGCTGGCCTTGAAAGAAAGCTACGTAGTTCCTGCAACAGCTATGGACAAAACACAAGAGCCTATAAAGCCTTCTTAAACATTCTGGTCTTCTAAAATGAAAGCATCTCTCCTAGGTATTTAAAGAAAATCCTAGAGAGCTATCACAAAAGGAAATGCAAATTGTTTGTATTGGAAACTCATGAAAAATCTTAACAATGGCATCACAACACCAGCACCGCTTCCCTTGTAGCTATGCTATCCTGCTAGAGCACCATGGTAACCAAGCGCTAAAGGAATGAAAGAACAATCCAACCAAGATCTCTCCTTTTCTGATACTCGTCTATTCTTTACATCTAGTTCACAAGTGGAAAGACTCCTTTTAAAAATTTATCATCTTTATTTGTAAGGTCAGTTCAGTCAAGACCTTGGTTTTAAACACAAGACTATTCAACAGCCATACAAAACTATACACAATACCTTCAATGGCATAAATTCCCACCAAAAATAATTTTTCAACAGCTTTTTCTTTAACAGGTTCACTCCTTATATTAATACAGTAAAAAAAGCTGGCCCCCTTTTAGATAAAGATATATGTTTCTATATTTAGTAAATGATCATTTTTACATTTTAAAGAGAGTAGGGCATGCAGCTTCCTGTTTTGGTAATGAGTATTATATAGGATAATTGGGGGGTAAAAAATGCATCATCTAGATCTCTCTCCTGCAAAAAGTTTATTTTTGCTACCTTCAAAAAAAAAAAAGTAATCCTTGCCATTACAGTGGCACGCAGGAAGCCTAAGTTATGGAACAAAGTATTCCTTGTACTAAAAACACTAAAATCAAAATAATTCCCTGGAAATTTTAAAAGTTTTTGATTCTAGGTCACACATTTTAATAAAGTAGATTTCATATTAATTGGCTATCTTAAGACCTTCATTCCTGCTTACAATCATGAAGAAATCAGCATTAATCAGATTAACTACAGGACTGTTTACTAAGAAACATTTAATATTAGCTCCTTTTCACTCAAAGCAACAGCTGGAAGAAGGGAGTAGAGCAACGTGCTTAGCCAGTTCTCTGTAAATCAGACAGTAATCTTTAGAAACCTCAACAGATATATCTAATCATATTTCCCAGTACTCCCATTTCATAGCACCCTGATTGTTATTTGCTTCCACTAACGGATGTATTCAGTCTTACTATTCTTGCTGTGTTAAAAGTACCAACTTGCTCCAATATATGGTTCTTTGAAGTGCAATCATAAGTTAAACTTCAAAATAAACCACTCATATCTACTTAGTTCAAACGTAATTGTGACTGTTCAGTCTGACACTGCAGATGAGTACTTCAATGCAGCATTCTTCCTTGGCATCCTCCCACACACAGAAGGGCATAACTGCCGTATAGTTATGCATGTACAGGATGTACATTACAATAAATGAAGAGCTAACCATTTCCCAAATGACCGATTTATTTCAATAGGTGTACAATCAGACCCAATTCTCCAAGAACACAGTAAAAATTTAAAAAACAAGCCAATATAAGTCTTGTAATTTGTTTGGTCTGCGAAGAACCCACACATTCCAAAAACTGAGGTCTTTCACTGCAGGGAAAATTTAAAAAGAAGGCCAGCTTCAGTTTAGGGTCTTCTCCGTTTCAATCCAGCATCTTGTTCACAGCGTTATTTCCTGCCCTAATATGAGCATTGTGTTCTTATCCCTCAGGAAATGGGCTAGAGAGTAGGGGAGGGAGCACCAGACATTTTAAATTAAGATCTTAGATTAACAGAAAGAGATTCCAGCTTAAGAAAAGAGAACAAAATGGCAACTGAGAAGCTGATGCAGCAAAGGAAGATTGGGGGAGGGGGAGAGGACATTAAATATACCTTAATATATTTTGTAACTTTATCTTTCTGCAGTCTGGTACTGAAGACATCTGCTGTCGTACAAAACATATTATTATTATTCCTAACCTTGTCTGGTGGCAAAGTTGGCTTGCGGTGATGCAGCACATACTCATTCAAGTCATATCTTAAAACCAGGCAACTATGACATTTTAAGAAGTATCCAGCTCCCAAACACATTACTTTGTGTGTGCTCAAAGAATAAGAGGTCACACTCTCTTGAAGCTGAAGAGCTAGTCTGAGAGCTCATATCACAAGGCTTAGAATTAGAGGAAGCATCTTCCAGTGTCAGTGATGACCAGAAAAATTCAGCAGCAGCAGGGAGAAATGCTGACCCCTGGGAGTAAGAAAACAGTAAGGTATCATCAGATACAAAGCTATTTAAATACTGACTGACTTCCAGGTTTCTCAACCCTTTGAGACAGGAGTTGCTAAAAAAAACACACAAGGAAAACCCCATTCAGACCACTACATGGGCAAAGTGCTCAATGGAATAAGTCTATTTTCTGGGGTGGTAGGGAAGCAGCCAACCCAGTGCCATTGCCCCAAACCAGCAATCTTTGTGTCTCTGATCCCATCAGCAGCAGCTAAAACCAAATACACTTCTACCATGCAGAACCAGTTCCAAGCAGGAGAACCAACAGGGAAGACAAAACAATGGCGATACAATGGTTCATGATATCCATAATCAAAACACTGTGTTTCTGTGGTGTTCCCATGAAGAAGTCCAGGATCTCCCTAACATCCATGCCCTCCCTGTTGACAGCACAGTCTTCTGTGTCTGCCACATGGCTTTTTTTGACCTGTTCTAAGGATGCTCCCTCTTTTATGCCAGTTGAAATTTAATCCATTGCTAATGCTATCTGATCCAGGACAAGTTAAATACAGGCAGATCCAGCAAATACACTTCACTGCTTCTGGAGGTAGGGGACTGAGCAATGGCTAAAACCTAAGTTACAGAAAGTGATAAAATCCAAAGTCAACTAGAGCTTTGAGATGGACATTCTCAGACCTTTTTTCCTACAATGAGTGCCACAAAAAAGGCTAAAAAAAGGCTTTTAAACATGAACAACATCTGCCTTCTTCAATATAACTTAGATTGCTTCACTTGTTAAATAGAGAAAATTCAGAGCACTAAGGACAGAGTTGAGTTTATAAACCAGTCCCTGCCTTGTTTATCCTCACAGATGGTCCTTTGCTTGTAGGCTTGGTGAGGGCCAAATCTGTGGTTTTCTGAGTTGTAACAAATTCTGACCTTTGATACACACTGACTGTAATTTTCTTTCATTTCTAAGTCTTGGCTACCTGCCCTCTGCTCCTTCTTGTAATCATTGTGTGTTTGAGAACCCACACAAAAAACACACTAAACACTCCCAGCCCTTTGCTCTGACTCTCATTCATTTTTCCTCCATTTGCCGTCTCCTGAAACACGCTTATTTGCTCCCCAGAGAAGTAGCCATCCTTCCCTCCAGGCTCACCTAGATCTCTTGAGGGAGCACAACATGCAAATAGAGAGTAAACCAGAAGTGGTCTATCACACATAGAGGCAAGAAAATACTAATTCAGGAAAACAACAGGCAACATAACGCAACAAGTCTTCAAAAGGCTATTAAGAAAGCAAACCAAAATTCTGTTTTTAACAAATATGTTCTGGAACTGCAGAACCAATGAAGACTAACTTCCCACAAATAATTGCCCTAGTTTGTTTTACCTAAGCAGTGACCTCAACAATCTCTCCGCCATGATTCCCCCATTTTCTCCCCATTTAATCAAACATCATAAATCGAGTACAAATTGTCACAGATAACTGAATAGCAGCAGTCCAAATAAAGCTGAGATCAGTGGGGAGGAAGAGACTCAACTGCAAATTTCCTCTTCATGTACTTACTAATATATCCACAAATACCTCCACATACCTAAAATTTTTTGAGGTAAATTTGGCTGAACTTGGCAGTGAAATTGCAAAACTAGCATTTCTGTATAGAAAACAATGGTTGCAGTGGCAAAATCTGCACATGTAACTAATAAACACTAGTTGCAGAAGCTCACATAATCCTCTCAAAATCATAGCCATAATATATTTAAGGTGGCTGATAATCAGAGAGAATACAAAGAAAGAAATTAATTTTATCCCAGGAATGAATTACAGCCTAACTGCACCAAGATAAGTTTCAAACAAAATACATAAAGCTGACAGTTATGCAACATTATACATGAGACCGTTAACCATGAAGAGAACAAACACCCAGTCTACAATTATCTGTCATTACTGTTGGACAACGTTTCCTAAATACCTTTCAATTAAAAAATTCTTCAAAGAAAAAATTGTTAAGAAGACCGAAGAAGTAAGTGTCAGTTTGCAAAGTTAAAATGCTAAGAAATTGGAGGAACCACGATTGTTACAGAAACTTGCTTAACAGACCACTGCTTTCATATGCATGTATACAATGTACTACCCTGGATTTCCTCAAAGGGAGTCACCTGGAACCTGACTGTTTGTCTCCATTCCGGGAGAAAATCAAAGCAAACACTTGAGGATGCCAGAACATATATAGCAACTGACAAAAGAAGTAATAGAAATTTGTCCCTAAATATCCACTCGCGGTTCGTACTTAAAATAAAGAAGTTCCCAGCCCACTAAGAAAAACTACTGCAAAAAGCTACTGCATGTTTCAGCAGCAATTTCGGACTGAATTCAGAAAGAGGGGACACCAGTCTGTCTAGTTGTCGTGTAATGGCTGTGTTGTCCAAAAGTATCAAAGATGGCATGATAACTGCAGTAACAAAACTGTATGAAAGAAAACAGGATACTGCAAACTCCTGCTCCACACTACGAAAGAGAAAAATATCTGTAGAAAGCAAAAGGTAAAGCAATAAAAAAAACAACACAAAAGGAGATAAGAGAAAACACATAGATAACATCACTGATGCATTGAAGGATCTCTTGAAATAGGTGATGGCAAGATGTTTTATCAACTCAATGCCATTCTAACTGGCAAGTTTACATCAGCCAGAGGGACCTGTTAAGGATGAACAGGAAAGCCAACATGAACAACAAACAGAAAGAGAGCTCAATAGTTACTGAGGTGCTAAGGAGACAAAGCCCTACAGGAACTGTTAGCCTTGACAAAAAGATTAAAACACCAGAATGAGCGTCAGAATTTCTCAGAAATAAACGAGACAGCAAAAAGCAAAAGAAAACCTTACAGGGGACTCCGTCAAAGCTTGAGAGAAAAGCAACAAATGTCACCAAATACTTCAAAGCACAAAAGCAGAGGCGTCTCCAGAAAAATGGCATTTACAGTTAAGTATGAAATAAATTTGAGCTAAGCAACTGCAGTAACTGAGGAAGTATAACACTTCTCAGACCCCAGTGAGGGAGACTAGCTCCACAGGTAACCCCGGGGCTGTGAATGATCCTATGAAAAAGAAACAAATAGAATGAGGAACAACCCGTACCATAACCCAGTCGTGACAGGCACCTGAAGCAGGCCTCCCTCATCTTTCAAAGTCCTCTCCCGACCAGCACAGCAGCACTGAACTCATTAATAGCTTGAAATTATGTAGCCAGGCTTTAATCCATCATGCCCTCAGAAATTTAAGGGTCTATGAACTGCAAAGCCATTCCCAGGGAGCAATGGTTTGAAAGCTTGTATCACTCCCCTGTTTTTTTTTTCTAAACTATGTGGGATTTTCTTTTTAGAGGCTTGCTGGGACTGTGTAAGCAACAAAAAGACTGTTAACCACTGATGAAAACAATGCACGTCGCAAACCCAAATATTATCAGGAAAGAAAGGACTGCAACAGAAAGATACCATCAATTTCTAAGAAAATATCTCCTTTTTTCCCCGAAGTACAACTGTTACAGTTTTTATGAAAAAAGTAACAAGCAGTTAAAGTCAACCTAGACGTAAGTAAATGGTTTAAAACAAGCATGAACTCAGTTTTTCCTTCAGGCACTGCCACTAATTTATTTTTAGAGGAGAGCTCATGGATACAACCACCCAAGCATCAATTTTTTTCACAGAAAAGAAGAAAATTTATATAATGGAAGCTAAACCAACATGCATACAAAGATCAGAAGATTGTCCAGTTCCCCAAGAAAGGCGCGTGCAATTAAAAATGTAGTTATCAAAAGTCAAGCTAAAAAGCAGGGTTTTTTCAAAGCGAAGTAGTACAAGAAGAGAGTAGATTCATATGCATGCCAGCAGGAATGTCAAAAGAAAACTGAAATCACAAGTTGGTAAAGCAGCTGTTGCAATCACCAGATTTAACGGCACAGGATATCAAAAAATCTAGTTTCAAGCTGTAAAGTATAAATTCTGGTCTCAAAGGCTGTTTCTGTTCCAGTATGTGTAGCTGACAGACAGATCCACCAAAACCTCACACAAATCTCTCAGTGACTTCGAAAGCAAATGCATCAGGTAAATTCTGTATATTACTAACATCTGAAATTCATCGTCCAGTCTGATAAGCTATCACCCAACACATCTGGAAAAACACTGGGTATCTGCCACTGCCAAGGACTGATGCAGTGTCAATGTAGCAAAGGGAACTAAAGCACCCTCTACAACCCCAAACTGGGTGTTACCTTGTCCCGTCACATGCCAGGGCAGCCATCTTAACAGCGCAGCACTGCAGGGTGGGGAAGGCAACAGCACCATACACACCTGCTCTCTGCTATCGCGCAGTGTTGCAGTGACATTCCTCAGCTTTGAAGAAGCCAGAGTTTGGGGTTTAAGTTGCCAGTAGTGCAATACCAGAAGGAACAAGTGCCAACAGCTGTTCTAGCCCTGCTTTCTTCCATGACAAGGTGTATCTGGTTGCACAATGTCATTACAGAGGTAAGAGAAGATATAGTAGGAACAAAATGCTTCCTTGTACACTACCTACAGAGGGAAAACTAAAAGGAGTTTAAAACAAGAGGATATGAAAATCTCAGTATGGGGCAGCAGCAATGAGTGAGTTGTCAAGCCTTCAAGGACATCCAGCGGAAAAGGAAAAAATTATATATTCAGAAAAAATCATGCATCTCATATGATATTCTACAGCACTGTTCAACACAGTTCTTACTCTGTTTCTTCTGAGGTCAGAAGGTATTTACCTTTTCTTTATTAGAAACAGAGCTTGATCATTACCAAGCGCTTCCGAAAACTCTAGCTTTTAAAAAAAGACAAAACAGATGCTGTTCACACTGTGAAAAGACTGAAATTCAAATGCATGAGAAGGTGTCAAAAATTTCAAAATACTTAACACTGTAGGGCTAACGTTCATTCAAATCTTATTAATTTAAACTTTGGTAACGTAAATCCTAGATTATTTCTTTGTACGCTTGCCTACAAATAAATAGGATCAGGCTTTCACTTCAGTCATGCAGGAGACAAATGTAAAATGTGCATCTTCTGGTGTGATTAGCAACAAAGACTAAGCACTGACAAAAAGGTTTCAGCCTTTAGCTACTAGATCTACCATCTTATTTCTGTGGCTGAGCTATAATTAACCTTTAGCCAGCCACCTCAATCATGAGAATAGATAATCATGGATTCTCCTTCTCTGAGCCCAGTTTTATCTTTATAAACCGTTATAATGATTCTCAGAATTTTCAAAGAGGATAAATCAGACCAGGGTTGCAATCACCTTCATGGATCCTCAGATAATTTTAGATCAATCTGCAGGTATGATGCACTATATGCCACCATGTGTAGCGCAATACTTCCTTTATAACAGGTCCTCTGAAGACACCAGACTAAGATCACCGCCAAGTCCATTCACCAGGTTAAAAAGCCAGGCCTTTGCACATTTCATTACATGAAATGTAATGTATGTAGTCCCAAAGAAAGGAGAACCTTACTGTAATTTGAGTAAGAGGCTATCCGGTGCAGTGGTGAAGTGGTGAGGGGCTCCATCACCACAGGGCACAAAAAGCATGCAGAGTAGCATGGGATGTGCCGTCCAGTCTCACTACTTCTAAATCTACTTTTTTTAATCAGAGCTTTGCCACATCATTTTTTCTGCCTCATGCCAAACCGGAGTGCACCTGCACAGCTGTTCTTGCCTCTAGCTGTCTCTGAGAGGCACATTATGAGAGCAGCACAGTGAAATGGCTGACACTAACACTGTGATGGTCCTCCTAAGGCCTACTTGCAGTAGAAGCATAAAATAAACTATATTACAGTACAGGAAGAAAATACAAAGAGGAAAGATGGACGAGGGCTAAATACATTCTTCTAGATTCCCATCCCCTGTGCAGAGCACAGCAAAGGCTCATGCCCACACTCATTAGTGACCCAGAAATGTATAGCAACCAGAAAAGCTCCCTTTAGCACCATTCTTTCTGCTCCTGTTGTGAAGAAACAAATACTAGCATGGTTGTCTATCGCAACCATCTCATGGTCCCACAGTAAATTTAAACCCTTGTGACACTGAAAACTGTCCCTATAGTTCTCAGTTTATAACAACAGTTACTCTCTGCTACAGACAGCATAACTACTGTATTAAAGCTGCTCCCATTTTTTTTGTTTCTCAACAAAACAGAGTCAACAGGTCAAATATTTATCTTCTAAAGAGACTTATTAGGCAATAATTTTAACATTTGTTAAAATGTTTTTTTACAACTATTTAGAAATTTTCAAAAACTACTTCTGTCTGTTAAAATCTACCAAAATCCAATTCTACTTCAGATACTGTTGCCATGTACAAATACATATAGTTATTTCAAGAAAATAAGCCCAACTCTGATTCTAGAACAAACATTGGTCTCTAATTCCTGTGCAGCAAGTAAAATGGCAAAATAAAGCTATGGCTACTGAATGGATTTTCTATCACATTCTAACATGTAAGAACACGTATTTTGTAACGTTCACTTTCAACTCTATTTTCACCAGTACTACAGTGAGAAAAATCTTTCTTCTCTTTGTATAGGTAACAGCAGCCAGTAGAAGCTAACATAGCACCACTACTTTTAAATTAACCTAACTGTCCTGCTTGTTGCTTCTCAGGTGCACTTATATTCTCTGTCAAAGCCCACATGTACGGCAGTTTTCTCACAAAGGTCATACCAAGCCTCATTTGTAAAGCACTTCACAAAAGCAAAAAGCCAACCCCTGCCCAATAAATAGTAACATACATAAAAATGAAACTCTTCATAAGCACTCATTTCTGTTCATTCAAGAACAGTTCTTCTACTTGACTGAAGATAAGGATTAGACAATTTACGAGGATTTCTGTGCATCAACAGAATGTTCAGTAGAAGGTCTAAAACCAAAATCTTAAACCCTTTTAAATTTTAGGACTGTTAACTCCCTAACCTAGTCCTGCTCCCAAATGAAGGGAACTCATTTTCTGTGTTTAAGCCTAACTAGATTCTTCTAAAACCAAACAATTGCATAAGGTTCCCATTCTCTCTGTAAAGTTTTCAAAATTTCCATATAGTTACATCTGAAACACAGCCCTGAATTGCCACTGAGACCAGAGTGAAGTCCAGATTTTATCAGCAATCTAAACTTCACTTCCTTAGGTCTCAATACCTTTGCAAATACAGAATGAATATATCAATTCATTTCTCTTGTTAAAGATCACACAGTATATATGAAGACCATAGAAATCAAGCCATAAGTTAATTCTCAATTTCACAATATTATTTAAGGCTGTATTATGATGATGAAAAGCTTCCAGTAGATTAAAAAAATACATCTGCAACTGAATTCAACCCTCCACTCCAACAAATATACTCAGTGAAACATTTGTGCATTAAATAATTTGACCCCATTACAGTCTCTGTATGCTTGTTGCAGGAGGCAATGCTAAGTCTATTCAATATTTATTTTCACTGTATAGTAAGAGCTTATGTTATACTTTTTTAACGATTATTTTTATATTAAACTTGTTAGATTCCCAGAGAATTCTACAGCAATACTGTCACAGCCATCACAAATTTACAATTAAGCTGCGACTTCAAAAATTTATTATGTTGTCACTAATAAATCTCACTGCTAAGTGCTAGCCAGCTATTCTGACTTGTTAGTCCATAATGTCTCACACAGTTTACTTTCTCTTTTTTTCATTTTGTTTTGCTCTGAAATAAGCTGACACTTTTCTAAATCAGAGACTTTCTACTTAGGAAGCAAAGTACCTCCACAGCGAGACATTCCAAATGGCAAATGACAGCTACATAAACAAACATATGGCAAAGTAACATCAAATGGCCACTCGGAAATCTAAGAGGTTCCTCCCTCATAGGATTTTAAGTATCTCTCATATTTAAGGAATTTCCTGTGTAGCATAATAACCAAATACACCCACTCTGGCCTGAGAGAAATACCGTGATTCATTCAGTATGTCGAAGAGACACTCCTTATTTTTTTCCTTTGCAGAGGATATCAAATATCTGTAGTGATAAGTAGGGAATCAGTAAACTGAAAAGAAACAGTACTAGGCATCTCATGTTATCAAATGACCAGAAAATAGAAAAATATGTAAAAGTAGTTCTATAGCCAAATCTTGGGAAGAGCAAAATACTAGAAATATAGTCAAAGTTGTCTGACATTAATCCTGACACAAATTAAGTTGAAGCATAACTTACTGGCAAAGTTCCTGGTAAAGAAGCATCAAAGAAAGACACCAAAGAGTTAGGAGGTGCTGCAAACTGGACTTGGGAACCAGAGAAAAGTTTTGAGTTGGAACTGATCTGTGCATGAATTTCCAGACCCACAACTGGTATCCATGGAGCAAGACTGAAAAGGAAAGAGGGGAAGGGAAATACAATTTAAATATAGATGACATTAAACACGATAAACATCTAAAAGTACAAGAACTCAGGACTTTTCGTTCATTCCTCTGACAAAATCTAAAAGTACAAGAACTCAGAACTTTTCATTAATTCCTTTGACAAAAATTAAACTTTAATTGTAAAAAAATTGTAAATTATGTTGTAAATACATCTACAGTGTAATGGCAAAAGCTGTGCTGCAGTACTGGAGAACTGAGATTAATTGACAATGTATACAGAAGCGACTGTATGACGAAGTATCAGCACTATATACAGAAAAGAATGCTGTAAAAAGGAAATTTAATGGTCTGAAACTTTTAACTTTTCCTTACATGAGAAATCTTAGAGAAATTAATGAGGCAAACTTGCATGCTGCATGAACCCTAATTTGGTACCTCATGAAAATCACAAAATCATCATAAATATCAATTACTTTCAGGTAGCTTGATAAATCTCCAACAGGACAGGTGGCATAATAAATTATGTATTCTTTGTCAGCTAGTCACTTGCATGCTGGGAAAGGTGGCTCTCCAGAGCAGTGTTAGCAGCACATTAGCATAAACATTAGTAATCTGGTAATAGAGAAATCATCATTCCAACTAGAGAGCTACTGTTCTCTGAACATATTCCACAGAATAAAGCTTCTCCATATCATCTAAAAAGTAATTGCAATTCTCACATCCATAACCTTTATATGGACAAGAGAAAAAGGTCACCTTTACAGTATGAATTGCCTGACAGCTTCTGTAAGTAATTATCTGGCCTTGTACAAATGAAGTGGCACAATAATATTTCAGTGATGAAATCACATTTCTATGGCAGAATACTTCAGCAGTATAAGTACCTAGATAGCTATAGAAGATAAGCGAACTATGGAAAAACATCAAACAAATATATCAAGTATAGCGTTCCTTGCAAAGGTGAGCATAATACATTGCCAAGATTTTAGTTCTCTGTCTGCCCTCCAACAGCTGAGGACATGCCTACAAACACCAAACTAGGGATGCAGACACCACTTACATTGCTGCTTCAGAAAGATTATCATAAAGTATTAAGGTACAGATATTTAAAGTCTTTTACTGAAAGACAGTATTTTCTTTGGTGTTTTCAACTATTCATAAAAATGCCTCAAGTTTTGGGAAAAAAGTTGTTTTTTTTTAATTTTGGAGACCAATTTATTTAATTGTTTCTTGCATTCTTTAGAAATGCATCCCCATCACATCATGGCATTAAAAATTACATCAGGCTTCGCTTAATGGGTGTGTTTGCTTACACTTGGATAAAAAGATACGTGCATCAGTCAGTTCTCAAGTCCTGCTAATAACACTGACGAGAAACCTGAAGTTTCTCGCCATATTTGTTCAAGGTCTATGTTTATTTGTGTCTCTGAAGAATCAGTAGTATACTTCTGCCGGTGTCTCCAGGACTTCACTCAGGTGACCAGCTGTGCAGAGAGAAACCTCACTCTCACCACAGCACATGAAAGCTTGAACAGGCCGTAACTTTCAGTTAGAGCAGAAGTAAAATGCTCCGTTCCAGGTACACTGTCAAAGTTTCACTTTTCTCCACTGGAAGAGAAAGCTTCACTTGGACCAGAATAACCCTTCAAAAAATACTTAGGAAAATTGGTGCAGCCCTGGCTACTTATACTCCAACATGTGAATGCTAACGCTTTCCGATTTGCTTGCACTGTGTGTGAATCCTATCAGAGCCCGACGCGTCAAAGGGACACAGCCCTACTGCCAAGAGAAATACTGTTTCGGGGGTTTTGGGGAGAGGTGCGAGATAAACGCCTGCTGAGAAGGTGCTGCCAGCCATCAGCAAGCTGGAAATGCCTTATACCCCTCAGAAGATGGTACTTAAAGCGGACGCTGCTGCTACCACCACGCCGCCGCCTCCCAGCTCCCGCAGCCGCTGCCCGGCGGCCCGAAACCGGGCCCGGGGCCGGCGCCCCCGCTGCAGCAACGCCCCGAGGGCGGGATGCCCTGGCGGAGAGCCACCTCCACCGCCGCCGTTCCTATCCCGGCACCGTACCCGCTCTTCGCCGCCGGCACCGCCCCGCCTCTCGTGTTACAGGCGACGGCCCGCTGCCACGCCCGGCGCCAGACCCCACCGCGCCCCCTCGCCGCCGCCGCCATTTTGCCTTGCTCGCTGCTGAGAGGGCTCCCGCTGCGCCCGCTGGGAAATGTAGTCCGTCGCGCGGGATGGCTGCGCGGAGCGGTGGGTTCAGGGGGGCGGACTACAACTCCCGGCAGGCCCCTCCCCCTGGCTCCGCCCTCACTGCGCAGCGCGGCAATTCACGGGGCGACCTGAGGAGGGCGGCAGCGGCGGGCGGGGTGTGAGCTACCGCGCGGGAGGCGCAGAGGAGGTGAAGGGTCCGTGAAGGAAGGGTTCTGCTTCTCCTTAGGGCGGAGGCACACATCTCCCTGCCTTCACCAGGGGCTGGGGGGAGACTGGCTCTGCTCAGGTCGTGGTGAACGCGGGGCTGTTGTCCCTCACCTTTGCTGTGGAAAGGCCTTCCCTGCCTTCGTGACTCGGTGTAATGGCGCCCTGTTAGCAGGCGGGTGCACGTCCTCACACGCAGCTCTCGCGATTACATCCTTTTGGAGTGCTGTTTTCCCCGGCACCCGGAAATGTGGTAGCGTTTGTGTGGGAAGCAGCTGCGCTACAATTTGAGGGAATCTCGAGAGGCTTTAACACGTGGGTCTACAGGTCCTCTTCCTATCCTGAGAAAATTAACGCTTGTCCTAGAAATGCTGGAGTAAGAGACAGTGATTGCATTTGTGTCTTTCTTTTAGCTGTTGTTTAAAATGTCTAAGGCTCAGGTCCTCAAAGGGGTTGAGTACGATTTTCCTTTGGGTTTGTGCTGATACAAAGCCAACTGCTATTTTATAGATTGCATTTTGGAGATCTTGGGCATCAGATGGTGCGGTAATATGCAGTTGAAATCTTGGATCTTAACTCCATGTGTGTAGAGCAGCAAGTCCAGTCTCTGAAGGGCCTGGGGGTGTTACTGCTGTACAAATACATGGTAATAAAGAACACTGTCTGGGGAATACGTAAACATTTTAAATGCTGTTTACACGGCTACATTGCACAGGCAATAGGATTAACAACCTTCTGTCGTAAGCCACAGGCCTGTGGAGCTTAAATGGGAATATACATTAGCTGTTGCTTATGTCATCTTTGCTCTGTGTCAGCTACTGTTCATAGAAGCTAATCAGTCACAAAAGTATGAGTAAGACTGATTTCTTCCAGCAGAGGACAGAGATGCACATAAGCACTTGTCACGATCTTGCAACCTTTATACCCTCTTGTCTTCTCAAGCTCAAATATGAGATGCTGGGTGGTTCAGAATCATGTGGAAGATAATTTATCCAGCTAACAAAATATTTTATAATGGTTGTTCCATAGCACTCATTTCTAATAGATCTATATTTTAAATGAGTTAAATTAATGGGATGTTCTTTATAAGAAGAACCAGTTGAGAGATACCTTCAGCAGACACTGATCTACAGTTACTTGTACAATACAGCTTAGTTTAATTAGTTTGTCGCATTCCTTTTCTTGGGGAATATCCCTCCCTTGCACATCAAAGTGTCACAAAGACAAAATTCCTTCCCAGTAAAGAAGAACTGGCCACAGGCCATCTCGGACATGCTGTGGAGAATGAAAGAACATCAGAGTGACCGTTTTCCTTCTCTTCTGTTGTGAACATCTTCACATATGGGATATATGTGAACATCTTCACATATGGGATAACATAAGCCTCTATAGCAGTCTTTAAGCCAATGGAATAGGTAAGAGTTTTTGATAATTTTGGTATGAGGAAATTCCTATTGTCTTTTGGACTTAGTGGGGGCCTATGCAATGTATTGTGACAAAGAATGCATTTCAGGCTGAAGCTTTAGTATATGATTTTTATTTCTGCAACAAATGTATTCCTTTAACAATTGTCCTCCCTGAACTGTGGATTTAATTATTATTTGATACTTTGTCGGGATTGACAAATCATTTCAACCCAGCTATGAAGATAGTTCTGAATATAGCTCTAAAATGTTTTTACTGGTGTAAAAATGGTAAGCTTTGGATTATTTTACTTTCTTTTAAGCCTGTTATCCTGATCTAATAGAAGATTTCATAAATAATCACTAAGAAGTTAAAACCTCATGAATATTAAAATCATGTTACTTAAAGCCTTACTCTGCCTTGATTGCACAGACTTCTGCCCTTTGTGCATATTATTTAAAAGGGAGTAGACAACACAGAGGGGTTGAAATACACCTTCCGCATCCCAAACAATTCTGCTGGGACTTTTAGCTGTATGGGTGTTGTCTTATGTAGAGAGGAGGACAGGAAAGTGCCATTGTTTGTGATTTAAGTTGTCTCAATGCTATTTTAATTCCTTTCCCAGAAAAAATCCTATTAGAAATACCTTTTTCTTTGCATCCCTGTGCCAGTGACCAAGTAGGTGATAGATGAAACCTCACACATCCATATACAGGAAACTGATCAATCACAGACAAGCAGGGAATAATTGCCTTTCCCAGCAGCTTACTTTGAAGTAGGAAAGGCTTCATATTTGTTCCTCATATACCCTGGGCAGCAGCCTTTGCTTTGCACTGTGTTTATAGATCATGCCGTGGCTTGGAATAGGAAAATATCTCTAGCACTGCTTAAAGATTTGTACAATGATAGTTCAGTACTAGCTCTGTAGACTTCTGTCTTAGAGAGGGTAGAACCAGGGGACTGTTTGCTCGGAGTCCAAGTTTCTTATTACTGTAGGAATTTAACTAATGCCTGAGAGGAAACTGGAGTTTTGTAAAGGACAGAAACCCAACAGCATATCATTTAAGCCATAAACATGCAGGCTGTCCCATTTATTTGAAGGAAGATCCCTCTGAATTTCGGTTTATAGGGTCTGAGCTCTAAATTCTGCTTTCTTGCAAGCTGTGTTTAGCAAGCTTACTGAGTCCTTTTGTGGACTGTGAGATCTCCTTTTGCTATAGCAGGGAATGATGTATTCAGACTGGGGTGTTTGTTAGATACCTCACAGGCTGCCTGCAGTGTCTTATTTCGGCATGTGAAATAAGGAACAGGCAGGAACCTCTGTTAGATTCTGAAGCGGAGGGTGTGCCTTTTGGAAGAGTAGATCCGTAATCTATCAAATAATCAGACGTTGCCCAACAGGGAAGAGTAATGAAGAGGATTGTTAAGTTTGGAAGCAAACTATGGTAAGGGATGTTTTCAAACTCCTAGGCCCCTAAGATCACCTGTGTACCTTGAAAGCCTTCTTTTATCTACAGGTATAAAGAGAGGAATTTTATTCTTTTTCTGCAACTTTCAACTACTAAGGGCAATGATTTTCAGCCTGGACTCTTGATGCAATTTGTCCGTCTACCAATAATGGGAGATAGCAAATACGAAAAAGTGTACCTGATCTTGCAAATTGGAAAAGCGTATTTCTCTTGACCACAGGAAACAGTATTTAGCCTTGTATGATCTGCTGACCATGTGTGCATGCATGCAGTGATAGACTGGGTAATACGAAGGGCCTTATCATAGAATCATAGAATCATAGAAAGTTTTGGGTTAGAAGGGACCCCTAGAGGTCATCTAGTCCAACCCCCCTGCAGCGAGCAGGGACACCGCTAACGAGATCAGGTTGCTCAGAGCCCTGTCCAACCTGGTCTTGAATGTTTCCAGGG
>Ga0065711_1006552_pt1 | contig 23845 bp, 21 predicted proteins | sample Hoacrofraction12_FD_59098 | JGI IMG/M metagenome (GOLD analysis project Ga0065711, IMG submission 59098) | Hoatzin crop microbial communities from Cojedes, Venezuela - Epithelial fraction 12 v2 (version 2) | ecosystem: Host-associated > Birds > Digestive system > Esophagus > Crop | place...
GCAATTTCTCATATAATTCCTTTTCTTCTTTAGAAAGTTTTTTAGGAATATTGATGGAAACTTGAACATATTGATCGCCGTATTTATCACTACGAGGATCCTTAACACCATATTCTTTAATGCGTAACCTGTCGTTTGGTTGAGTGCCGGCAGGTACCTTTAATTCAACATCGCCATGAATTGTCGGTACATCTACCTTGCATCCTAAGGTTGCATCAACTGCTGAAATTGGAACTTCAATATAGATGTTGTTGCCATCTCTGACAAAGTATTTATGAGGTTTAACGTTGACTTCGATATATAGATCGCCACTATTACCACCATTTCTACCTCTTCCTCCGGCCCCAGGAATTCTGATCTGTTGACCATCTGAGATACCCTCAGGAATAGTTAAATCGACGTTTTCAATCGAGTTAGTATAGCCTTCGCCGTTACAGTGCTTACACTTATGCAAGATCTTTTTGCCACTACCCTGACAATCAGGACAAACTACAACTCTTTGAATCATTCCAAATACTGATTGACTTCTCTCTGATATTTGGCCACTTCCTTGACATCTTGGGCAAGTACTAATATCACTGGTGTTCTCTGCTCCTGTACCATGACAATGTTCACAAACCTTATCTATTGATAAACGCAAACTTTTATCAACACCATGAACCGCATCCATAAAATCAATATCCATTGACATATAGCGGTTTTCACCTCTCATTGGTGAGGAAGTATTTCGTGTGCGTGAGCGTGAAGAGAAGCCGAAATTGGAGAAGCCTCCCATATCACCCATGAAGGAAGAGAAGATATCACTCAAATCATCCATATTCATATTGGTGAAATTAGAGAAGCCTTGGCCATCGCTTCCAGCAAAACCAAACTGGTCATAGCTTTTACGCTTTTGAGGATCGCTTAATACCTCATAAGCTTCATTAATTTCTTTAAACTTATCCTCAGCATCAGGTTCCTTATTGACATCAGGATGATACTTCTTAGCTAAAGAACGATAAGCTTTTTTAATCTCGGCCTCACTGGCATCTTTAGAAAGGCCGAGCACCTCATAATAATCTCTTTTATTGGCCATCGGCCTTTCCTCCTTTTACTTACTTAGCATTGAATTCGGCATCGATAACATTGTCATCGTTATTGCCACCATCACTTGTAGTGTTTTGGGCTTGTTGTTGCTGTTGTTGATACATAGCTTCACCCATTGCTTGAGCTGCTTTTTCTAATTCAGAAATCTTTGTTTTTAAGGTCTCGTAGTCGTTATTATCAACAGCGGTTTGCAACTCATCTCTTAATTTCTTAACTTCTTCTTTTTGTTTTTCATCAACATTAGCATCACTATTTAAAGTTTCATCAATCTGACCGATAAAGCTAATAGCCTTATTCTTTAATTCAGCTTCTTCATGACGCTTTTCATCTTCTGCCTTATGATCTTCAGCATCCTTAACCATTCTTTCGATTTCATCTTCACTTAGTCCGCCAGAATTAGTGATGGTGATTTCTTGTTTCTTGTTAGTGCCTTTATCTAATGCAGATACATGAACAATACCATTAGCATCAATATCAAATGTAACCTCAATTTGTGGATAACCTCTTCTAGCAGGAGCAATACCGGTTAATTGGAAGTTACCTAAGGTCTTGTTATCAGCAGCCATCTTTCTTTCACCTTGTAAGACATGAATATCAACAGCTGGCTGATTATCTTCGGCAGTAGAGAAGATTTGTGATTTACGTGTAGGAATAGTTGTATTTCTTTCAATTAACGGTGTCATTACACCACCTAAGGTTTCAATACCTAAAGTTAATGGTGTTACATCCAACAATAAGACATCAAGATCAGGATTATCACCAGCTAAAACAGCACCTTGAATAGCAGCACCCATTGCAACTACTTCATCTGGGTTAACTGACTTATTAGGTTCCTTTCCTAATTCTTTCTTAACAGCTTCTTGAACCGAAAGCATTCTGGTAGAACCACCTACTAAAAGTACTTGGTCTAATTCAGAAGCACTAATACCAGCATCATTTAATGCTTGTCTAACTGGTTCGATTGTTTGATCAACTAAGTGCTTAGTCATCTTATCGAATTCAGCTCTAGTTAATTCGGCTTCTAAGTGTAAAGGACCACTTTCATTAGCTGAAATAAATGGTAATGAAATACGTGTACTTACCATTGCTGAAAGATCCTTCTTAGCCTTTTCAGCAGCTTCCTTTAATCTTTGTAAAGACATTCTGTCAGCCTTTAAGTCAATGTTGTAATCTTTCTTAAATTGATCAGCTAACCAATCAACAACTACATTATCAAAGTCATCGCCACCTAAACGGTTATTACCAGCAGTAGCTAATACTTCAAATGTACCATCAGCTAAATCAAGAATTGAAACATCGAAAGTACCACCACCTAAGTCAAAGACTAGGACTTTTTGTTCTTTATCGGTTTTATCGATACCGAACGCTAAAGCAGCTGCAGTAGGTTCATTAATAATTCTTTCTACTTCAAGTCCAGCAATCTTACCAGCATCCTTGGTCGCTTGTCTTTGAGCATCATTAAAGTAAGCAGGCACAGTAATTACTGCCTTTTCAACCTTTTCACCTAAATAATCTTCAGCATATGATTTCATATATTGCAAAATCATTGCCGAAATTTCTTGCGGTGTATATTGCTTACCAGCTAAAGTAACCTTCTCTTTTGAGCCCATTAAACGCTTAATTGAACTAACTGAATCAGGATTAGTTACAACCTGTCTTTTAGCAGCATCACCAACAATTCTCTCTCCATCCTTTAAAGCAACTACAGAAGGTGTAGTTCTATTACCCTCAGGATTAGTGATAACCTTAACTTCTTTGCCTTCCATTACAGCAACACAGCTGTTTGTTGTACCTAAGTCAATACCAATAATTTTACTCATTTTCTTTCCCTCCTTAAGCCGACACCTTAACCATTGCGGCTCTTAAAATTCGATCTTTTAACATATATCCTTTTTGGAGAACTTCAATGACAATTCCCGGCTGTACATCTTTAACTTCTTCACTCATAACAGCCTGATGGTAATTCGCATCAAAGTTTTTGTTCAAACAATCAATCTCACTTACTCCCTCTTTTTCTAAGGCTAACTTTAACTGCAAGTAAGTCATTTCCACTCCCTTTTTGAAAGCTTCATCCTCCTTAGCTACTTCTTGCGATAACGCTCTTTCTAAGTTATCAAGAACTGGCAAGATATCAATAGCGAATGATTGAATACGATACTTACGATCTGTTTCTGCTTGGGCTTGTAGTCTTTTTCTAGTATTTTCAGTATCTGCATAAGCCCTGGCGTAATCATTTTTTAATTTATCAATCTCGCTATTTAGCTCATTTATCTTCTCTTCGTAATCAACTTTTTTACTTTTCTTTTTAGGAGCTATCTCGTTAACTTCAACTTCGCCAGCTTTTTCTTCAATTACTTCTTCTTTATCTTTTTCTTTTTTCATTTAATTCTCCTCATATACACTTTCTATTTGCTGGCCAATAAAATTAAGCAAGCTCATAATCTTTTCGTATTTCATTCGTGAAGGTCCAACAACCATAATCCTTATTGAATCATCTTGTTTATTTACTTTAATATCGTTAGAAACAATCGCTAGATCATCAACCCAAGCTACTTCACTTCCCTTACCCACTGGTAGTGCCAATTCTTGAGCACCTTCACCTTTAGAAAGCTGACGCCATAAATTAGAATCATTCAACTTTTTCATCAATGTCTTTAAACGTTCAATATCACCAAATTCAGGTTGATACAACATGTTGTCAGCTCCGTTAATATAAAGGGTATCTGAAGCAAACTTCACAAACGCTCCTACAAACGCATTAAATAACATTTCATACTGCTTAACATGTTGAATCAGTAAGGGCTTAATGCTTTCCATCTTCTCTTTTAATTCGCTTAATACCGTTCCTTTTAAACGATCATTGATGATATCAGTACAAGTTTTAATATCTTCAATTGCAATTTCGGTATTGAAACTAAAGACCTTATGTTCAGTATGACCAGTATTGGTAACTAAGACACAGACTGCTGATTTTTCATCGATAGGAATAAGTTGAATGTGTTCAAGCATCTGTTTAGTTGTATCGGGTCCTAAAACACCAGAGGTTAGATTAGTCATATCGGAAATCAACTTACTAGCTTGTTTAACAGCTTCTTCAACATCCATTGAATTCTTATCAAAGATAGAAGACAAGGCATACTTAACCTCTTCATCTACTGCCTTTTCATCTAAATGTTCAACATAGAAGCGATAACCCTTATTAGAAGGAATACGGCCAGCTGAAGTATGAGGCTTCTCTAAGTAACCTTCAGTTTCTAAAGCAGCCATTTCGTTTCTAATGGTTGCTGAAGAATAAGGTAAACCATATTTTTCCATTAAGGTTTTAGAACCTACAGGTTGAGCGTTATCAATAAACTCTTCAACAATCGCTTTAAGAATCTCTACACGTCTTTCTGTTAACATGGTTTCACCTCCTTTAGCACTCTTTTTTCCTCACTGCCAATAGCTTACAACAATCTTTTAGCACTGTCAACAAAAGATTGCTAAAAAGTTGATAAAAGAAAAGAGAAACTTTAGTTTCCCTTTATATCGTTATTCGATAGTTAATCAGTAGTACTAGCCCAAGAAGGCACTTCACTACCTCTTTTAATTAATACTGTCTTACGGAAGTCATCTTGATTTAAGTATCTTAGGATTGCTTCCTCTTCTACTTCACTGCATCCTAATAATATTTTGGCATCTACCCTTTTGCTTAAAATATCAGCACAAAGAATAATGCCATTTACTTCATTATTTAATGAACCCTTGAAATAGTGTAAGGATTGAGAATCACCATCTAAAAACTTTAAATAACCATAGTCACAAGGCATTACATAGTTAGGGAACTCTTTATCAGCTTCACCTTTTTTGACTAAGTTTATTAAATCGCCAGATAAACAAAGACTGTCTATTTTTTGCCAGAAATAGGCATTGTTTTGAAAATCTTTCATTTTTATCAACCCCTTTTACATTTCAATTTTACATTATTTTCATGCAATGTAAATATTTCATATATTTTTCATTTTATCAGGGGCATACTTATTAAGCAATTTATTTATCTTATATTTTTTAAAGATTGGTACTGAGTAAGTACGATCATCACTCAAAGTAATTTCTAAACGATCAAAATCCCTTCCCTTTACAAAATCATAAGTAAGTATTTCATCATAATATATAAGTGCACATTCGGTTTTATTTAAACGATGATAGATAATCATATATTCATCACAAAACTCAACCAAATAGCGAGAAGGAGTCAACATATAAAAGAAGATCGAAGCAAAGCATAAAGAAACCCCAAAAATACGCCATTTACTGCTTAAACATAAAGCTAGACCAATAATTGAAATAATAAATAGTAACCAATAAGGCTTAGCATCCAATCTATAAACTATATTTCTTTCGCTCGGTAAATTAAAACGCTTTAAGACTTTACTTTTCATAAGAGGATTATAACATTTGTGCTAATATAATTACTTGATGAACACTTTTAAATATACCTTAGTAAAAAAAGATGAAAATTCGAATGCAAGATTAGGAATCTTGAATGTTTTCGGTAAGGAAGTTCCTACTCCTATTTTTATGCCAGTAGGTACGCAAGCCAGTGTTAAATTTTTATCACCACAAGAAATAAAAGAAGTTGGCTCACATATTATCCTAGCTAATACCTATCATTTATGGTTAAGACCAGGGGAAGGTGTGATTGATAAGGCTGGTGGTATTCATAAATTTATGAATTATGATGGCCCTATCTTAACTGATTCAGGAGGCTTTCAAGTTTTCTCACTGGCAAAAAGAAGAAAGATTTTAGAAGAAGGAGTTCATTTCCGTAGTGAATTAGATGGCTCTGCCCTATTTTTATCACCCGAGAAAAGTATTGAGATTCAAGAGAAGATAGGTAGCGATATCGCAATGTCTTTTGATGAATGCATTCCCTATCCTAGTGACTATCAATATGTTAAGGATTCCACCGAAAGAACTTTACGTTGGGCCAAAAGAGGATTAGAGGCTCATAAAAAAGAAAACCAAGCTCTTTTCGGTATTGTTCAGGGTGGCGATTATGAAGATTTAAGATCTTATTGTGCTAAAGAATTAGTCAAGATGAATTTTGATGGTTATTCCATTGGTGGTACTTCAGTTGGTGAAGATAAAGTAACAATGTATCGCATGATTGAATATGCGATTAAGGATTTGCCAGAAGATAAGCCTCGCTATTTAATGGGTGTTGGTACGGTTAATGATATCTTGGAAGGTATCGAAAGAGGTGTGGACATGTTTGATTGTGTTTTACCAACCAGAATCGCAAGACATGGCACCTTAATGACAAGCCAAGGTAGAATCAATATTAAACGTAATATTTATAAGGAAGATTTTTCACCACTTGATCCAGAATGTGATTGTGAAACTTGTAGAAATTATAGTAGAGCTTATTTAAATCATTTGTTCCGCTGTAAGGAAGGTTTTGGTATGCGTTTACTTTCGATTCATAACTTACGTTTCTTACTTCGTTTAACTGAGCAAGCTCGTGAAGCTTTAAGCCAAGATCGCTTTAAAGAGTTTAAGAAAGAAATCTATCAACGATATCCCTATGATGAAAGGGGCTTTTAATGAAATTAAGTGAATTTGATTATTATTTGCCTGAAGAATTGATTGCTCAAAGTCCTAGTGAAAAAAGAGATCATTCACGTTTACTTGTCTTACATAAAAATACAGGTGAAATTGAACATAAACACTTCTATGATCTTCCTTCCTATTTACATAAGGGTGATGTTTTAGTACGCAATAACTCCAAGGTTATTCCGGCACGTTTAAAAGGCATTAAAGAAGAAACGGGTGCGCTTGTTGAACTTTTGATTTTAAATTTTGATGATAAGAAATGTGAATGTTTATGTGGTAATGCTAAGGTTATTAAACTTGGAACTGTTATTAAGGTTTCTGATTTATTGCAGTTTAAATGTATTGAGGTAAAAGAAGAAGGTATTCGTGTTTTTGAAAGTGAGTATGAGGGTTTATTTTTAGAGGTTTTATCACAACTTGGTGAAATGCCCTTACCTCCTTATATTCATGAAAAATTAAAAGATAAGGACCGCTATCAAACTACCTATGCCAAAATTGATGGCTCAGCTGCTTGCCCTACCGCAGGTTTACATTTTACGCCTGAACTAGATAAGCAAATCCTTGATATGGGTTGTGAAATTGCAGAAGTGACCTTGCATGTAGGTTTAGGTACTTTTAGACCCGTTAAGGTTGATGCAATTGAAGATCATCATATGCATAGCGAGTATTATATGATGAATCAAGAAACAGCAGAGCTATTAAATAAGGCTAAAAAAGAAAATAGAAGAATTATTGCGATTGGTACTACTTCTACTAGAACACTAGAAACTATTATGAATCTTTATGGTGAATTTAGAAAATGTGAAGGAGAAACAAATATCTTTATTTATCCTCCCTATCAATTTAAGGCCATTGATTGTCAGATCACTAATTTCCATTTACCTAAATCAACCTTATTAATGATGATTTCGGCTTTCTGCAGTAAAGAAATGATATTAGATACTTACAAAAAGGCTGTTATTGAAAAATATCGTTTCTTCTCTTTTGGCGATAGTATGTTTATTGACAATGAATAGTCTACAAAGTTTTCATCATATTATTGATAATTTAGATCATCGGCCTTCTTTACTTTTTCATGCATGTTGTGGGGTATGTTGTGTTTATCCCCTTCTATATTTAGATAAGTATTTTGATATTACTATTTTTTATACTAATTCAAATATTAGACCGGCCGAAGAGTTTGAACATCGTTTATCTGAACTGGAACGATATCTTAATTTGATCTCTGAAAAGCATCATATCTCTTTAGTTGTTGCCCCCTATCAAGAAAGCTTTATTGATACAATTAGACCTTACGCCAAGGAAAAAGAAGGAGGAAAGCGTTGTTATAGCTGTTATGATATGAGGCTAAGCGATGCTTTTGAGTATGCAAAAAAAGAAAACTATGAATATTGTGGTTCAGTGATGAGTATTTCACCGCATAAAAGAAGTGACTATATTAATGAGATAGGTTTAAGCTTACAAGAGAAATATCAACCTGTAAAATTTCTAGAAGCAGACTTTAAAAAAGAGAACGGGATGCTATTAAATAATCAATTAAATAAATTAGTAAATTTATACCATCAAAACTATTGTGGTTGTCCTTTTTCTTATCGCATAAAAAGTAGCTAAAAATATACAAAAACTGTTGACTATTATCCTATATATTTGCTAAATTATAAAGGCTTGTGGGATCCGAAAGGATCCAAATAAAATGCACAAGTTTGGCACACTTGGTTCTGTGTGCATAAACAAGAGAAAGGAGAGAAAATGCCTACAATTAACCAATTGGTACGTAAAGGTCGTCAATCAAAAACTTACAAATCAAAATCACCAGCAATGAACCGTGGTTTCAACAGTTTGAAGAATCGTCCTATCAAGTTAAACTCACCTCAAAAGCGTGGTGTTTGTACTCGTGTTGGTACGATGACTCCAAAGAAGCCTAACTCAGCGTTACGTAAATACGCCAGAGTTCGTTTATCAAACGGTATGGAAGTTACAGCTTACATTCCTGGTGAAGGACATAACTTGCAAGAGCACAGTGTTGTCTTGATCCGTGGTGGACGTGTAAAGGACTTACCTGGTGTTCGTTATCACATTATTCGTGGAACACTTGACTGTGCTGGTGTAGAAGAACGTAAACAAAGTCGTTCACTCTACGGCACAAAGAAACCTAAGTAATAAGAAAGGAGAAAGAAAATGGCAAGAAAAGGACATATCGCTAAGCGAGACGTACTGGTTGACCCTATTTACAACTCCAAACTTGTTACACGCTTAATCAACAAGATTATGTTGGATGGTAAAAAAGGTGTTGCCCAAAATATCCTCTATTCTGCTTTCAGCATTATAGAAGAAAAGACAGGCGAAAACCCTATGGAAGTCTTTGAAAAAGCTTTGGATAATGTTATGCCTGAACTTGAATTAAAGATGCGTCGTGTTGGCGGTGCTAACTATCAAGTTCCGGTTGAAGTTTCCGACGAACGTCGTTTAACTCTAGGCTTACGTTGGTTAGTCAACTATGCAAGACTACGCAGCGAAAAGACTATGGATCTACGTTTAGCAAACGAAATTATGGATGCTGCTAACGGTGTTGGCGCTTCCGTTAAGAAGAAAGATGATACTCATAAGATGGCTGAAGCTAATAAGGCTTTCGCTCATTATCGTTGGTAAGAAAGGAAAGATATGGCTAGAGAATATAGTTTAAAGAATACTCGTAATATCGGTATTATGGCTCATATCGACGCTGGTAAAACTACTGTTACCGAGCGTATCCTTTTCTATACCGGCAAAACACACAAGATCGGTGAAACTCATGATGGTGCTTCGCAAATGGACTGGATGGTCCAAGAAGCTGAAAGAGGTATCACCATTACTAGTGCTGCTACTACTACTTTCTGGGCTGGCAGTGAAAACACCTTCCCTAAAACTAGAATCAATATTATCGATACTCCCGGACACGTCGATTTCACCGTTGAAGTTGAACGTTCATTAAGAGTATTAGATGGTGCTGTTACTGTTTTAGATGCTAAGGCTGGTGTTGAACCACAAACCGAGACTGTATGGCGTCAAGCAACCACCTATAAAGTTCCTCGTATCGTCTTCGCAAATAAGATGGATGCGACTGGTGCTGACTTCATGATGTCAGTTAACTCTATTGGTGATCGTTTAGGTGCTAAAGCAGCAGCTATTCAAATGCCAATTGGTGCGGAAAACACTTTCCGTGGCATTATCGATTTAATTGAACGCAAGGAATATATCTATAACGATGAAAAGGGTTTAGATATTACTTGCAAAGAAATTGAAGATCAATTTAAGGATGAGGCTGAAAAGCTTCGTGCTGAATTAATTGAAAAAGCAGCCGACTATGACGAAGAAATGATGTTGAAAGTCTTAGAAGGTGAAGAACCAACAGTTGAAGAAATTAAAGCAGCAATTAGAAAAGGTGTAATTGCTTCTGAATTCTTCCCTGTATTATGTGGTAGTGCTTATAAGAATAAGGGTGTTCAATTACTACTTGATGCGGTTGTTGAATATCTTCCTTCCCCTCTTGATATCCCTGCTATTAAGGGTGAAAACTTGAAGGGAGAAGAAGATGAACGTAAAGCTGATGATAATGCACCTTTTGCTGCTCTAGCATTCAAGGTTGCAACCGATCCTTTCGTTGGTCGTTTGACTTATTTCCGTGTTTATAGTGGTCATATCACTTCTGGTTCTTATGTTTTAAACGCTACCAAGGATGATCGTGAAAGATTCTCAAGAATTCTACAAATGCACGCTAATCACCGTGCTGAAATTGATGAAGTTTGGGCTGGTGATATTGCTGCTGCAGTTGGTTTAAAGAATACGACAACTGGTGACACTTTATGTGATGAAAAGAATCCAATTGTCTTAGAATCGATGGTCTTCCCAGAACCAGTTATTCAAATGTCAGTTGAACCTAAAACTAAGGCTGACTCAGATAAGATGGGTGTTGCCTTAGGCAAGTTGGCTGAAGAAGATCCAACCTTCCGTACTTATACTGATGAAGAAACTGGTCAAACTATCATTGCTGGTATGGGTGAATTACACTTAGATATCATCATTGATAGAATGCGTCGTGAATTCAACGTTGAATGTAATGTTGGTGCTCCTCAGGTTGCTTATCGTGAAACTATTCGTAAACAAGCTGATTGCGAAGGTAAATTCGTTAGACAATCTGGTGGTCGTGGACAATATGGTCACGTTTGGATTAGATTTGAGCCTAACGAAGAAGGCAAAGGCTTTGAATTCGTTGATGAGATTGTTGGTGGTACAGTACCAAAAGAATACATTAAGCCTACAATGGAAGGTTTAAAGGATTCTTTAAACAATGGTTTAATCGCTGGCTATCCTATCGTTGATATTAAAGCTACCCTATTCGATGGTTCTTACCACGAAGTAGACTCATCAGAAATGGCCTTCAAGATGGCAGCTTCACTTGCTTTAAGAGAAGCAGCTAAGAAGTGTGATCCTGTTATCTTAGAGCCAATTATGGATGTTGAAGTAGTTGCTCCAAGTGAATACTTAGGTGCAATTATGGGTGACGTTACAAAACGTCGTGGCCAAATTAGAGATCAAGAAGAACGTGGTAATGCGATTGCAGTAAGATGCTATGTTCCATTATCTGAAATGTTTGGTTATGCTACTGACTTGCGTTCATTTACTCAAGGACGTGGCAACTATGTAATGCAGATGGATCATTACTCGGAAGTACCAAAGGCTATTGCCGAGAAGATCGTCAGCAAAAACGCTAAAGAATAAATTGAATTTTAGCCATATTTAAATTAAAATTAGAAAAGTTACAGGAGGAAATAAATAATGGCAAAAGAAAAATTTGACCGCTCGAAAACTCACGTAAATATTGGTACGATCGGTCACGTCGATCACGGTAAAACTACCTTAACCGCTGCTATCACAAAGCGCTTATCTGAAAAGGGTGATGCTCAATTTGTTGCTTATGATCAAATTGACGGTGCTCCTGAAGAAAAAGCTCGTGGTATCACTATCAACACTGCTCACGTTGAGTATCAAACTGCAAAGAGACACTATGCTCACGTTGACTGCCCCGGACACGCTGACTATGTTAAAAACATGATCACTGGTGCAGCTCAAATGGATGGTGCTATCTTAGTTGTTGCTGCAACTGATGGACCAATGCCTCAAACACGTGAACACATCTTACTTGCTCGTCAGGTTGGTGTTCCTCACATCGTTGTCTTCTTAAACAAGTGCGATATGGTTGATGATGATGAATTAGTTGACTTAGTTGAAATGGAAGTTCGTGAATTATTAACTGAGTATGAATTCGATGGTGAAAACTGCCCAGTTATCCGTGGTTCTGCTTTAAAGGCTCTTGAAGGAGATGAAAAGTGGGAAGAAAAGATTGACGAATTAATGGATGCTGTTGATGAATATATTCCTGATCCAGTTCGTGAAACTGATAAGGACTTCTTAATGGCTGTTGAAGACGTATTCACAATCAGTGGTCGTGGTACAGTTGCTACTGGACGTGTTGAACGTGGTACAGCTCACTTAAACGATGAAGTTGAAATCGTTGGTATTAAAGAAACTCGTAAGACTGTATTAACAGGTCTTGAAATGTTCCATAAGATGTTAGACCAAGCTGAAGCTGGTGATAACATTGGTGCATTATTACGTGGTGTTAACCGTGATGAAGTTGAACGTGGACAAGTATTAGCTAAGCCAGGTTCAGTTACTCCTCACACTGTCTTCAAAGGTCAAGTATATATCTTAACTAAAGAAGAAGGCGGACGTCATACACCATTCGTTTCTCACTATCGTCCTCAATTCTATTTCCGTACTACTGACGTTACTGGTGTTATTGAATTACCAGAAGGTACTGAAATGGTTATGCCTGGTGACCACGTAGAAATGACTGTTGAACTTATCTCTCCTATCGCTTTAGAGCAAGGTACTAAGTTCTCAATTCGTGAAGGTGGTAGAACTGTAGGTAGTGGTAACGTTAACGCTATCATTAAGTAAGTTAAAACATTTAACTAAGAGAAACGCTATCGTAAGATAGCGTTTTTTATTTGCCTAAGTTACAATTATCTAGATGACAATTAAAAGATTAATAATTTTCTTATTCATTTTTATATTATGTGCTTGTGTAAAAGAAGAAGAAACTATTACTTATTATTCGCAAGCAATTACACCTACTCCTCAAATAAGCCAATCCCCTTCTATAACAATAGATCCTACTGTCGAAACAACTTTTGGGGCTTCAAATTCTTATCAAGAGATAGATGGCTATTATTACAATAAGATAGATGAGAGTAATTATCTTTATTTAGGAATTGAAGATAATAGTATATTTTGTACCTATGGTAATTTACAGGATGCCAGTAAGTATTTACAAGGAAGCATAAGCTATATTGAAAACAATACTTATACCATTACTTCAGAAAACGGATCAGGTAATTATAAGATTACTTTAGATGAACCATATCTAAACTTTGAATATTTAGATGGTGATAGTTTATTTTTAAGTGAAGACTTTACCTTTTATCGTGAATATAGTTTAGTTAGTTATTTGGGTAAATGGCAAAGCGATGAAGTTAATATAGAAGATATTAATGATAGCTTTTCCCTTATTTTTAATGAAGACAATACCGGCACTCTAATAAAAACAAGCCATGAAATTAATTTTGAATATACGGTTGAAAATAATCAAATTAATTTATTTTATGAAAACGGGACTAATGCTAGTTATTATGCCATAAACTATGATTTAAACTATTTATATTTAGAATATATTGAAGGAGAAGCTATTTTTATTGAAAATGAGGCGTATTTATTAAGTTTAAATAAATAGCAGATACATTTATACACAGGAATTACGTAGTTTAAACAAATTGATATTGACCATAAACAAATTCCCATAATAGAATGATGCCATAAAAAGAAAGGAGACAGACGTTTGATGTGGCGCAAACCATTAATTCAACTTTATAAGCTGAATGTCACCACAACACGCATTCCAAGCAATCAAGTAGCATGCGATAGAATTGCTTGTTGCTGGGCACATAAGGAAGCGTAACGTCATGCCCTATATATTCTGATATAGGGCTCTTTAACTTATTCATGGAACCGAAAAGGAGGATGCCATGATAGATAATTTTGATTTAAATACTTATTTTCAGTCAAAGGCAGCTAATGAAAATAGTCTTTTTCAAGTTGAAATAGACGTAACCTCAAAATGCAATGCGGATTGTCCTTTTTGTTTTCAAGACTGTCATTCTGATAATAAAAAAGATATGAGTCTCCATATGTATAAAGATTTATTTAAACAATTGAGGGAAATGGGGGTCCAATATATTGGATTTTCTGGGGGAGAGCCATTTTCTAGAAATGACTTTTTAGATATTTTGAAAGAAGCTAAAAAATATGCTTTTAGAATATCATTAATAACTAATGGTATGTTACTTAATGATGAAACCATATATGAATTGAACTATATAGGAATTAGCAGAGTTACAATAAGTTTTCATAGCGCAAACAAAGATAATTATTTAAAAAGTTTTGGAATAAGGGATTGTCGTCTTTATGAAAATGCTAAAAGTAATATAAAAAAATTATTGGAGATTGGAATGTCGGTAGGAATTGCAATAACAATAACAAATATAAATTATGAAGATTTAGAAGAAACAACTATATTCCTAAAAAAACTAGGCATAAAAGATATTGATATAAACTATAATTCTCTATTATCTGGAAAAAGGGAAATTAGCCATCTTAGACCGAAATTAGAAGATACTTCATTAGATTTTGCAAATGACATTATATCTGAAGATGAAAATTATGGATTGTTGTGTATAGCTGGTATTACTTCTTGCAGTATAGGCCCGGAAGGAGATGTATTTCCATGTACTTTCTTTAATTGCCCTGCTGGAAATTTATACAAAAATAACCTTTCAGAAATTTGGAATGAATCATACCTATTTAAAATGCTTAGGAGTTTAGATGAATCCATGTTTTTAAAATGCACAAATTGCGCGATAAAAAGAAAATGTCATTACTGTCTTGCGTCGTGCTTAAAAGAAACTGGAAACATGTTCATGCCTAGTAATGAATTTTGTCAATCAAAGAAAGCGAGGGCTAAATGGTGTTGAAATTAAATAAATTTGTATCATTTGGAAAAGTTGGTAACGAAACCATGATTACAAACGAAGAAAATAACAAAGGGATAAAATTAGATGATTTAGGAAGTGATATATGGGAAATGATATTTAATGGAAAAAGCAAAAGCGAAATAATTGATCATTATGTTTCTCTATATCCAAACGATAAAGAAACAATAAATGACGATATAAACGATTTTATATCAACATTAATTGACGAAGGATTTATTCTGGAAGAATGATATGAAAGAAGTAATTATAGGTGTTGACGTTAAAAGAAGGCAAAAAATATCTGCAATTATCGCAATTATTATTCAGCTTCTTTCTTTGATTACTCCCTTTATCATGAGTAAAATCGTAGATAATTATATTCCTGAACGTAATACTAAAATGATCATTATTGGCATTATTATTTTTATCTTAGTTCCCCTACTATCTATTTGTCTACAGACTATTTACAATTATTACACCATAAAATTTATTAGGCAAAAGGGTAACGAATTGACTTTGGAAGTAATGCGTAAATTAATTTATCAAAGCCAATCATTTTATGACAAGGAAAATTCGTTAGAAATCCTTTCTTATGTTGGCCAAGAATCATTAGATTATTTTCAATTTTATATAAGCGATATTGGATCTTACTATGTTAATCTTGTGATTGCAATCGTTATTTTCGCTCTTTTAATTTATATAAATCCCTATTTAGCATTCTTGCAATTGTTATACATACCAGCATCGAGATTACCATTAAAAAAGATCGGCAACGCTGTGGGCGACAAAATTAGTACGGTAATGAGCAAGAATGCTAAAATACATCAATTAATGGGGGATATTTTTAAAGGTATAGAAACTATAAAAATTTATTGTCTTGAAGAAAAGAAATTAAAAGAAATCGATAAACAAAATAAAGATATAAACAGTATATGGGGGTATGTTTCAGCCTTGGATACACTTAGCGGAATCTGGATTAGCGGGTTTACAAACGTTTTATTTACAGGTATAACCTTTGGATTAGGTGCCTTGTTAGTGCTTAGCAATAAGTTAAGCATCGGACAACTAATTGCTTCGATCAGTTACTGTACCCTTTTGTATAATTGCATTGGAAATATTTTTATTGTCGATATTCAAAGTATGAAAAATGATAGCCAATACGAAAAACTTTTCTCTTATCTGGAAATGGATATAGAAAATCAAGAAGGAGAGATAATAAATGATGTAAAAGAAATAGAATTTAGAAACGTTAATTTCTCATATCAAAAGGATAAAGAAATATTAAAAGATTTAAATCTAAAAATTAACAAAGGTGAGTGGATTGGAATTGTTGGATCAAGCGGTATTGGTAAAAGTACAATTTTAGATTTGATTTTAAAATTGTATAAGGCTGAAAGTGGAATAATTTCAATAAATAACACGGAAATAAGCAATATAAGTAACCTATCATTACGTAATAACATTTGTAAAGTGAGCCAGGATATTTTCCTTTTCCCAGGAACGATCCTTGATAATCTTAAACTTGTTAACGAAAATGCTTGTCAAAAAGATATAGAAGAAGCATTAAGTTTTGCCTGTCTTGACACCTATGTTTTGAATTTGAAAGAAGGGATAAATAGTGATATTGGAGAAGCTGGCAAAAAAATGAGTGGTGGTGAAAAGCAACGGTTAGCTATTGCTCAAGCTATTTTATCTGATAGAAAAATTTTATTACTTGATGAGGTTACATCTGAACTTGATGATGAAACTCAAGAAAAATTAGCCATCAATTTTAAAAGGCTAGCAGACAACGGTTATACCATTATAGCCACCAGCCATCGTGAACAATTTTTGGGTTATGCAGATAAGGTTTATGAATTAAACAACGGATACTTAAAACAAATCTAAATACTCAAATGCCTTATATAAACCATTATCATCAACATCGCTTGTAATATAATCGGCTTTTTCTTTTAATCTTTTACTTGCATTGCCCATTGCAACATTGTAGTTGCAAACCTCAAACATTGATAAATCAATATCGGCATCACCAAAAGAAATTGTATCTTCTTTATTGGCGTTTAAATAATTTAATAAAACTTTAATTGCCTCTTTTTTACTTATTCCTGATGGTGATAAATCACCAAAGATCGCTTGATGGCCCTTTCCGCCCCAAGTATTAGCTACTAATTCAGGAAATTGTTTTTTACTGTCCAAATGATCCTGATAAGAGCTTAAAATAAAACTTATTTTATTTACATCGTCACGATATAAATCATTACCATTTTTTAAAGTAAATTTTTTAAGAATTTCTTGATGTCTTTCTTCAGTAAATTCTTTTTGTTTATTTTTTGAGTAGGCTTGATATGCCTTAAAGCTTTGATCATAGAAATAATCATTAATATACATACCTGAATTAGCTTCTAAATAAAAACCTAATTGTCCATTATTGCACCAATCTACTATTTCTTTAATTTGAGTGTTGCTAAAACATTTATGCATAATGGCTTTGCCTTCACTTTCAACATAGCCACCATTAGCCCCTATCATCCCAAGGATGCCATAAGGTAAATCTCTTTGCGTTATTTCGGCTTTTGAACAACCAGTGCAAACATAAATCTTGTGTCCTTTCTTACTAGCTTTATTAATAGCTAATTTAGCTGATTCGGGACATTTAGCTTCATAATTAATTAAGGTGCCATCAACATCTAAAAATATAATTTTATTCATCTTTTTTTATCATAACTAAAAAGCCAAGAAAAATCTTGGCTTTATACTAAACTATCACCATTACTAGCTATAACTTCTTTATACCAGTTAAAGGATTTCTTTTTATAGCGATTTAAGCTACCACTACCATCACTATTTAAATCAACATAGATAACACCATATCTTTTTTCAATTTCAGCAGTTGAACAAGATATCAAATCAATACAGCCCCAAGCAGTATAACCCATTACATCAACACCATCTTTAATGGCTTCTTCTACTTGTTTAAGATGATCGTTCATATAAGAGATACGATAATCATCATTAACTGTGTAAGAACCTTGCCCATCTTCTACTAATATATCCTTAGCACCCAAACCATTTTCGGCAATCATTAAAGGTTTTTGGTAACGAGAATAAAATTGATTTAGTGTATACCTTAAACCTTTAGGATCAATTAGCCATCCCCATTCGCTAGCTTTTAAATAAGGATTTTTCTTTAAATCAGGGTTCATATTTGATCCAGTAGCTTCTCCTATATTAGGATCACTACTAATACAATGAGAACTATAGTAGCTGAAAGAGATAAAATCAACAGTATTTTTTAAGGCCTCTTTATCATCTTCAGTAATCTCTAAATTAATATTCTTTTCTTTAAAGATGCGTTTACTGTAGTAAGGATATTTTCCCCTAGCGTGAACATCTGCAAATAAGAAATTATCATCATCTCTTAGCATCTTCGCAATAACATCATCTGGATTAGGCGTTAAAGGATAGACAGTAACTGCTAGAACCATACATCCTACTTGATAATTACTATCAATTTCATGCGCCATTTTAACAGCTTTGGCGCTAGCCACTAGTTCATGATGAATAGCTTGATAGAGATCTTGTTGAGACAACTGCTCTTTTGGTGTACGAATAGCACCAGACATAAAGGGTTGTTTTAAGATTGAATTTATTTCATTAAAAGTAACCCAATATTTAACTCTACCCTTAAAATGTTCAAATAAGGTTTTAGCATACTTTAAATAAAGTTCAATCATCTTACGGTTAGTCCAACCATTGTATTTATCAGCTAAAGCTAATGGTGTTTCATAATGGGATAAAGTAATCAAAGGTTCAATACCATACTTTAAACATTCATCAACAACCTTATCGTAAAATTCTAATCCTTTTTCATTGGGTGTTTCCTCTTCTCCGGTAGGATAAATTCTAGTCCAAGCAACAGAGAAGCGATATACTTTAAATCCTAGTTCCGCAAATAAAGCTATATCTTCTTTATAACGATGATAATGGTCGATACCTTTAAGTTTTAAGTTATCTGCAGTAGGGCCATCAGCAATATATTTCATCCCCTTAGGTAAAACATCTTGCAGAGATAAACCTTTGCCATCTTCATCATATGCCCCTTCGCATTGATTAGCTGCAGTAGCTCCGCCCCAAAGAAAGTTTTTAGGAAAGGCTGACATTATTTCACCTTCAATCTGATAACTTCTTCACCATGACTAACTGTTTTACCAGTAAAATCCTGGAAGTCATATTTATCAGAATTAGCGATAATAACTGGAGTTATCGTATCATAACCTTCTTTTTCAATAGCTTCCTTATCAAAATCCATTAATAATTGTCCTGCTTCAACATCATCGCCATCATTTACATGAACATCGAAGTATTTGCCATCTAACTTAACAGTATCTAAACCAACATGAATAATGATATCTGTGCCATCATCACTAGTCATAGTGATAGCGTGTTTAGTACGAAATACAGTTTTAATAACACCAGAACAAGGTGCATATACTTTACCTTCGCTAGGTTTAATTGCAATACCATTACCCATTAAACCATCAGCAAATGTTGGGTCATTTACTTCTTTTAAAGCCACACATTCACCATCCATTGGCGAAACTAAAGAAATTTCTGAATTAACCTTAACTTCTTTATTAACTTGTAAATCTTCTTCACTATCTTTATAGATAATTAAATTAACTAAGAAGGCAATAGCGAAAGCAATCGCAGCACCTACACATGCATAAACAAAGTTAGAAATTGGATAATCACTAGATAAGTAACTTGGAAGAGTTAATAAACCAGGTGAACCACCAGAGAAGTTTTTAGTACCTACTAGCCCCATAAAGAAACCACCGATACCACCACCGATCATTGAAGCGATCATATTGGTTTTATTTTTCATAGTGACACCGAATAAAACTGGTTCAGTAATACCGCATACAGCAGTAATACCAGTAGCACTAGCTAATTGTTTCTTAGTGCTATTTTTAGTTTTTAAAGACATAGCTAAAGCAGCTGCACCTTGGGCAACGTTAGAAGCTAATTGTCCAGGATAGATAACGCTATCATAACCAATAGTTAAACGATTATTAATACCGATAGGTGTGATTGCATGGTGAGTACCCGTCATTACTAAGAATGGTAAGAAAGCACCTAAAACAGTAGACATTAACCACGGAGCAATATTAGAAATAGTATTAACAGCAGTAGCTAATGCGTTACCAATAATATAACCAATAGGTCCTAATACACATAAGGTAACAATACCAGTAACTAACATAGTAATTAAGGGTGAAGTAAAGAATTTAATTGCTTTAGGAGAAATACGATCAGCAATCGGTTCAACTAAAGACATAAACCATACACCTAATACTACCGGAATTACTGATGAAGAATAGGTGGCATTATAAATTGGTAAGCCAAAGATAGAAATAGTTGTACCTGCTTCCTTAGCTGCAGAAACCATTGAAACAAAGTTAGGATGTACAAGCATTGCACCCAACATCATAGCTAGCATTTGAGAACAACCAAACTTTTTAGCAGCACTATTAGCTAAAAGGATAGGCAAGAAATAGAATGTAGCATCAGCCATAAAGTTGATGACTTGATAAGTAGAAGATTCTTTAGATACTAAGTTAAAAGCAACCAAAACAGCCAATACCGCCTTTAACATACCTGAAGCAGTTAATGGTGGCAGGATCGGAGTGAAAATACCAGTAATAGTTGAAATGAAGCGTTCAAACCAATTACCCTTTACTTCTTCATTACCTCTTTTGCTTCCACTACCTTCTGGTAATAGCTTTTGCATCTTTTCGTATACTTGAGAAACTTCAGCACCAATAACTACTTGGTATTCTCCTCCCTTAGATACAACTCCCACTACTCCCTCGGTAGCCTTTAGACCATCGGTATCTGCCTTTGATTCATCAACTAGATTGAATCTTAAACGAGTAGCACAATGACCGACGTTAGTGATGTTTTCAGCTCCGCCTACCTTTTTTAAGATAGTGGCGGCTTGTTGTTCATAGTTCATCGCTTTTTCCTCCTTTACTCTCTATAATGCGATGGATATGGATCGCAAGGTACACGAGCTCGTTTTTTGTAACCTCGAATCCTTTCTCTTTTTGGAAATAGTTGCGAATCTTATCGCAACAGGCAAATTCAGCAGGATATTCAGCTTCTAAAATACTGTATAAAGCCGTTTCTTCGCCTGTTTCTTGTGCTGTTGCAACTCTTTCTAAAAAGAACTTTAAATGAATCATAAAGCGTTCATAAGCAAGAGAATGTTCATCTAATTCAACTTGAAAGTGATAACGAACAATACGTAGCACATCATCGATTGTTTGTAGCATTGAAGAAGCTGGCTGTTCGCTACTCATACTAGCTTCAACTAAATGCATTGCGATATATCCTGCTTCATCTTCTTGCAGTGATATTCCTGATTCTCTTTTAATGATTTCCAATGATTCTTTGCCACATAAAAATTCACTAGGATAATACTTTTTAATTTCCCATAATAAGGCGTTCTTTAAAGGTATACCCTTTTGATTTCTTTCTAGTGCAAAGCTAATATGATCAGTAATGCTTAAATATAAAGAATCAGCAAACTCACGATGTAAGGATTGTTTAGCATAATCAATAATTAAATTAGCAATGCGAACATGATCTTCAGGAATTCTTTCTAAAAGTTCCACAAGTTTTTGGGAATTATTAGCATCCTGAAAACGATATACTTTTTCAACACTTTCCTCAGCAATCAAATCACCAACTTGTTTCTTAAAACCAAGGCCTTTACCCATTACAATAATTTCATTACCCTTTTCATCATATGAGCGAACGATATTATTGTTGATGACTTTGTATACTTTCACGTCCTTCTCCCTTTCCTTTAAAAAAGCAGGCTACCCATCAAAAACACTTTTTAGTGCTTTATGTAAGGGGTATAGCCTGCTCAATTCACAGTAACAATCCTCTTGCTTCTTTAAAGCATACATACTTTAGCAAGTTTTTGTAAGCGCTGTCAACATTAATAATCAATTTTTGTTTAATCTTAATTTTATTATCATAAAATGAGTATATGGAAAGAAATATTATTGACTATTTAAGTGATTACAGCGATATTAGCTTTAAAGAAAAAGCTTTTAATGAGATAGATGCTTCAATCCTAGCTATGTGTTCTTATTTACCTTTTAAGAAATTAAGCAAGGATTGTTGTAACTGTAAAGGTATAAGTTTTGAAAAGCTATATGAAATATATTTATTTTCTGATGTTGAAATACGTAAACGTTATCGTTTATTACTTTTAGAGTTAAGTCAAAGCAAAAGATATAGTGAATTTAAAATTAATAGTCATGTTGATATCTATGATAAAGAAAAAGCTATTCAGTTTTCGGCTACTAGCTTTGATTATCAGAATATTTCTTTCATTTCTTATCGTGGTAGTGATATGAGTATGGCAGGTTTTAAAGAAGACCTAGATCTTTGTTTTGAGGTTGTACCAGCTCAACATTATGGTCTAGCTTATTTAAAAAAGATTGCTGAAAAAGGTAATAATTTAGTTTTACTGGGTCATTCTAAAGGTGGTAATATCGCTGCTTATGCAGCTAGTCATTGTGATAAAGAAATATTAAATAAAATAAAAATGGTTGTTTCTTTTGATGGACCGGGCTTTGATAGTAGCGTTATCAATAAGAAACAAATCAATGATATCGATTCTCATTTTCTTACTTTATTGCCTAAAAACGCAATTGTTGGTATGTGTATGCAACAATATGGCAATAATATCAAAATTGTGGAAGCTAATGGCAGCAGCCTACAACAACACTCTCCCTTCTATTGGCAAGTAGAAGATGATCATTTTGTCAAAAGTGAAAAATTAAGTTCTGGCTCTAAAGCTTTAAAGAAAGTTTTAGATAATTGGCTTACTAATTTAAATAAAGAAGAAAGAAGAGAATTTGCAGACTCCTTATATGAAATTACACAGGCTGGTGAAATCGAAAATAGTTCTGAAATATTTAAGAAAGTAATTATTAATCACAAACAGATCTTTAATGCTTATTCGAAAATGGATGAACAATCAAAAACAGCCCTTACTAAAGGACTGTTTAGTATCTTTAAAGCTAATAATAGTAAAAAGAATTAACCTGCTAAATCCAAAATTTCTTGATAAGCTAATTGCAAGTAACTTTCATCTAAGGCCCCTAAAACATAACCGAGAACTTCACCATCATTTCCTAAAGCATATAAAGCAGGATAGCCTTGAGTAGCACCAAAATAGCTAAATAATTGATTGTTTTCATCAATTAGAATCGGATAGCTAACATCATTTTCTTTAGCGTATTCAATAATTGAACTACTATCTTCCATATTAACTGAAGGAGACATTACAAAATATAAATTAATATCATTTTCTTCAGCAAACTTTTGAATGACGGGTAGTTCTTGTTTGCAGTAAGTGCACCAAGTAGCTATAAAGTTTAATAAAACAATCTCCCCTTCTTTTTCTTTTAAGCTATGTATCATTCCTTCTTGATCTTTAAATTGCCAATCTAAATATGAATCATCACTTGTAGTAGTAATACTCTCCTTATAAGAAACAATTGTTTTGGAAGCATCATAAATCATCTTGCAGCCAAATATCAATAAGATAACGGCAGCAATTTTACTAGTATAAGCTAAGATGTTACGATGTTTACTAATTAGCTTTAAGGCAAACGTAGTAAAGATACCTACAAAAATAAAAGGTAAGATAAAACCTAAAGCATAAACTATTAAATATAAATAACCTTGAGCATTACTAGAAGCAATTAAAATAACCGATGAAAGTAAAGGACCAATACAAGGAGTCCAGGCAAAGGAAAATAGAAAGCCAAACAAGAAAGCTTTGGGATAAGAAAGATTATCTTTATTGAACTTAAAGCGATATTCTTTTTGTAGAAAAGTAAAATTTATGATGCCGAACTGTTGTAAGGCAAAAAGAATAATGATTATGCCACCCAATATTGCAATTAACTCACGATATTTTTCTAGTACAGAGCTTAAAGAAACAAGTA
>Ga0065711_1004367_pt1 | contig 23844 bp, 12 predicted proteins | sample Hoacrofraction12_FD_59098 | JGI IMG/M metagenome (GOLD analysis project Ga0065711, IMG submission 59098) | Hoatzin crop microbial communities from Cojedes, Venezuela - Epithelial fraction 12 v2 (version 2) | ecosystem: Host-associated > Birds > Digestive system > Esophagus > Crop | place...
GGGGGGGGGCCGGGGGGCCCGACACCCCCACCCCCCGCCGCCGCCGCCGCCAGAAGATTCTAGAAGCCCGCGTGCACTCACCGGCCAGGAGCAGCGCGCACGCCAGAGCGAGCCCCCACGCCGACTTCATGGCGACGCGGGCTGCGGTCGCAGAGCAGAACGGCCCGAGGCGCCCCCGCTCCCAGCCCACCGCCGGCCGCAGCCCCCTCCGTCTGCCGCCACTTCCCAGCCCGCTGGAGCGGCCGCGGCCCTCCCCCTCCGCCTTATCAACCCGGGGCGCCGGAGGGCGGGGGGAAGCCGCTCCGCCGCTGGCCAATGGGAGCGTACCACGCCAAACACGCAGCCAATGGGGAGACTGGAAGGGAGGGGTCTGCAGCCATCGCCGCCAATGGCGGCTTTCCATGTGCGGTTTCCTGCGGACGGAGCGTGGCCGGCGCCGATTGGCCGGGCGGAGCGGCGCTTGGCCAATCGTCTCTGCGGAGGGGTTTAAGCGGCATGGCCTCTCGTTATTTTTTTTAAATGAACAAGCCGTTAATGGTTAACGGTGAGGCCACGTGGGCCGCAGCCGCTGCAGCCGCGCCCGGGAGCGGTAAGGACGATCTCCACATGGGAGGCAAGCTCCGACCGCTTCCGGGGCCACACGGGATGTTTACCGGGGAGACGGTTGCTGTGGCAACGGGCGCTTCCGGTCGGAGCGGCCCGCTGCACCCCCGGGTACCGAAGAGGAGCGAAAAGTTACGGGTAGGGCGACCATAACCAGCGAGGCCGAGCGGCGGGAGCAGCGCTAGGCCCGGGCCGCCGCAGCCGCCGGCAGAGGAGGGGCGGCACTGACCGGTGCCCCGGCCCCGCCGGATGAGGACCCCCTCCCTCCACCCCCCGGCAGGCAGGGGTGCGAGGATGGCGTTGGGCGCATGCACCGCCGCGCCGCGTTGCATGCCGGGAGTTGTAGTCCTCCGCGCGGGGCGCACGGCGCCCCCTGCCGCTTCGGCGCGGGAGCGGCGCGGGGCGAGGCGGGGAGGCAGCCATTACAGGGAGCTGCTCCCCTGCAGGTGGGCCCTCCGGTGTCCCTGTTGTCCAGGCCTCGGCTTTCGCTCCCCTCCGGCGTGTCGTGGCAGAGACTGGCTGGCTTCAGCCGAGCTGCCCCGCGGCCTGGTCTGTGGAGACAGTTGGTGTGGATGGAGGATGCAGCCAGCTGGGTGCTTAGCAGGTCTCCATGTTTTCCTGCCTTCCAGTGCTCATCAGGGCGACCATCCTCCAGTGAGCTTACTAGCAACTCCTTAGCCTACCCGTGGGGCCGTTGGTCAACCGTTAGCGGTCTTTCCTTCCCCCCGTGGAGCGGGGGCTGCAGCAGCTGCCTCCATGCGCCGCTGGCATGAGGGGACCTCCAGTGCTCCTCCAGTGCCCCTGTCAGGGAAGGTCCGTCTGGAACGGGGCTCGTGGAACAGTAAAAGGTAGGCCCGATGCTCAGGAGATGGGATGTTCCCATCCTTTCTATGTCCCTTGGAGGGGCTGCAGTTTGGAAAATGAAACACACTGTGTGCAAATTCTGCGGTGCGTCGCTGTTAACAGCATCAGGGTTTTAAGTCGTGAAAGCTGACAAGTGATTAAATATAATGTACTTACTTTGTATGTTAATAAGCTACTTGAAACATCTTATGCCTCCCACTTGAAACATCTTATGCCTCCCCCTCACTTTCCTGAAAAAGTCTGGCCTGGCTTTCATGTGCCAGTCGGCTGTTTTGTGTTACACGTGTTCAACATTAGATTGGGGGGAAGAAAAAACCCAAACCCTCACTGTACTTGGAAATGAATATATTGGAAAGATATTGATCTTAGATGTTCAATAAAAGACCCCAAACCCTCACTGTGTTTATGATTTCACAAACATCAAAGTTAGTCTATCAGTAGCTAAAAGTCTTGGCAAAAATAAGCTTATCATCTTTAGTTATACAATGGGCCAGATAGTTTTGGGGTTTTTTTCCCCCCACTTCCCTCAAAACTCAGTGTTGCACCTTTTTGTCCTACTGATAATTAAACTTTATAGAGTTGGAAAGGAGCGTCTGTATTACAGTAAATAATGGCTATCTTTGGGTTCTTCTTAATGAAGCCAAGATTCAACCTATTTAAAAATAATCATCATGAAGCTTTTCTGTATGATTTGCAATTTCAATAGCTGTTCTTCAGAAGCTGCTGCTTCAGTGAGCACAAATTATAAGACAAATAATAAGGAAAGTTACTCTCCCAAAACATGTGTGAGAATGACTGTGAAAAATAGGTGTGAGAGGTCAGTGTCAGAGTTCTAAGTAAAAAACCGTCTGTTAGGTTTTTGTGGGGACCTGCGTGAACGTGGTGAGCTATTTTCCAGAGAGTAGTCTTACTTATTTGAAAATGCAATTTAGTTATTCAGGAGTCTAGGCAGAGAAAGTTTGTCTTTTTCTAAAACTCACCTACAAGCGATTTCAGGATTTGATTTCCTAATTATGGCTGATTCCCAGCGTAAGATATGTTGCTCTATGACTGTGAATAGGCATTTGAGGGACATAGAGATTCACAGGGTAAATTTATCTCCGTCCTGCAGAATTCTTGCGTTAACAGTTTTTATGGCAGTTCTGTTTTAGCAGTCATTTTACTGGCCGCTGGAAAATGTAATGCTTTGTGACAATCGTTTTGAACTTTGGTAACTGGAATAGTAGGAATGAAAACCAATTCTGTTATTGACTACGCTAAACCAACAGAGATTTTAGATTAAGTTTGGTGGAATCCAAATTTTATCGGTTATTTTGCTCTTATGATTATACAACGTAGAATGTTGCTTTTGAAGGAGATATGAAACCTGATAAACCTGTTTTGTGGTTTGAATTTAGAGGTCAGACTAGTAAGCAGTGTTAAGTGGTTAGTGACATTGCTTGCTTCATGTAGATTATGCTGTTTGCTTTCATGAAAGCCCAGTTGGATTACCCAGGACAAAACTGACAGGCAAGAATGAGGCAGCTGAGTATTTACGCTCTCACACAGAAAGTTTGATCTCTTTACAAGGAGGTTGGCAATTGAAGCAAATATCTTCTCTGAATATTAAACTTCTAAAAATACTTTATCTATTTTAAAACTATGAACATATTGTCAAATACCTCTGTCAATGTTTTATGCAAATCTGAGTACTAATTTCAGCTTAATTTCTGCTTTAAAAATTTAAGAGAGTTTTTAAGATTTTAGTTGCACTGGCCACTACTGCTGTTTGAAAGAAGTCCGAGTATGACCTTTCAGGATTTAATACCAAAGGAAAGGTGTAACCGTTAAGGGGTAATAGTTCTTCCGCAAGTTGGCTACATTAAAGGGTTCTGTAAAGCAATTAGATATACTTTGATGATTGTTGGTTGTGTGCGTAACGATTGAAATAGTGTCTTTAAGTGCTGTATTTGTTCTGCAAACTGAAAACTCAGGGGCATGTGGAGATAAGAGAAGCAGAATACAGGTAGCATCTTCTTTCATGCAAACAGTAGAGCAAGCCCTTCCCCAGCCCTCTGAATGCAACTTTCTCAGCTCATCCACGTGTCCCCGGGGAAGTCAGCTCACTGAAGCGTGCCACATGATTCCAACTGTAAGGTGTAACTAGCAAGAAGCATTACCTCGCCAGAAATAGCTGTAGAGATAAACTGAGAGGAGTTCATACGACCCGACCGTGGTTGTTTGACTTAACCAGCTGAAATAGCCAGCTAATCTGCCTAGGCTTCATCTGTAATAGAGAGACAGTCCTCCTTTCACTGTACGAGCTTTGGCACAGGTCAGACTCTTTCCTGAGCTGATTTAACTCTCTAGCTCAGCAAAATGTTCTGTAGTTAAATCAGCTTGTATCAGGTCCAGGATGCACCAGACTAGAGCATGGTAAAGAGCAGGAGTTCATGGCTAGGAGAAGGTGATGTGCTGGGAGAAGGTGATGTGCTGGTTTTGGTGGTGGTGGGCTGAGCCTGAGATGTAAATTACATGGGACAGAGACATTGTAGATAGGTGCAAATGTAAGGAAGCCGTAAAACTAAACAATGAATTTGCGTTGTCGGAATATCACCTCTTTTAATACACAGTTAAATTGAAATGTGTATCTAATGCAAGTTCCATTTTTGTTCATGGAAAATAAAAATGCTGTAGTTTGTGTCACTGCGAACTAGCCATTTACTGTCATACAGTTTTTTGATAGTAATTTTATTTGAAAATTATTAATGCAGTCTGAAGTTTGTACCACCAAATCAAGTCCTGTCTTTCTCATGTGATAATGTATTGGAAACATGAAGAACTACTTATCTGCATCCTCTGGAATGTGAGCTTCATTTGTGTCTGTATAAAACAACACATTGAGAGCTGATATTCCCTTCCTCTGCAATGTCTGCTTCAGGGACTAAATGTCATACGTTCAGCACAAACTGAAGACATACCCACTTATTTAAGATGCTCTACAATATTTGGGACTGAGTGTGACTATGAAACAAAAAAAATGCTGCCATTAGCTAGCTTTTCAAGCTGATTATCCAAATATTAGAAAATTTTAACAGAAATTACATACCAGCAAGATTAAGATACTGATGTTTGTAAACACTGACAACTTTACTAAATGCCCACACTATGAATTATTCATTCCTGCTCTCTTTTTGTCAAGAACTTCTGTTGACCAAACTACTACGCTTTAACTTCAACATTTTTGCCCTTAGGAGAGATACATCCTGTATCCACTACCTACTTAGTCTCACAACCATGAATCTCCACCAAAGAGGGATTCCAGCTGTACTCCAGTTTTAAAAGAATCCTAACTTTTTCATTCCTGTACCGTGAAAGGCTACACAGCCAAATATTTACAGCTTCGTGTACAATCATCTTTAGACCTGTTTGAATCTTTTATTCTTTGCAAAGAAACTGTAATATGATTTGTTTTATGAAAAAATGTTTTTTCCCAGTTAATGATTAATGTAACTAGCTAGGTAGAGGTACATTCAGTGTTTTCAGGACTCATTAGAGTGCTGTATGAGAAAAGTAGCCAGAGTGGAATTTGAGACTTGAAGTACTTTGAATTATACATGTGTGAAAGAAAACAGTGAGCCCAGAGTGTTTGTGTCTGAGTGATGCTCAGATAGAAGACAACTTCTTCACTTTTTTTTTTTTTCAATAAATGTAGGCCCATCAGCTTCCCTGATACAGCTATTTAGTAGGTTTCTGTTTGCAACAGTAATTTCACCTGCTTTTGCTCTTGTTTTCATGGGTGTCCGAAATTCAGCAGTTTGTGTAGCTGGATGTCAGCGAATCTCACTAGAAAGCTGCTGAGGATCCACAGAGCTAATCTGACTATGGGGCTGGGAATCCGACTCTTCCCACAGTGTATCAGTAGTAGGGACAATGCTACATGGCCAGGGTCTGATGTATCACTTTTTGGTGTGATGATGTTAGCAAATGAGTAAACCCTCTTTCTGGAGACGACTACACATCAGAAAGTGGTACGAAACATATTTGGTTGTGGGCACACAGACCATGAGCTGTAGTGATCACAGACCATGAGCTGTAGTGATCACACCTTCCTTAGCCTATGAAGCTATTGCTGTATGTACCCGTGACCCCATCGCAGGCGACAGGAGCAGTCTGGAGAGAAGCAACATCTTCCTGGAACGCTGGTAACCGGCAATGATGGTGGGCTGCTGTCTGAGGAGCTGCAGTGGGGCGTAGGAGTCCTGGATCTGGTTAGGCATGAGCCTACTTTCCAGCTCCCCCTCCTCTAAATCCCTCCTGGACTTTTTGACCTCAACTAAACTAGGCAACAGATGTGACAGATGCCTTTGAAGATGGCACAGTCAGATGCAGAGGAGAAGGAAAGATTTCACAAGGTACAACAGAGCTGACTACAAGATAAGAGGGGATATGAAAATACCCACTTGCACAGACGCAGGTGCTTCCTGCCGAGGTGGATTCCTTATTGCATTAATTTTTAGATTAAAGATTGGAGCAACAGGCAAGTTTATCCTGTTACTATCCGGGAATTATGGTAGTGGGAATTCACATCTCCTCATTAGCTGGGTGAAATCCTTTAGGCAGAAGCAACATGCTTTGGTGCAACTGTAACAATTATGACACAGTGTAATGTGACATCTTATTAGGTGTCATTCATACACATATGAAAATATATATGCACATACACATCTTCATAATTTGGTAACCTCTGATCATGACAAAGTATTCTGCAACTAGAAAAACTTGCTTATCAATGTACAGATCACTCTCAAAAATGACACTAAATTGGAATATTGCTTTTTAATTGTTACTCTCACTTTACCTATTTTACTTCTACTTCCCTGAGAAAACATAGGGATAAAAAATAACAAAGCATATGAAACAGCATTGGTACCCCCACAGACCATATCCTGAGGAGTTCTAGTATGACACAGATTCATTAATTTTATTTAAAGACTTGAGAAACCCTGTGGTTTATTTTAATTTCTTAATTTTTTTTTTGTCTCAATATTGAGACAAATCCTCTTTGTTTACTTATGAAAAAGCCAATTAAATCAGTAGAAGAATAGTGAGGTAAGTAACATGAGCAGGAGCAGTCTGGGCTTTTACTGATTTGTTCTCCTCTTGTCTTCTGCTCTTGCCAGGGCCTCTACAGTTGGCTACTGCTGGAGACAAGATAATGGGCTGATATGAGGCAGCCATTCTTCGGAACTACATATGTTTTACATGAGTCAGCTTAAATGATTTGGATGCCCAGGGGCCTGAATGCAGTGGGTGCAGAACACAGAACCAGATCCACAGGGAGCCTTGCGCTACAGTGTTCCGTCAAATCAATCCTTCATCATTCATCACAAAACGTGGAACAATTGCAATGAAACGTGTTGCGAGTTACCTGTATGTTTTCAACTTTTTCTTCCGTTTCCTCACCGTTTTTACATCACTGTTCAGGGTGGTGAGAGGTATGAGGGTGCATACCCTAAAGCAGAGAATGAATTGAACAGAAGTTTCTCTCAGCTTGGATTAATATTTTAATCACTGAGTCACTGGATAAAAACAGGGTAAACACTGTTCTTCACAACACTATCAAAATCACATTAGGAAAAACCTTTCATCTGTATCTTTTGCAATTTTATATTTGCAATAACCTTTTTAACAAATATTAAATACTGACTTAAACAGAAGTGTCATACTTCCAGTATTTTAGATTTTTATTTCTGCTCTGCTCTAAGTTTGGAAGAAAGTGTTTGTCCTTCAGGTATTTTTTGGCCTTTAGATGGATTTATCCCATTCCTCCTGAGACTGATGATCACACTGCAGCTGGCACTGTTAGTGAAAAGTCAGTAATCGGTGGGTTTTCCCCCCGGTCAAGTATTTGTGAAGTCTGCATGGTGTCCCTTGAAGTTTAACTCTCTGTATTCTCATAATAAAGGAATCAACGGAAGGGATTTGGTTTTAAGGAGCCCAGCATAAAGGGCAAAATCTGTTAAGCAGAAGAATTGTAACTAGAAGAGTCTTTGTACAGAGAAAATAATCATGTTTTCGTCATTATAAAAACCTCCCTGTCTCTTCAAATACTAAAACCTCTGTAAGTTTCGGTATTACTGGAAATCTGCACCTGCAGCAACATATTTCTGTGTCTAAGAATAAAAAACATATGACAAGGAATATCACTCTTCTCAAAATAGTTTAGCCTTATTCTGATCTGTAATTACCATTCTCCACGGCTGAAGAAGGTCTTGGCTTGAAATGTCTGGGGTGGCCTCCCCTATGAGCTCGCTTTGGTTTTACAGAGGCTTCTGCCTTGTGGTGCATGATTGGATTTAGGGGCTCAACTCCAGCAGAGCACATGTTTCAATTAAAAATCAAGGAAGCCATTCGCATCTTTGAAGTTAAGCACATGCTCCCATGCTATGCTGGGCTGAAGTGTTACTATGGAAAAGGAGAGAAAAGCTAAAATGGTCAGATATGCTATTTGTGAAAGCTGGCATGACTCTGTTAAGCGAAGAGGAGCTTGTCGACACCTGCAGCGATATGGGCCCAGCAAACTCGTGCTGTGAAGAGTATCACTTCTGCTTCACCCCCCCAACCCTGAGGGTGGCGGCGGGGGACCCCGGCAGCAGAAGCGCTGGTGATGAGGAGCAGGTCACCAGGGCTAAGACGGGCTCTGGGAGTGCAGAGCAGCTGCAGTGGTGTACAGCGTTGGCACGGCGACACGGTGTAGCTTCCAGCTTGTTCCTGTGAGCGTGACCAGCTTGCTTATCACTCGAGTGGATGGTCAAGGCTTTCGGAGTAGAGCCCGTGTCCACGAAGCTGACTGTCTTGATCTGAACATATCCATTTTTGCTCACTGGCACGCATGTTTCGCTCCAGAACTGAGGCAGAAAGATACCAAAAGCCTTGAAGAGAAGGTGTTAAGCTTTAAATAACGTGGGGTTTTTTTCCCCCTCCCCTGCCTGGAAGCAGCGGAGCTGCGGGGCTGGGGCTGGATGTGCTGGGCGAGAGCTCGCCCTGGCAGCCCATGGGCGGCTGGTTCTTTAGGGAGATCACCCTGCCACCTCCTCACCTGCGAACAGCTGGGTTCCATGCGCTGTCCCTGCTTCTTTTAAGAAGTATTTTATCATCATATTCTCCTTTTTGCATTGACTTTACATGTTCATCCTCATAAAGAGACATGAAGACTGGAAAGAGCCGTTTCTCAAATATTTCAGCTATTCTTTGCACATACATACACATGTATTTAAAATAAGTATTTCTCTAACTTTTTAATTTTGATTTATTTTTAATTTGGATTTTTTTTTTCTATTTGTGGTTATACAAATTGCCACCCCCTTGCAAATGTGTCATGACTTCTGTCTTCTGGTGTCCCAGAAAAACGCTCTTTGCAGTACTGCCAGAGGAGATTAATAGATAACCTTTCAGCAACATTCGTGTGGAGAAAAAGTCCTTATTCCTCCAGTCAGAGACATCATGAGTAAACTGCAGTAGCCTGTGAACTTTAGCCCTGTTGACTGTACAGAAATGAGTGCCAGGATCTCAGTGAAAAGCTGGAGATATAATTTATTTGTTATCTCTAGCTTTTGTTTCTTATATGTTAGGTCAAACCTAACGTACCTGGAAAACAGATAGTAAAAGAATGTCAGTTAGAAAAAAGATTTTTGAACTTTCCTAGAGTAAGGCAAAATATTTTCTTTTCTAATTAATTTTGTGTAATCCAGGTTTATATCAATGTAAAAACCTGTGTATTGATTGTATGTCCAAATATATTTAGAAAGAAGGAAGATCCTTATATCGGGACTGTGAAATTTATTTAAAAAATGAGACTATGTTTTTTTCCATACTAGACTTTGAATTATGATAGTCCATATTGACCAGGTGGATCTGAGTCTAGCTGGGAAGTCACCTTGCCCAAGCCAGGTATACCTAGAGCACTGGCCATTTGAGGACCAAGGCACAGCTTAAATGCGGCTCGGGAGCCGAAGGGTGGGAGGCTTGTGGGCGGAGGCCAAGATAAAGCTTCTCACAGCTGGTCTCACAGACCCTGGTCCAGCTTGCACAGCTGTGCCTTATCAGAGCATTGCTTAACCCCTGGCAGCTGAACTTGTAGGGGAAGTGGGGGGGATGGATGGTGACAATGATAACAAAGATTTTCTGGAGAAGAAAGGTTGCAGGCTGCTCAAAGGTAGCTTGAGCCTCCTTGTGTGCCTGGGATTTTGGCTCTGAAATGGTTATTTCCTGCTTTGAGTTAGAGGGTAGTGAGACACTGTCCTGGGTTCAGCTGGGATAGAGTTAATTTTCACAAGAAGCTGGCTGGGCTGACCAAAAAGCCAATCCAATGGGATATTCTATACCATGGGACATCATGCTCAGTATTTAAGTGGGGAGCTGGCCGAAGGAGGGGCTTTTTGCTACTCAGGAGCAAGCTGAGCATGAGGTGGTAAGAACACTGCATGTTGTTGTGCTTTTTATCAGTATTATTGATTGTTGCTTTCTTCTTCCTTTGCCATTCTGTTAAACTGTTCTTATTCCAACCCACGAGTTTTTGCCTTTTTCCTTCTGATTCTCCTACCCATCCCACCGGGAGGGGGAAGCAGTGAGAGAGTAACTGCGTGGTTCTTTGTTGCAAATTGAGGCAAAACCACAACAGGCACCTTGGCTTTTAGATGTTCGAGCTATACAGACAAGTATGAATCCTGTCTCTTCTTACTGCTACTGTGGTGTGAATTCAGGAAACTCCAGTGACCCCTTGTACTTTCATCACTGTGAAAATGCCAGGTAGCATGAGCAGCTTGGTCAGTGAGCTACAAGATAATATAATGAAAAAGAGATGAAATATTGATCAGGACAAAGCTCTTTTCCTCTAGGCTGTGTTACTCTTCTACGCTTGGTTTCTTGGTTCTCGAGTACACTAGTGTTGTGTTAAAAGGGGTAAAGGAGTCTGTTAAGTGGCAAAAGGAGAGCCCTTCTGTGGAGTCACGAGGTTCAGAGCAGACCCTGTTGCTTTCTAAACTCTGAGACGAGAGTCTAGGTGCGGCTGGATCTGCTCCTAGTCCCAGACCTGGTCAACGGTTTATGTCTAAAGGGTTAAGTGTGTAGCCAGTTATCAAATTCAGCTTCCCTGTCAGAGCCCCTCCAAGGACTTTCACTGAAACAGTTTCGCAAAGGTGAAACAATAGGTTGATGCCGGGTATCAAGGTAATTTATTCAAGCGACAGATATCATAGGTTTGGGATTGCTGTTGATAAATACACTGTCTACAAAAGTTGAGCTCAAGGTAATGGTTCAGTGCTTTAGTTAACAATATGTTCCTGGGGATATGTCTGACAAAGTCAGAGGTGCGACTCTTACCAAAAAGACATCCCTTCTTGAGGGGAAACAGAGGTTCATGGCCATTGACCCGTCTCTCAGGTAAAGTTCTCGCTTGGCTCCTCCTCCCAAAGAGAGCTTTTTCAAGTGCCAATTTTTATATGTTTGAAAATCTTTTGGCAAGGTGGGGCTAAGTCTATTATGTGTCGATTGGCTCTTGGCATGGAATGTTATCGTGGGACTCAGCAGTTTGACATACCTATGGAGTGGGCATCTTGGTATGTGCTCAGGAGGGCCATCTGTTCTTTATCCAAAGCAGCCTCTGGCTGTGGGGCCTCTGCCGTGCCCCACAGATCACCTGATTTACAGTGATGGGCTATCCCCCCTTACTTCTGTCTGATAAGCTAAGCGCAAGTTAATTGCTCCATTTGTTAATTCTTTGGCTCTTGACGCCTGAGTCCAAGCATGCCTTTTGCCTTGCATTGACAAGTCCAGCAAGGCCATGGACTACAACTAGTCACAAAACTCCTTTTCAGGTCTTTTCTATGCTGTCAGACCATCTTCCTATTTCTGGGCCAAGTGATTTAATTATTGTGTGCAAAGTGGAACAGCCTTAACAGGGGTGAGTGAGAATATGTGTTGTTTGAATACGCAGGATTACATGCCCAGCTACTTTTCTGGTGCGCTTTTAGCCTGGCATTTCTCAGTCATTTTAAGTGCGAACTTATTTGGCTCTCTGTTCCGTCTCTTCGTGTATGAGTTTCATCCATGGCTGCCTTGCTATCCTTATATAATTTTTTTCAGCCTTTGAGAAGTATGTGTTTCATTTGGTGGCAAGGCTGTTGAAAATTGTTTCCTTGCCAGCATATGAGTCCTTCTGCAGGTCTAATCCAGGACTGTCTGTCTCTTGAATGTTCAGTGTGAAGTAGGATGGGGTATTTAATAGGAGAAAGAGTGCATCTCCTAAGATAAATGGTGTTGGTAGGATGAGAGTATCCTAGCTAGGTCAGGATTTGGCTGCGCAAACCTAGCTATAGGATACAATGCTGCTTAGACTACAGCTGTGTGTTGAATAAAAATTGTAAAAAAAGGTTTATGAGGGGGTTGTTTTTGTAAGCTGTCTTTTATTCAGTTCTATCTGAAAGGCAGCAGGTCAGCATGCAGTTGTAACTCTCGGTACTTCTGAAAGCGAAATGGTTTTTGCATGTATGAGAACTGCTATGATGGAAAAACTGTGCAGTTTTTCTTTGAGTTAGAGTAACTGGCAGCAATCTGATACTGATGGATGCTACAATAAAGCCATCTTACGTCTATGTTATTTATCCAGAGCTATGATATGGAGTTAGAGAGTTGAATATAAAGAAGTAGTTTTGAGAATTTTATATAATAATGATTTTTTTCCCCCCTATTCATTCTGCTTGTATCCAACAGGTAACAGATTGTGAAAACACCTGTAGGAATGATTATTACTGTCTGCTTTCATTACATAAAATTTAAGATAGAGAAGTAGACTTTGATTCTGACAATATGTTGTGTAAAATAAAATGGTGTCATGCCTGAGTTGGGCTCCTTAAAGCTATGGGGGAGAGAGGGGGGAGTGAATCTTCTGCATTCTCCCCAAAGACAGGAACAACTAAAAGAGAAATGCTGCAATCTGCTGTAATAGTTTTGTACCAAACGGGTCAGAAGCTCTCCAGCTACAAGACCTAGACACTTTTAAAGAAGAGAATCCTTCTTGCTGTGAGTTTTTATAACAGTAATGCTAAATATACCATTGTTTTAAAGCAGCAGCAGAATGCAGTGGATGGTGTGCTGAAATTATCAATCTTATGAAATGAATGAACTATTTAAAAGGATTGGCAGTAGATTTTTTTAAGAGTCAACGTGTCTGTCTATGCCTTTAGATTTTTATGAGCAACTTGTGATTTAAGAATGGTGTGTTAATAGGCTGTAACAGATCTTAGTATACATCTTGCAGTAGAATTTCAAAGGGAGCCATTATCTGAATTTAGATCTATCAATAGGCATCTAGGTTTTCAAAAGAGATCAGTGCTCGGTAGGACATGAGAGGCAAATCTTAAGTCAGACTTCAAATTCAATCTGCACCCAGCAATTCCTTATTATTGTTGTTATTGAGTGAGAGCTGCCAAGTATTGAACAGTTCTGGAAACATCATTGCCTGGAGTAGTTAACTCTTGGCTCGTTCCCACTGATACAGAGGCAAACCTGTTGATTTCAGATGTGCGTGATCAAGCCTCTAAGGTCTTATTTCATAATTTTGTCACTCAAAGATGTGTGCTACACTGCAATGACAGAGATCTGTCATAGTTTAATGTGCTGTTCTGTAAGTGTTCTCATGTTGATGCTGAATTTTCCTGAACTCTGAAATGCATGAGAATTCTTGTATCTCTTCCAATTGTTGTGAGGTTGACCTAGAGGAGACATGAAGATACCTTTAGTTAATTGCCAAAAATGGATTTCCATGAGAAATTCTTGAATTGTACACACTAGTAACTAAGGGTAGACTAGAAAGTAAGGTCCTTGAGATGGGGTGAATTATCATTGATATAAAGAGTGATGGTGTTTCCTGGCAGGCTCATTAAAAAAAAAAGTTTGTAGTGTTTAATTCATGTGAGAGATACACCATGAGCTTGCCAGATGGCGCAGTGACACACTGGGTAGCTGTAATGCCGTATTTCTTCTGCGTATAATTCTCGTCAGTGAGAAGTTCCCGGAATAAACAGGCTGATTGGCTTTATGGTGCTCTTGCTCTATGCTGATTACCCTGCCACGTTTGGTCAGCAAATGTATTTGGACATCATACTCTTTGCCAAGTCCACATCCTTGCTGACTGCAGAATGACCTGCCAGTGATTGCCATCACTGATGATATTTCTGCTGTGCTTCTGGGAGACTGTTGTCATTAACCCAGCAATTGTGCAGTAACGTTCTACAACATATGGTTCTGGTCTTTGGGATATTCATATTTCTTGGCTGGATGTCTACAGTTTAGTATATCAGAAAACAGGACAAAGGCAAACATATTTAATTTCATATTAGAAAATGCAGAGAATATGAAAAACATTATAAATTAACTATTTACTCCTTGTGGAGTGAAATAGTCTGAGCCCTTCTTCCAATAAAACTGATTATAGAGTTCAGAAATTCCTTAGGGTGCAGTTTAAAGCTGTACAAATTTTATCTGAGAGATCAGTGTAATTGCAGCAATAGAGTGCCTGCAAATTCATGTTGCTTAGTAACATTATGGACTAAGTTATGAGGAAGGAGTCATGCTTTTGAACGCATACATACTTTCACTGACTTCTCTGTTTCAGTGTCATTCACTACTTGCATATCACTGCTTTAGCATTGCCCTGGCAAGACACGGTTCCTGCATGCTGTGTTCCTTAAACTTGTGCCTGTGAAGACTTACCTCAGTGAGTAACTTTGTGCAAGGAGTAGTTAAAGCTTCAGGGAGACTAAATGAGGTGTATCTGTAAATCTTTGCAGGTTCCAGACACGGTGTAGTTATGCTAAAGATAGTTACAAGTGCAGTATAACTGCAGTGCAATGTAATGTAATGGATTTTGTGGGGAGGATGTGCAGGCTTGCCCCGTGAAAGGGACAGTGATACAGGGGGAGACAGATGACAGATAATAATCAAATTGAAGGAACATTAAGAATATCATCCTTATATATTTATATATTCACCTTAATATTTGTGCTCACGTATTCTTATGATTATAGGTGCTAACATTATCAACAGTATCTGTTTATCAACAGAAAACCATAATAGAAATTAACTAAAAAGTTTAATTCCATGCACATACTCTCAAATTTAGGCCCAAAAGAGGAAAAAAGAAAAATCTTTCAACCAGTGAATACTAGCATCCTGTTTTTGCCAAGTCTTAGTGCTGTAAAATGTTATGCGGAGGGAATCCTTGAAAAGGCTGCAAGAGATGGGTAGAATCTCCAGAAAGAAAAGAAAGTAGCATGCTGAAGGGAGGTGATTCTGTTTTTTAAGAGGAAGATAAATTTAAATACTCACATATAGCTGACAGTTCTCTGGAAAATATAGGCTAAATGAAAGGTTTATGTGCTACATTTCAGAAAAAAATATGATTGATTGACTGACTCTTAGGAGCTAGTCTTGGGTGGCTAAGTTGGGGAGGGTCAGATCTGTTTGATTCAATTCTTCGAAGATCTTCACAGGATGCAGAACAAACATGGCTGCTCTTGACTTCTGTTGTCTCCAGTGAGCGTGCATCATACATACCTCTTCAGTGCTGCAGATAATATTTTAGCTGTATCCCAAGACTTCCATATTTTGATGTTGAGCTCATAATTGTAATACAACCTGAGTATTGAAGAGGTTTTATTTGGGTTTTTCTTTTTTTCCTAAAATTTCCTAAAAAGGCATATTTTTAATGTGTAGAAACTTATGATTTTATGCCAAAACGCATGGACTTTTAAACTAATTTAATTAAAATGCAGAGTTCTATCTTAGGCCATATTTTTAAAGTGATATGTGTTGACCCAGCTGTCATTATCTGTTAATGATTTGACGGGGCAAAAGTAGTAGATCATGTTTAAAAAAAACCCCACAAACTTGCTGTCATGTTACGATATCAAACTTAAAGCAACTATAAAAAGAATGCAGCCATACCATGCTATCAAGTACAAAGCACTGAGCTGTTTGTTGGGGTTTTTTTTGCTGTTGTTTTTTTTTTTTTTTCATATATCTTTTTTCCGAACTGTGGAAGGTTATTTGTTTTGGACAGTGAAATTAGAATTAAGTTAGGGCAAAAGTTTTCTACGCAGAAGATATTACAAGCAATTAATTTAATTTAGATACAACTAAATCTAGTTATTGTAATCAAATGAGGTGTGTGTTATAAGGATCAGAGAAGACTCAGCAGTATGATGAGTGCATTCTCATTTGTGTTTGTGCTAAGGCTATGAAAAGGTTATGCAAGTGTAACTAAGCAGTGTGGACACTTATTTTGATTTCAGTTCATGTTTTGCTTTAGGACAGAAAAGATATCCAGAAAAGATAAGGATAAATTGCAATAAAACATTCTTAAACCAACATAATAATTTTATACGGCTTTAATTACAGCATCTGAAAACTGAATTATGTTAAACCAGTGCAATTTTTCTAAGTAAACGAGACTTGAGATCACCTGTACATATCTCTAACAGGATGCAAGCTGAAATGTGTAAAGTACAATTTATGCTTTCTTTAAAGACCATTTATTCTAATCCAATGCTAGAAGACGTCATTGGTTTTTCTTGCAGAAATTTGACTCTTTATTTTTTGTTATTTAAATCTTGTTTGTGCTAATAACATTAAAACATACTTTCCTTCCTGACTTGTTAGCATTACAGTGTGAGAGTGGTCACGCTTTTCAGGCAAATGGTTGTGTAACCAGATGGTAACTTCTGGATTTTCCAAAGCAAGAGCAATGGATAGTGGAGGAGGCTGCCAGAAATTGGAGGGGAAAAAAATGTTATGGATCTATATCATAGTTTTCCAGAGCCTCCAGAAGCAAGAAGAAAATATTTCTATGCATTTGATAGGCTACATACCTATCTATTTCTCTTTTAGTACATATATATTCAAAACAGATGTACACCTGTCAGCGTGCTGTTGCTGAACTCATTAGTTTTACTGAGAAGGAGTATGTGTTAACCCAGAGGTGGATACTGGTCAGGAGTGCTTATTTCTATTACAGACCCGACAGCTATAAACAGTGACGTGGGTGTCTGGGTCTGCCACAGCCTTGTGCTCGGTGAGCAGACTGTTTACCAGCATAGAGCACAGCTCACGCTAGCGGTGCTTCATGAGGAGAGAAGGATTCGCCGTTTGATCTGGTTGCAGGACTGAGGCTTCCAATGTAATTTGTGATTAAAATATGTTAAAAGGTGCTGAGGTTCTTTCGTTTTGCTTTATTCTTTCCATTCTTGAAAGGGCAATGGAGATAGAAACATTGACCAGTCTCTTTTGATATGAATCAAAACCTGGAGATGTGTATGCCCAGAGAAAGTAGTAGGTCTGCATGGTTGGAGACAAATCCAATAGGTCTGGCATTAGAGAATAAATTTTACTATTTATTTTCTCTGAATAAAGTATATGTTTTCAAGGAAACTTCTATGAAGAGAGGCTGCATTTTTGCAGTGTATGTGTGACATCTTCAGTTTAAAGCAATACTGTGCACCCTTGCATTGTCCCTTGGCTTTGAAGTGTTGACATTGCTTAAAAGAAGGTAAACCCACCGCTTTTTTAATTCTTTCTTGAGTTATAGGCCCTGACTCTAGTAACAGGAAACATCACACAATCTTAGTAAGACTGTTTTCAGTTGGTTTTGACTTTGTCAAAGTTTCAGTAACAGCCTTCAGACTTGAAGGTTGTTACAACAGGCTGTTTTTCCTTTGTTGTGAGATTTCAAGTAGAGATTGTCTTGGAAAAAGTATAAATTGTTAGTTAAACTATTGTGGTTTAGGACAGGGACTGGAAATGGGAAGCTGTATCCTATGTGCTACAAATGTCCCTCTGAAAACTTGCTTGACTGTGGCGAGGTTGCAAGTCTCTGTAGAATTGCAGTTTGCGTGTGCTCAACAGGGACTTGGCTAAACCTCCCTGAGGGTGCCACTGTGCGAGGTCACAGCGAGCTCAGTGGGCTATGGTATGGCATTCATACAAAGCTTACATTTGTATCATGTTTCAATGTAACTTTATTTATCAGTTAAGTTTATTCAGGCAAACGAACCGTCCATCAAAAACAAACCTTTTCTGGAGCCCAAATTTTCCTTTTGCTTGCTTGTGTTCAGGAAGAAAAATGTTTTCAGTAATTCAGTTCTTGTGATGTGTGGGTGTTTTATTACTAGTTTTTTTGGCTTGAGATTTTTTGGTGGTGTAGGATATTTCATTTTTTGTTTCTATGCAAGTTACTCTTTGCATGGCAAGATTAATCTTTTAGTTGGAGGCCAAGGACAGCCAGCAGAGTTTTTAAGTCATGTAAAGAGTAGTAAAAAGTCATGGATATATACAAAGTGCTGAGCAATAAGCCATATATAATTATATGATCACCTCACCTAAATTTGTCTGTAAAGGAAATGATGTTTTATGATATGTTAAGAATTTGAAACCTTATTCAAGTTTCATTAGTCTCTTTAAAGATTGACAGCTATTCACCATTTTCCCTAAGCTCTTCAAATTTATTGTCAGTGTTATCTTTGCCTAGTTGGGTGAGTGAAAACAACCCAATTCCCAGGTATGGGGCAATCCTGCCAGCTGATGGCTTACAGCCTCTTGTTTCTTGCCTGCTCATAAACTCATTGAAAATAACGTCATAGGATGAGTGTTTGAGCTCTGGCTGGGTGTAGTTGGGGGAAGAAACCTCAGTCCTGCTTAGTCTCATGACATGATGTGGCATGTTATGCTGGTAATCAAGTCAGTCATGTAGAGGACAAGTCAGTGACAGAGAGCTGAGGTAGCAAACACTATCACATCTTCGCTTTCTGCAGCCCTAAGGAGAGGCGTGCCTTGGGGAATGAATTTCCTAGCTCCTGCACTTGGAACCCCTTGGTGGTCACTTTTTGAGAGTGAAAGGGCAGCATCAGCTGGTGCGAGGATGCTCTGGCCCGTGCCTGCTTGTCTGTGCAGTCCAGAGAGATTCCTTGCTCTTTGAGCTATCCTAATCCAGATTGGTATAATATAGAGATGCCTGAGCTACATTTCCAGTTCTTCTGCCAGGACCAGAAGAAGTTTGGTGTGACAGCACTAGGTTCTGTATAGGCTAATTTACTCTGCCCAGAGGCAGATACTTTGAATTATTACCTAGGAGCAGAATAAATTAGCCCATGGGAACTATGGGCTCCTGCAGATGGATTAGTTTTCGGATGACTTGGAAGCAGTCCATGTACTAGACATCAGGGCAATCAGGTTTTTTGCTAGATATGTGGGCCCTGCTTCTTGTGGAATATCATTTGACCAGAGCTTGCTCCCTGGCACTCTTATGTGACAGAGCCAGAAAGATGTCCCTCCAGCAACTCCTGCTGGAGGGGGAAAAATGTGCACATTAAGTTGAGACCGTGTGCAAGTGCTGGATTTGGTTTTTTCTCCTCTTTCTGCTGTGTTGGGGATGAATTGTCAGGCACATACTGAAAGTGGGGATAGAAAATCCTCTGTGCTAGCGTAAGGCATGATGAAATCATGTCCTGACTCTTATAGGAGTGATACTTGTGTCTTGGAACTACCCTGGCCACATCAAGGGTATAGCCACACTTCTTTGGCCAGGTGTTTGACATTTTTACAATGCAAAATTGAATTGGATGTAGTTTCATGGGGTAGGACAGAGTCCAGTGGACTTGTCTTAGTTCTGGGTATTTTTTTATGAGGGTTAAACAAGCTTGTGCAAGAGCTAGTGGGAGTGGTTGAGCGCAGTGCCAGGCAGAGATGTCTAGGATAGGACCCATCTTCCTTCCAGATAGTTTGGCTGTCTCTGTACTGTGTTTTTCTGCATTTCCCGTACACTGTGAATTTAGGTAGACACACACACTTGGCTGTGTCTACTTTGCCAGCATTATTATTTTGAGATCTGGTATAAAATAATTGAAGGTTGCTTATTTTTCACCTTGCAGACTCAGACTTCCCTTTGGAGCAGATGCTGGTTAATTGCTCACCTGTCACACAACACATAGCAGGTACTGTACTGGGTGGCATTAACAGAGAAGAATGATGGGCTTTTAACTCTGCTGGTAAGTTTGCTCCTAAGTGGATATATAGTTCAAAATGTATTTGATGTAAAAAGCAAGTTTTTTTTTTTAATTGCCATTTAATCTTCTCCTCAATACAAGATTAGGAGGCAAAGCTAGGAAGTTGGGCAAAATCAGTTACAAAACTTGCATCCCTATTTAGGTTTGCTTGATGTTGCTGGCTCTGTTTTGTTCTGTTTTTAAGGCTGTACCAATAAGCACAAATTTCCTGTGCCATTTCAAATTGCATTAAAACATGTTTAGAATTTTGGCAAGTTTTTAGGATGTCTGATGTAATGGCTGGAAAAATGTACCAGAATTCACATGGAAAGGTGCTGGATGGTAAAATTGTGCCACCTGGGTTACCAGAAAATCCCATAACTTGTTTGGATTAAACATTTTCTTTTGGGAGGAGGGACAGCTGACAAATGCCCACCAGGCAGAAGTAAATAGTTAGAATCTTCTCTACCCGGCTCCACTATGGAAGTGTAACATTTAAGGTATTCAGCTCTGGTCTGTGCTGGCGTTTGCAAGGAACATTAGAGACTAATGTTTCTGATTTCTGTCTTTGTTTTTCCTACTCTCGTTTTAACCACATACCAATATAAGTAGGTACTGTTTGCTTATGTTCTTGCTTTTGCACATTGGACTTGGCGAATTAATTTCAAACAGTGTTAGTGCAACAGAAGTTAAGGAAGCAAATAAGTAGCTCAGAAAAAAGATTTTTCTCCAGATAGTTAAAGATGCTTTTCCTTTTCCCAAATAGTTGCACATAAACACAGTTCCACTTATTTTTATGCTTTTTTTGGTATTGGTACTTAAAAATTTAATGTATGCAAGAATTATCCATATGGAAACATTTGTTGGTGGCAGAGGTACTGGCTGGCTAAAGGGACCATAACAGGGTACGGTTTCAAAGAGGGCTCAGGTCAATAATGGCTGAAAACCATTACCAGCATCTGATGGTTCAGTGGCTCTTAAAGCAAAATAATTTTTACAAGAACATTTAGGAAAATTTATGTGAGCAGGCAATATATTAAAGATGAAAAAATCCCAACATTCCTCAGAATCTTTCAAGGCAGTAAGAAAGACCTCTGGCTCTTTCACAAGAGACTGTTTCTGTGTTGCTTTTGCCCATTGTTGTCAGTCCAAGGTCATTTACCCTTGTGATAAACAACTGTCTGATACAATCTGTCAAATGGTTTTATTGCTTACAAAGCTGTTCCGTTTGGAACATTGTACTGCAGAAGCTGCAGTAAGGCACTGTCAGCTTTCCTAGTGTTGCGTTTTGATTTCATGCAGTGGAACTTTAATGAATTGTAGTATCTGTTACCTCAGTCTTAGGCTTTACTTGAAGGCTGTACTAGCTGATTAAAATCCATCCCGCAGTCACTTAAGCGCAGGAGTGTCTTTATGAGCCAAGGGGTTTCTGAGGTGTTGAGTGCTCTCAGTAGTCACAACCGTTCGAAGGAGCTGACAGGGCTGAGCGGGATGCAGGGAGACTGGTGCGTTTCCCCTGTGTGAACAAAACTATGAAAAGCAAAGAAATTATAGGTATAATTATAGGTCTAATTTGCCATACATACTGTATGTGAAACACTTAACAGGTTCTCAAAGGTGTTCTGTGTATGCACAGATGGAGATCACATGGCATCCATGTCCTGAAGCTTCAACAGTATTGATAGAGCTGGTGTCTGTGAATTGAGGATAGTAGGTAGCCTCTCTATTTGTCCTGGTCACAAAACTCAGCCAAAAGTAAAACACTTAGTTCATAAACATTCTGTTATCTTGAAATAAAATGCATATATTATCTTGACTCAGACCCTAGTTAATCCCACAGGCCCTGCATAGTAGTAGGATCCCAGACATAAATTGGGGTACGTGGTATGTATTTAACACAACTGCATGCCTTTTTGGTTTTAGGTCCGTGCTGTCTCTTGCTCTATCCATACAGTAACACAGCCCTCTGAGGTTCTTCCTCAAAGGGTAATTCTGCTGTGAAGCTGTTTGTTAGGTATGAGATTTCTTTCTTTTTTTAAATGGCCAGCCATACCTAAACACCTTTCAGTTTTAGTTTGTACCAGATAAGTGTCATAGGCGTGATCATTTCTGAAAGTAACATGAGGGAAAGCCTGGGTTCTTTTGTGCATTGTGTAAAGTATTGGATACATCTTTTTTGTCATCTTGCAGCTAGGAGCACTTGGATTGATCCGATTAAGAAGGGCCATGTAAAGTTACATTAGCCTGTAGGATTCTATTTTGTATTAAGTGCAATTTTAGAAAAAATGTTGAAGGTTGACTTCCTTTAAACAGAACAGGATATACAGAAGTAAAGAAAAACGGATACAACGTTTGGAAGAAGGAATGTATCTTCATCTATCTTCTATGGATCCCAAATAAAGACAAATGCTTTTCCATTTGTGCTCCTCCATGCCAGTTTACCACATTTTCCAGTATTTGAGTCATAACTCGGAGACCAGCAGACAAGGGAAGGGACAGAGTTGTCTGAAGTTGAGTTGTTTAACAACTTGTTTTTAAACACCTCTACCTCACGTTTTAGTTCTGTCTCTAGTCTCGCTGCTAACACTTAAGGATTACTTTGAGTTGTGTCAATAATCCGCTGGCCTAATGGGTCTTCGTATAGAAGCAAAAACCCCCCATGAAAGTTGTTCTAGCTAACAGAATTACATAAAGGAAACAACTTTTCTTTTTATTTGTATCACACACATCAAGCATATGCTAGCATTACAAAAGCACGTTGTCTGAAATGCGGGGAGGGTGATCTTTGAAAGCACTGGGACTAGACACTCGGGCACGCATCTCTTCTTCCAGGTTCGTCCCAGCTGTCTGGGGAGCTAACTACAGACTGCAGCAAAACCAGGGGTTCCTACCCGCAACAGTGGTTTTCACATTCGAGGCCCTGTCTTGCACACGCTTGCAGAGAGAGAAGTACCATCAGTCTGCTTTGATAGTATAAAGAATAAATGAATGTGAAAGTTGAAAGCCTTCAGCCTTCGAGGGGTGAGTGAGTGACAGTGCTATAAAGCACTGTATTATCTTTTTCCAGACTTTTAGCAGAGAAGTTTTCTGACCTTAACACTGATCTCACAGTAAGGGAACATAAATCCCTGGCTCTGCAGTATTCTCTTACTGCTTATGCCAGAACAGCAACACCTCCACTGACTGTTGGAAATGGCTTCTCCGTCACTGCTCCTGCTTGTATTATTCAGAGCAGTTTGTGTAACTGTTCCTTGAGACTGCCTCACCTACCTGTGTGGTCATTGCTCGCAATATTTATAGTCTTGGGACTCGGAGACCAGGCTGGGCTGTGTTCAGGAGAACAACAATGTGCCTTTTTCTATTAATGGGATTAATTAGCCTATGGGTTGGAGTGAAAAAGCCATCCGGTTCTAATGCATTTTTGCTTTGTTGAAGGTGAGTGATTAATTAGGAGTTGGGGTGAAAAGAAAACCTACAATACCTTAGAACTATGCTATGAATTCAGAATGACTTTCACTGAGTCTCCTAATTTCATAGGTGACTTAAATTTTTTTTTTTTCTGGTTGTACATGGCAAGTCTGATGCTGAAAGGTAAATGGGAGTTTTCATTTTCTCTGCCCCAGGGTGTTGCAGTGAGAGAGTTCTGTGAAAATCTCTGACTAGAAAGATCAGGGAAAGCAAGTACCAGATCAGAAATTCTCTACGAAATTGTCTTTCCTCTTGCCTTGTCTGTTTGCTAAATAGTGACCATCCTGTCCACCCCTTGTTCCCAGAATTTATCATGGTGGATTCGTAGTAATGCACACCAGAGTCACGTACTGCAGTAATGAAATTACAATGTAATGTAAATTATAGCGCAGGGACCCTGATGAAGGCTGTATCTGGTGTCCCCAGGTAACCAACTCTGCGCAGTCCGCAGGGTATCAGGCTCCTGGCAGTGGCAGTTGCGATGCCAGTCACGAGCTCAGCCGTGGTGGGAAGGGTCGAGCACACAGCTCCCCGCTGACAGACACTTTGACAGCCAAGGCCTGATTGTTTTTCTTTGTTTGCCGTGGTTTTGCCTGTAAAAATAAGGTGGGCGTCATTCTTCGTTAAACGAAACCAAAAACCCCCAAGAGCTCCCGCACAGCGAGAGGCCCCAGGAGGAGCCGCCATCCCCACGCAGCCGCCCTTGCCCTTGCACCCAGCGGTGACCCTCCGGCGCGGGCTGCGGCCGTGCTGCCGGCGGCTGCGGGCGGGGGGAGCGCCGCTGTCCCCCGTCGGGACGGCAGAGCCGAGGGCCGCGGCCACCCCCGCTCCG
>Ga0065711_1008384_pt1 | contig 23844 bp, 20 predicted proteins | sample Hoacrofraction12_FD_59098 | JGI IMG/M metagenome (GOLD analysis project Ga0065711, IMG submission 59098) | Hoatzin crop microbial communities from Cojedes, Venezuela - Epithelial fraction 12 v2 (version 2) | ecosystem: Host-associated > Birds > Digestive system > Esophagus > Crop | place...
CCACAAGAGTGAAAGAGTAACAGAGGGCTGGAAGCAGTGCTAAACCTGCTGGGTGGCCAAAGTTCTCCAGCCTCGACTTGCAGACCTCACGTGGCTGCAGTCCACCTGTGCCCTGGCCTGGGCTCGTCGCATATGTTTAAAAATAGCAGATTTATTGGTTTTCTGTTCCAAAAAAAATTATGAAGAACATTTGTGGCTGGAAGGAAGTAGAAAATGGCCCTTTGGGAGGTGCAAGAAACCCACAGAAACCCTGACTCATCAAACTCACTTTCAATTTGTTTGGCTGCCTGTCTCCTCCTGTCCCTTCCTTTTTTTTTTTCCTCTGCAAACTTCCACTGATCATCTCTTCCAGGTTTCTTGCTTTACCTGTTTACCTTCTATCCGCTTTCTCTGCAAGGCTCTATTAATCTTTTTTTTTGTGCTTTTTTTTTTCTTCCCCACTTTCCTACTCGCCATGCATGTCCCCTCTCCTGCCACCTCCTGCAAACACTATAAACTTTAGAAAAAGACCATGGGCCAAAAAGGGAGGGAGACAGGGAAAAGACAAAGCCTAATGGAGCAAAAGAAAAAAAAAAAAAGAGAAGACCTTCTCATGGGAAACTTTTAAAGAAATGGAACTGTCTTCTCCATTTGGCATTTCTCTTGGAAAAAAAAATAAATCAATTTTTTCTATTAAAGCGTTTCACTGAAAAGGTAGTAAAGTGAAACTTCTATGTAGACCTGTAGATTTTAATCTTTTTCTTACCCTCCCCATTTTCTTTCCCTTTTTTCTGACCAAAACCGCTGCATGGTGCCCTGTGCAGAAATACGTAAACCACCGTCTCGTTTTCCCCGGAGCTGACAGCGGCCATAACACATATGAGCATCTCAAACTTGTAGTCGGCAAATCACTGCCACAACCGAACGGTTAAAACAATTCCCAGGGAGCACACGACACCTTTCGTAGCCCTTCCACCGCTCAGAGCAGAAACCTTCTCCTCCCTCCCTTCAGCCTGCCCAGGGAGATCGCGAGAGACACAGAGCTTTAAACCAACATGAAGTTCGTTTTGAAACGAATGGGAGAAACGTTGCAGAGCAAGGTAACCGGCACAGGTTCGGCTGCGTGCAACGCAACGTTATCTTGGTGTGGCAACGAGCCCTACCTACGGAAGGGAGGTGCGACGGCGAAGTCCCCGCGCCACCGGCACAGGGATGCTGCGCGTTTGGACCTGCTGCCCTCGGCGCTGACCCACGGGAGACGGCCCCACGCACGCACCGCCGAGCCCCCACGTTCTCCCGGGCTCGGCAGCCGGCAGCTGGCACTGTTGCTCCATGCGAGAGCCATCCCAATCCCGGGATGCGAGCCCACGGACACATCTTCCGAGCATCGCTGTGAACACGGTCGTGACGGCACGCGCTAAATACACGCTCCGCACGGACACGTCGCAACAAAGGAGGAAAGGTTTCCGTCGTCCACGCGTGGACCACACTCGTGTAGACCTTACGAGCGCCCATCTCATCTGTCCGGTGAGACAGGCGACGCGCTGCACGGGAGCCGGGAAACTGAGATTGGTCTGCAGCGTGTCGCAAAGCGCCACGCGGCAAAAGCCTCCACAGAAGCAGCAAGCTGCTTCAAAACTCCCTCCAAGAGTGTCTGGGAAACGGAAGCTTTCTCTAGGTGACAGGGACGCTCCTCTCCTTCCAGGGTTTGCAGCGCAGCCCGAAGTAGCGACAGTTGGCGTGGATGGGTGAGGCGAGGCCAGAAGAAGGGGGGTTGCAAGGGAAAGGCAGCCCTGCAGAACTTGCTGATGCAAAGTAAAAGGCGTTTGCCTGCTTCTCCCACCACAGAGCCCTTCAGTACCTCACAAGCCTTGGAAAAGTCACAGCACAGCAAAAGATAAAGTGAAATCCTGAGACTTTACACCTGCCAGGTTTTTTTCCAGAAAATGAGGAAGCTGAAACAACTTACATTTGTGCAGCAGGGGGAGAGAGAGTCTCTCTGGAGAAAAAAATACCACCCCCACCCACAGACCTGCTTTTCACAGATTCTAATAAAAGTCTTGGCAAAAATGCAAGTAAGGAAGAATAGGTAAGAATTAAAAAAGAACAAGTTAAATTTTCAAAAATCAAAAGATAAGCAAGTGGAAGCATCTGGGAGGAGAGAAGGAAGGAATTCAAAACCAAAAAACACATTTCATTGTGAATCCACAGAAGAGGAAACCACTTCAGTACATCACATGGGGAATTTTATCTACCTCCAAGCACAGGAGCGTGAACACTCATCTGAAGGAAGGGTCCATGTCTGAGCTCTGCCTGTGCTCCCTGCCAGGCCCCAGAGCTGTTTCATCACCGAGGGCTGTTCTGTAATCAAGGTAATGACTGGCCATTAGCACACGCAAGCTAGAAAGGCAGAGAAAAGACCGGGCTAAATAAATAAATTAGATGGTTAAAGGGGAAAGATTCTTACTCAAGGTCTTTCTGCTGGTCGCTACTTTGAGGAGGGAAAAAAAGACCTCATGCTAGGAGAAAGAAAAGAAACAGAGTTATTGAGAAATAGCAGAGACATTCAAAGAAATGAATTCTGGGGTTCAGAAAACTGGCCAAGGAGCTAGAGCAGAAGTTTCGCTGTGCATTAAAAAAACCCCCAAGAACAAGAAACAGCTTTGTCTAATAATGTGCCACGAGAAAAACATGGCAACAGCAGCAGCGAAATCCTTCCCCGCTGCGACTGCAGCAGCAGCAACTCCAGAACACATCGCGGGGAGGGGGGGGGAAATGTATACATTGCATTTGGCTTTACAGCCTGAAAAATAAGTAATTAGTTCCTTTACATCGAGGAGAGAATGCATTTCTTAGACTGGGGAGAAAGAAGAGGCAGTTCAGCAATATATTACCCTGTCTGCCTGTTGCAATGGTCCTCACCAGGGAGGACCATCCCTCTGGGACCTGCACCTGAGTTTCTCTACCAGTTATTGGCACAGCCCCTAAGATCATTTTGCCAAAGAGTTGTCTTTCTGCGAGTACATTCCCTCAGAGGAAACCTACCACCAACTGCATAATGTTTACCAAGGAAAATCTTTGTAAATCCTAGAAGAAAATAGGATTATGTTAGCGATCCTCTTTTAATCTCTCTTCAATATTTATTCACTGTGATGTCTTGCAGTGCTAGCTGTAGTTAAAAACATTCCTTTTAGTCACAGCAGTAGATAAGCATGCAGGTAAGGGGGATATAGTGTTGTCCCTTTTAGTTTTACCCCATGCTAAGGCCCTGACTATTGTTAAAGGGAGGTGACAGATGACTGAGAAAATCAATGCACAGTACTGAGAAATCAGCAACCAATTTCTGCATGTCTGTGTCATGCAGGGGGGTCTCACTGCGCTGCCTAAGTCATGAATGTCTTACATATTCTGTGTATTCACATGCAAAAATTCAAATTACAAAGTTCAAATTAGTTTTGATTACGGTCTGGGTTCTCCATGCACAGAGACAGTGGCCATAGAAAATCCATCAGATCAAGTCAGGAAGACAGCATCAGTTTTACACCAGTTATGCCCAGTTTCGTTTGGAAGCCCCACAACCATCGCAGGCATTCCCGCACAGAGACTGAGAGCTGAAGCTTGCTTGTACCCAGTAATTAAAGTTGGGAGTTTCTTTCACAAGAGAAACGTGACACAAGACACCTGGAACCTCACTGCTGCCTCTGCCCATTGCTTTCAAGGAAGCTGCAGCAGCAGTGCAAAAACTAGATACCTTCAGCAATGTGGAAATCCAGATCTTAAAACACCACCACTAGACGTCCCCTTCGCTCCAGCCAGCTGAGCAGAGGTGCTTCTGTAGCCCTGCCAGCTTCTTCCAGCCACCCTGTGCAACACCAGAGCATCACAGGCGTATGAGCGCCAGCAGCAGCAGCATCAAGGGCTCTCCGGGGACCCTACCTACAGCCTCGCGGTTTCCGGACCACGTTAGCCGCACACGGGATTTATGCGCTACAGTCACACCCTGTGTTTGCCAAGCAGAGACATACCTTGAGCACTAGCACTGGGCTGAGAAGAATGGGTCCTTTCAGGCCCAGTAGCAGCCTGCCTTTGCCTTCTCCACTGGCCAAGGAAAGCCACCGAGGTGGATCTGCACCAACCCTGATCCCAGCAGGTCTGGAAGTTTCCTCTGATGCCCTCATTAAGAAGCTGAGGTTCAGCTGGTGTAAGGCAAAGCAGCTGTCAAGGGAGCAGTGCCAGTCTACGCTCTCTGTGCACGGCCCTTACCTTTCAGCAGAGAAAACCTTACGTTCCCCACATCTGCCTGTGACATGAGGTTAGATAAAGTGTGCTTAGGAGGCATGACCTGGCCTGTGGCCCGGCTGTCTGACCACAGGAACCACACACTTTCCTTATAAACAGGACACTGTTCCTTCTGGGTGTCTGTGACTTGCTAATTCAGCTTTGTTCAGCTCACTAGAATGATATTTTTTTTTTAATAGATTTTCCAAAATCAAAGCAAAGGCTGTGGAATGCTGTCCCAAAGCACTGCTTTTCCTCCAGCTCTGGTGGAACACGGTAAAATCGGCTGTTTCACAGGCACTTGAAGTGGGTTGTTTGAGTACTTCAGAAGGTGTTAACCTGGTTCTCAAGGTGACTTGCCTGTTGGAGAGCTGTGTTGATCTTCTAAGATTGATGCTCATTTGCACCTTATGTCATAGGTCACAAGAATGGCATCATCACCATCACTTCAGGCATTTCAAGGTGGAATAGAAGGAACCGCTGAGAGACGAGGTAAATTCTGCCCTGACAGAGTTGTCAGAATAGAGCAAATGACCCCGGAGAGGATTTTCTTTCTGGTCTCAAGTTAAATCAAGCACCATTAACCTCCTCCCTATTCATTTCCCCCCTGCATTAACATACAGGCAACATTCTCTTTACCAACAGGGAATATTGTGAATAACTCATCACGCTGATTACCTGGACACAATTATAAATATCCCATTAACAAACACCGCAAGATTGCCTGCTGTCTTGCTGTGCTCAGGTATTTCACTGTTGGCTCTGGTACGCACTGGTGGTTGCTCACCCTAACCTGAACGAGCCCGGAGAATTACTGCTGTTCCTGCTCCTGACGGGTGGCAGATCACACATGCGTACTAAGAAAGCACAAGCTCTTTGTAATAAAATTTCTCATATTCCTTTCATCCAAGCATTGCCACTCATCAAATACTATCAGCCAGGACACCCTTAGGTGCTTTAAAACTACACTGGTATTATAAGAGCAGAGTTTTCTGCCCGCCAGTCAAGGCTCTGCTTAGCCAGAAAGGCTTGTAAGTCACTTTCCAAGGCCTGAGTTGACTTTCTTGTTTTCTGTATTCTCTTAGAAATACAAATGACAAATGTTCTACTTTAAAGCAGGCAAAGCGTACATAAAATATACATACTGGAGTTTTTAGGGGGTTAGGCCAAGCACTAATAGTCTTTAAATAACAGTAAGGGAGATTCAGTTGAAGCATGAGGGCTTGTTTTCCAGCAATAGGGATGATGAAACAGTGGGGTAGAGCATCTGGGAACAGTGTGGGACTTTGACCCTTGGACGACCGTGAGGACAGGTCACGAGAGCAGCCCCAAGAGACATTTGCCTGCAGTTGATTCTCTCCCTGAACATGCCCCCCCGCCCCACAACCTGTGGTACCACAGCTCCACAGCAGGAGCAGTCTTGCCCCTCTAATTTAAATTGAGATATATTCCTTCTGCGGACTGTGACAATAGAAGTTGCAGGAGATCATAGAATAGTTTGTGTTGGAAAGGACCTTTAAAGGGCATCTAGTCCAAACCCTCTGCAGTCAGCAGGGATATCTTCAATCAGAACAGGTTGCTCAGAGCCTCATCCAACCAGACCTTGAATGTTTCCAGGGATGGGGCATCCACCACCTCTCTGGGCAACCTGTTCCAGTGTTTCACCACCTTCATTGTAAAAAATTTCTTCCTCATATCTAGTCTAAATCTACTCTCTTTTAGCTTAAAGCCATTACTCCTTGTCCTATCACAACAGGTCATGCTAAAAATTTTGTCCCCATCTTTCTTCTAAGCCCTCTTCAGCTACTGAAAGGCTGCAGTAAGGTCTCCATGCAGCCTTCTCTTCTCCAGGCTGAACAGCCCCAACTCTCTCAGCCTTTCCTCATAGGTGAGGTGCTCCATCTTTCTGATCATTTTTGTGGCCCTCCTCTGGATCCGCTACAACAGGTCCATGTCTTTCCTGTGCTGAGGGCTCCAGAGCTGGATGCAGGACTCCAGGTGGGGTCTCACAAGAGCAGAGTAGAGGGGCAGAATCCCCTCCCTCGACCTACTGGCCACACTTCTTTTGATGCAGCCCAGAATACGGTTGGCTTTCTGGGCTGTAAGCGCACATTGCTAGGTCATGTCGAGCTTTTCACCCACCAGTACCCCCAAGTCCTTCTCCATGGGGCTGCTATCAATTCTTTCATCCCCCAGCCTGTATTGATACCAGGGGTTGCCCCGACCCAGGTGCAGGACCCTGTACTTGGCCTCATTGAACCTCATGAAGTTCTCAATTCTTGAGCTTGTCCAGGTCCCTCTGAATGGCATCCCATCCCTCAGGCATGGCAACCACTCCACTTGGTGTCATCTGCAAACTTGCTGAGGGTGCACTCCATTCCACTTTGTCACTGATGAAGATATTAAACAGTACTGGTCCCAATATGGACCCCTGAGGGACACCACTTGTCACCGATCTCCATCTGGACATTGAGCTGTTGACCACTGTCCTCTGGATGTGGCCATCCAACCAATTCCTCATCCACTGAACAGCCCACCCATCAAATCCACATCTTGCAAATTTAGAGAGAAGAATGCTGCGGGGGACCATGTCAAAGGCCTTACAGAAGTCCATATAGATGACATCCATAGCTCTTCCCTTGTCCACTGACGTAGTCACTCTGTCATAGAAAGCCACGAGGTTGGTCAGGCAGGACTTGACCTTGGTGAAGCTGTGCTGGCTGCCTCAAATCACCTCCCTGACCTCCATGTGCCCTAGCATAGCTTCTAGGAGGATCTGTTCCATGATCTTCCCAGGCACAGAGGGGAGGCTGGCAGGTCGGTAGTTCCCTGGTTCTTCCTTTCTACCCTTTTTAAAAATGGGCACAATCTTTCCCTTCTTCCAGTCACTGGGGACTTCACCTGACTGCCATGACTTTTCAAAAGCAGTGGAGAGTGGCTTGGCAACTCCATCAGCCAATACCATCAGGACTCTGGGATGCATCTCATCAGGTCCCATAGACTTACGCATGTTTGGTTTCCTCAGGTGGTCACAAACCTGATCTTCTCTTACAGTGGGAGGGACGTTGCTCCCCCATCTCCCGTCTTGTGGTCCATCCACTCTAGAGGCATGGGAGGAGAGGTTGCCAGTGAAGACCGAGGCAAAAAAAGTTGTTGAGTACCTCAGCCTTCCCTTTCTCTTTCAGACTTCAGCTAGGGTTATTTTACAAGGACAACTTTCTGACCAAAAAGGGGGCAAAGCTAAACCATTTCTCTGCCAACTCCACCCTCCATAAGTAGATGCCAATCTTTCTTTGGACTTTGTCTCTGAATTAGAAAGGTAACCAGAAGGCATCAGATAAGAAACTGAACACATCAAAACAGTCAAACAAAACCTGAAGGACTTTGATAATAGCCACACATGGAGTGAAGACACTTTCACATGGATTTCTTACTTCAGCATGTAGGAAAACCTACAACAGGAACTTCATTTAGGAGAACAAAATACAGTATTGAGACCTTTATAGCAATTTCTATCCACTCTCTCTGGGGCTTTTTGTCTCTCACACAGATCACGGGCTCACAGAGGTGTCATCTTCTGGGCACCATACAAACACCGGACAGGTGCAGGAACACCCTGGATGGTAATGTAATACAAACAGAGATAAGAGAAGAAGAACAGCAGTGAACAAATGCAAATGCACTCTGATGACCAGAAAAATCCTGGCTTGCTTCCTAGAAAAGCTGTGGTAGCACCTGAACTAGAGGCCTCCCAGACCAGAGGACAACGTAGTGTTAGCCGTAATACGTTGGCTAAATAAATCGAATAAGAACTTCATCAACATGACAAAGCAAAAGACACAGAGAATTAGAATTAAAAGATTCAGTTTAAGAGCAGTGTACACTCACGCCAGTGTAAAAGGCCATTTAAACAAACTAAACTTAGAAGAGTTCAGCTGGTTTAGCTTATTAGTTAATTTTTACAGCAGGGCTGTGCCAGCAGAGCAAGGCCTGCTCGGAGCACAGTAATCAGTCTAGCTACACCCCCACACCAAGGTATCTCTCCTGGGAAAAGTCGGATGGGAGATGTAGCAGTGCTGGTGGAAATGGGCTTTGCTGCCCGAGTCTGTGCCGCTCGGAGATGGCCCAGCTTTGCTGGCCAAACGGGCTCCCAGCACAGCAGGGGTGGAAGCCAGGCTGCTGCCCTATGTGAAAAGTGTGCACCCACAGCAATTTACATCGGCTTCCTTCAATGGACATAAACTCACTCCTAAATCAGTCTGTAACTACAGCCTCTGCATTCACCCCTAAACTGAATATGGTCGTATCAGATCTTTCTTCTGCCTTGTTCTATCACATCCATGCACACACAGACGTACTAAAATTATATGCAATTCAGTGTTTGTTCAGTGTAATTTCTTCGGTTTCACTTTCCAGCAGATGCTCTCTGTGGCTGCTGACTCCTCTTCGGCTTTAAATATGCCCTTTCACTCTGCTCAGTTCAGAAAGGGTAGTTTTCGCTTTTCCTCCAGCTAAGAAAATTAACTGAATTTTCACTCTACAAAACCCAGGTATATTCGTAATTGTAGCACGAATACACAGGGGAAACAGAAGCTCAGCTGGAAAGTCTTTCAGCTCTCGGTGTCGGAGAGTCACTCTGCTTGGACCTATGAAAGCAATTATTTTTTTCTTTGAACAGTTCTCTCTCCTACCACCTTGATGCCAGGCTGCTATCAGTATTCAAGTACGCAAATCTGAGCAAGCCACCAAAACACGTGTTGAAAACCTCCCTGGGAATAAAAGTGCTGTTTGCATAAACTCTTGCATCCTTCTCCCACCTTCCAAACAAAGACTGCTCTAGCAGCTGGTGGGGTGAGGCTCTCCTGGTGAGGCGGGAGCGGAAACATGACGGCTTATCGTCATACACCGTCTTCAGTGTTTTGCTGAGTTAGGAAGGGACAGGACACCAAGCACATTCCCAGGCACTCTGCCAAACTGGGGCCCAAAGGGTAAGCAGAAAGTAATGCACAGGATGCAAAAGCGTCTTTGAAAAAAAAAAAAAAAGGCACCAGATGGTCAATGAAATCATCCAGAACAGGGGAATGTGAATGAACATTGCAAGTTCTGCTTTAACACCTTATTAAATGTGTAAGGATCTGTGTTTAGGAGCAGGCTGCTTTCTGGGAGAGCCACACCAGGCTAAGATTTTGCAAATAATCCATCTCCTCCACAGTGACCAGTAAAGCCACCACCTCAGCACCCGAGCCTCCCACTCCTTCCAGCGCTACACATAGGCATAATCACCTCAATCATTTTTTTTCCTGATTAAACTCACTTCCAATACCATTAAACAGTAAATTACCACAAGCGGGTTTTGTCCATTTGCTTTGTTACTGCAGCCTCATATAACGCAGCGCACAAACCCTAACGAAAGGCTTTTGTACGCCACCGCGAGTCGATACCGTAGTTTAACAGAGAGCAGCTTTGTAAAGGGAGAACAAGGCTACTGCACTGTGCTTTAGGGTTTTTACTTCCTGTGGCCAGCTCCAGATCTCCGTTCCGCGTTACTGAACGGCTGCTGTTCACTCACCCGGCAGGGTGGTCCGGTGGAACGGGCCGTGGTGGGACAATTCAGAGGGGACGCGCCGCACGCAGTGTCCCTCCACTTACCTGACCACTTCGCGTGAACAATTCTGGCAGACTCACCCGTGCGTATCACGAAACTCGGGAAGTCGTGCAGCATCACTTAGCTTTCATGCTGTTTGCTTCAGAGTGGGCAAGAAAAGGGCTCTGCTTCTCAGAGGAAAAAGCTCTCACAGCCAAAAAGCGGCCATTACAAAAGCTCTGTCTCTTCGGCTGGGGATTCCAGAAGAGTTTTAGGGCTATCAAGAAGCCTTCTCATCTGGTGGGATACACAAGAGGCTGCCCTCCCATACAACCTAACCTTCCAGTGGTTTTCGTTCTGCCTCAACAGTCTCTTGGCTATTTAATAAAAATATATTTCTAAAATTTTAACACTGAAATGAAGTTTCATATGTCAGAAATTCCCATGCCCCCATCCTCGTGTTTCTCTGCAGAGAAGCGTCCATTTGTTCTTTTGGAGGTCACAAGCTGAACTCTTGAGAGCTGCTATAAGGGACCACAACACAGATGCGACAAGAAGGAGCCTGGGTACAGCGAGACCCAGCAGAGACTGCCTGAGGATCACTCTGCAAAACCTGGTCTAGAAGACTTGGTTCAAGGGAAATTTGTTCCTCTTCACCTTTCTGGAAAGGAAATACTCTTTATCCAGCTTTGTCCAGCAAGATTTTCTACAAAATCTAAACACCGTATTACAAACATTTTGAAGAGATGTGGAAATGCTGTGTTAATTACAGTCTGCTCTTGATTGATTTACCCAAGCTAAAATAACTCAAGAGTTATTTATTAAAAAAAAATATGAAGCCACCTTCATGCTGAAATAAGAGTCCAGGCACTTGCACTAGCGTACTGGAAACCTGCTCAAACACACAGCTTTAGTTCAAAGGGTGTAGCTCTTTTTTACAGAAGCCTGGAGAGACAGCCTTGCCTGGGGAAGGTGATGCGGACAGGGGGCTGAAGGTCAGCCCGAGGGAAACCTGGCCATGTGGCTGCGGAGGATTTTTCCTGCTTTCCTTTTCTGCCAGCTGCCCATCCCATCTGGGAACCTCGGTGCCTCCCTAAGCGCATGTGAAGAGTGAGCCGTGCTTCCAGCCGGTCCTCCACGCCCCACAGCTTCGCCGGCCTCAAGACAGCCTCAATCAACCTCCTCTTATCCTTCTTCTCTCTCTCTTGAAAAAACGAATAAAGCCACCAAGCCTCTTCAAAGCCAGTTATCAAGCAGAAACGAATCAGAGACCCCAAACAGAAATGTTGCCATGAAGCAGATTATTTACAGGCTTGGGAGAAACAAATGCAAATACATACCCAGTGATTGCTCTACCCTTTTAGTTTCTATTTTCTTACCTTTTTGTTTTGGCACGAGAAATAACCAGCGTGTGACTGTAAGGTCAGGGCATCTCTGGTTACAGCAGCATCTAAGCAGCATTGTTCTAGTAAAGTGATACCACGTACAAGCCACGCTATATACAAAGCGAAGGAGGCACTGGGCACCGGCTACGAAGCCCTCCAGACACGGACATATCCACGCTAGCCTGAAATGATGATACTCTGGCTACAGATCCTGCCCAAAAAGCAGGATGTTAGCCCATGCTAAATTCGGCACTGCCACGACAAACCAATTAAGGATAGCTGAAAGCAGCAACCCCACCGCTGCCCAGCTCATGCAGTCTGGGTCCCTGCGCAGAGCTGGTCCCTCCCGTTGTGTTGCAGGGGGCTCACGAGCCTGGTAGAACTCTGGTTTGGGCAGATAATGTGAACGGCACTACGCAGTGCAGCCGGCATCAGCCACAGGGTAGGGGGAGAGGGAGTAGGATGTCATGACCCAAAACTTGGGGAGGCGACCGCTCCCCTCGCCCTCTGCACAGCGCTCCTGCCAGTGCAACACAAAAAGCAGCTACTTCGGTTTTTGCAGATGCCTGTGCAAGACTTTCCACCCTAGGAGTGTACCTTTCTCCCCTTTTCTGTTTGGTTTGAATCCTCAAACTATTGATGTTCACCTGGTTTCAAAGAAGCCACAAAAAATCAGTGCAGGTTCATTAAATGCAGCAAAGACTCCGCAGAAGGTTCATAAACCTCTCACAAAGCTGTCCAGAGCTTCAGCTTTCTACCAAAGTGCCTGATAACAGCTTGTCTGCCTTCCCGCTTCATTAGCAGAGACTTGACTGATATTGCAGCAAGGACCTTTTGAAGCCGCTGCTTGGCATGTGTTTTCTGTTTATTTTGTAATAAAAAAGGAATCGTATGCACAAAGTTTTCTAAAAAGCAACTGTACCGGCGCTCAGCCACAGGGAAAAAACCTGTAAAAGCTCCTGATGCTTTCCATTAACGTTACATTCAGACGGCTTTGTTTACAAATGGGACTGACCTCTTATTTAATTAACTTTTTTAAGGAATAAAATCTGGGAAAGTTTATTAGTCCACTGTGGCAAACACATTCTCTGAGCAACAAAAGGGCCTCTGATCACTTACTTCCAATCACATGTTTCAGAACTGGTTGAGTAGATGTTTTCCAGTTTTGAGTTAGTGGAGGGCTGATCATGGTTTGTACACTGGATCCTGTTCCCATTAAAACTAGGAACTAAATCCCCACCAATATCACTAGGAGTAAGAGCCAAAAGGAGTGCTCAAAATCATGAGCTCCTGTAAAAAATCACCGCTTTTTTCACAAACATGGCCAGCTTAGAGTCTCCCTGACCTCACTAATCACATTCCCATGGCATCATCACATTAATAAAGTGCATGAGTTTACCAAAACCCCTCAGAAAACACCCAATTTACTTTTTTTAAGTACAAGTTTCTAGCTATATTTGAGCAAAAGAAAATAGGATGTTGTCTAGAGGTATAACCAAATGACAGCTGTCTTCATCAAACCTCGTTCGCATTCCTAGAAGTGATGGGAAGCACTTTATGGCAACTTTCTTCCCAGGAGAAACACTTGAGCTGCTGCATGTTCCCAGCCCCAGGGAAGGTCTGGCTGGTGAGAAGCAGGATGAGCCCCGGCAGCTGCAGGAATTACAGTGCTGGAGGAGAACACGAAGGAGAAATTTTAATTCCTTGTTGCGACAGATTTCAGCAAAGGCTTGAACTTCTGCCTCCTGCATTGCACCCAGGTGCTCTCCTCTCATGATTGAGTTAATTGCCATTTGTTGTCTCCTTTTTCTTCTCATTTTCTAGATCTTTAAACATCAGTCAAGAGGGGAGCAGCCCCAGCCAGCAAGCTCACACAGGCAGGGGCTTCGGGTCTATATCCAGCTCCACATGAGCTGTGACTCGAAGCCGGTTGCCCCTTTACCTCCTTCCCCACCAGACAGGGCTTTATCTCTTGAAATCTCCTCTCCTTGGGTTGCTTCCCACCCCCATTTATAAAACTCTCATTTTTCTTTGATGAAGAATGAAAACCAGATGTGCCAGTCCTGACTTTTTCATCAGGAAATCTTCTGCCACAGTTTCCTGTGAGCCCCGACTGCTGCCTCATTAACACGAATGCGTTTCAGGGGCACAGACTGCCCCGGCAGTAGCGGCAATTTAGGTAGGAATTGTGGAGTAAGGGCGCAACACACAACAAAACAAGGACCCAGATCAGGAGGAAATCAGGACTATCGTTATTTGTACAAATGTGTTTCTGTAATGCATATGATGATTTCTGCAGATCAGAGGGTATTTCCAAAAATGAAATTGTCCTGAAGGGAGCAACAAATGAAGAAAGTGAACAAAGGAGAAGGAGAAAAAATGAAGAGATTTCTAAATGAAAGGTACTTTTAAAAATACAATAATGAGGGAGGCGATAGTGAATTTAAATACCAGCCGTCAATAAACTCTGTGTAACAGGACCCCTGAACACATCCCAGCTCTGAGGGAGGTTTAAGCTCCGCTTTCCGGGCCTATCTCTTCAGCCTTGTCTCTGTCACTTAAACGAACTGAAATGAACACATGTTTTTAAGTCTGTTTCTAAAATAACCAGACCGAAGCAGAAACAGTGCACTGCCCACACTAGTCTCCCCCCACCTTCCTCAGGGGAAAGAGCAGAGAAAAACCATGCGTGTTAGTCACATCAGATGAAGTGCTACGGCAACGAGGGTTTATACAAAACAGAGCCGAAAAAAAAAGTCTGTCGGGTCCCAGAACAACGAGCTGTGAGCCCGGGCGGCGACGGCGGGCCGGGGCTCGCTCACGCCAGCCTTGCTGGGCTAACCCCGAGGCAGGCAGCAGCCCTGCAAGCATGCACGAGATCACCAGGCGCGTTGCAGGGACGTGTCCGCCTTCCGCGACGTGCGGAGCTGAGCAAGGGCACCGGGAGCGTCCCGTAAATGGATTGTGCAGGGGGGGCAAGGTACTGCTGCCCCGGTCTTTGGTGTCCTTCCACAGACAGAGGTAGACCACGTCCAAGGGACTCTGGGTACCAAGGAGGTGCTTTTGTCCTTCAGAGGACGCTACAGCAGCACGAGAGGTGCCCCAACACACTCCATTCTAAAGAGCAAGGATCTTGGAGTTTTAATCACAGTAACAACTGAAAAGGAATGTAGAAGTAAAGAAATATATGTGGAACTGTCAAGGAACAAGCATAAGCAGGGAATAAGGAGTGGATTAAATCAACAGCCTCTCACACAGAGAGGAGGCAGTTAAAAGAGCATGCACAGTTTTCATTTCAATTGGTCCCAAGGAAAGTAATTTTTTGTTTCAAAATCAAAATGTGAAGGAAAATGTCACAACAAAGTTATCTAGTCCGATAACCAGACTAGACTATCTGATCTGGATAGTTATCTAAGATATCCATCTAGATATCTAACAGCTATCTAAAGCTGTTCCTCAGCTTATCTCATTCCACACTGAGCGGACACCGTCACCTCAGGGGTAATTATTTTCTTTCCAAGTTTATATCCCAAGGGATAATTTGCACCTTATGAAGATAGGGAGAGCACAGGGCTCTGGCAGCGTCAAACCTTCTATTCCTGCTCTGTCTCGTGGCCAGTGCTGGACGAAACTCAAGGCAGATCCTATGCCCGGTATCAATGGTTCCCTGTAGCTCCTCTGCATATTTCTCATATTGCTGTAAGTACGTCGTTACCTATCAAAGCCAGCTGTGACTATATCTACATCCCCTTGTCTCCCTTCTACCCTAAACACTGAACCGTGCAGAGCCTTTTCCATTCACAGGGCTGCTTGTTCCCTGAAAATTCAGGCTGAATGCTCTCCATGGAAAAAAAGAGGACATTTTACACCCATGTCTGTGATAAGCAGAACAATATACCCGAAATGGCAGCTCGGTTTTTCACGAAAGCCAATTTTCATGAAATTCAGGCGTATAGACTATCTAATAATTATTATTATGTTCACGAAAAGATTTTCTCATTTCTCAATTTGGAGACTTGATAGTTTTCAGGAAGGCCTATCTGAAAGAGACATCATCAAACTGGGAGGAGAACCCACACCCTCCTGTCTCAAATACCACTTACTAAGACTACAGGTAAGATTTCAAATGCTTCTGTAAATGAAGAAAGCTAGGCAAAAAGATTTCCACTTTGGAGCATTTTATTTGTTGTCTTCCCACAGCAATACTGTGCATAACTAGTTGAATTGCCGTCACATTATAGGGTCAGCATCAGCAGAGCACACATTGCTTTTTTTTTTTTTGAAATTACTAAAAATTTCAGGATCTAGCACTTCAAAGGTGCTTTGATAACAATGGAAAAAATTTACTTTGCAAAAGTTTAGAAAGCTCAGATTGGCAATGTCTCTTTAATTGGTTTTAAAACATTTAATAAAAGTTCTATGGTACTATCCTACCCTAGGGCCACCATTAATCCCTTGTGGCTATGAGGCATGCCAAGCAATGTATGGAAGCTGGAAGGGAACATTTTGTCCTCGGTTTCCCACCTATTACTGTTTACTAAACTAATTACAGAAGACTTATTAAACCATCACAGAAAAAGAAGTTGCTGCAAGATCCCCTTTCCTGTCATGACAGGCAGCCCCATGACTTACTCCGGGTTCTAGCCCCAGCTCTGCCCCAACTGTTTTTCCAGTCTTACGCAAACGAGGGATTGTTCATCTGCCTCCATTTCCTAATCCCAAATTGGATCGCTGCCATTTGATTTGCAGAGATGCTACACAATGCCTCGGAGAGAGGAGGATTAACATCGTGCTGCCTCATTGCACAGGATGGCACCAGGCATGGAAAAGTGGCGGGGCAGAAGGATGGGCCTTTCGTAAAAGGCAGCGATTTGGGCATCAGCTTGAATAAGCCTGACAATGAAGTTCAAACGGGCAAGGCGGTGTGTGAGACAAGCGATAGGCTGGTAGAGCTTCGCAGAATACGATAAGCGTGTTTCACAGTACATCAGGAGATTTCCCCATCTGCCAATGTACATGTGAGCATCAAAAATTCAGCGGCAATGTGGGAAAAGAAAAGCGGATGATGAAAAGTGCTATTTTTTTACCTCCGCTGCAAAGCAGACCAAAAGAACGGCAACTGCAAACGGAGAGGGTACTGAGAGGAAACAACCACAGCATGCAGCACCTCGGTACTAACAGTGGAATGGGGAGTTGAACGCAGCTGCAAGTCCCCCCAGCCCCAATAAAACCTCTGTTCACACAGCACAGACAATGAAGTGGGACTTGGTGTCCTTTGGTAGTGCCGCTCTGCCCTCCCCAGGGCTGCCCTCCTCCCTGGCTGCCGAGACGCTCGCCTGCAGAGCACAGAGCTCTTCCAACACATCAGCTCCAGAAAAACAACTAACCCCCACAAAGCCGAGCTTGTCTGGCCTTTTGAAGCACACTTTACAAAGCACACAGGTAGACTACAACGCATCAATGGGATGCTGAAGTCCTGCTCTTTTAAATTCCCCATTCCTGCGTACAGAGAGGATTGCCCGCTAGCAGGCGGCACCAGCAAAACCCACAAATCTTTCTGGTTTTAAAGCATCCGTAGCAAATATCTGCAGGCAAAGCAACCGTCAGGCTGTTAGACTTTACCTGCAGGGCTCTCTTTACAAGCTACTGGGGTCCTGCTCCTGCCGTTGGCTGTGGCCCGAGCGAGATGTACTTCAAAGGACGAGCCTCCCCGGTAGGGACTTGAAGCTGGAAGTGCTGCGATCAATGGGGATGGGCCACTCTGGGACCCTCACCTCCAAGCCTGTGTTGCTTTCGTGCTTTGGAGTCGTAAAAGACAAGGGAAGGAAACTGCAAGTGCCTGTTCCCTGCTGTGTTACCTCAGGATGGTTTGCCGGGTGGTGCGCTGTGGAAAAATGTTGCACGTCTTGCGCGCTGTCCCGACTGCAAGAAGGTGCCGGCGCGGCTCTGTTGCAATTAGTCAGATGTGTCTGCTTGTTGCTGGAGGCGAGGAAAGAAACAACGTGTCAGCAAGGCTCTTAAATCAGGTAACACAGAAAACAGCTGTTAATCCGGCGCAAGGAAGTAGAACGGTCGTTCACCAGAGCTGAGCTAAGAAGACCTCCTGTACAGACCTGAGGGGGACCCGAGGGAGCTGTGCGAGGCGACGTGTCAGGTAAACGTGGGATTTGGCTGGAAGAGCGGTGGTGTACCGAGGTCAGCCCCTGACCAAGCTCTGTGTTAGAAGGAGACAAGAGAAATCTCATGTTTTTGCAGCATGCTGAGATCTGGCGATGCGTCTTATTCTGTCACAAGAGCCTGATTTGAGGGGACTCACATGGGGGCATGGCCCCCTCAGCGAGTCACTCCCATTGAATCAGGAGTTAAAAAAAAAAAAAAAACAAACCCCAATCACCTTAGCCGCATGACACAGGCTGTATCAACATCTTCCTGTGGCAGCTATCCCTCTTCTGCATGAGGAGGAGAGGTGACATGGCGGGAGCCACCACCGCTCCTCCGGCCCCATTGTCTCTGCGAGCGAGAGGGGCTGTGACCACACGACCACCTCTCCTCGGGCTGCCCCTGCTGCCGCTGCTCGCTCCGAGCTGGGTGCAGCGCGCGGGGTATTTCCCACCGGCACCGGGCAGACGGCACACTGGAAATCATCACGACGGGGCTTAGATTTGCAGGATGCCGAAGGAAAGGGCTTTATATCGGACAGGATCAAATAGCAGGCCAGACCAGCTGAGGTGAGATGTGAGGACACTCACTCGGGGCCAAAGGTTAATGCCTCCCCACATGACAAGGGTCGGTATCTGAGGAATCCGGAGGCCACCATGCAGCTGCTGACCTTTGCCCAGGGATCGGAGAGACAGCGCTTGCCAGCTCCAGGGTCGCGCGTGTGCCATTGCAGAGGCAGCCTGGAGCAGAAACAGAGATACTGTTGCTGGAATAAAGTGATAACATCTGTAAACAGACTGGAGTGGGGAAAAATACGCCGGCTTCTGGCTTGATTGGTTGCAAGCCCTTCTAACACCAAACTGGAGCATGAGGACAGCGCCCAAAAGACGGCAGACTCCTGAGACAGCGCCTACGTAAATGACGCTGGTAATGGACGAGAGGGTTACCTTTCCAAGGGATTAGGAGGATTACCTTTTCAAACAGAGCATCTCTCTCACTCTCCTGACAGCTACTGGTCCTCCAGAGGAGCTCCTGGTCCTCCACAGAGCTTTTCAGCCCGTCCCTGGCACTCCCTGGAGGCTGACGGAGCGGCTCGGCACCTGAAGTAGACCCCAAAGGGAAGAAGGGCACAGTTGAGGGGCCGTGCCGCTCGTGCTGGCTGCCCTCCCGTTGTGCCATGGGAAACACGGCGGCAGCGTACAAACAGCCCGGCTAATTTTGGCTCTCGCGTCGTGAGGTTTTGCTTCTTCTCCTCTCCCTCGTCTGCGGAGATGGCAAGCTCTCCTCTGGTGCAGCAGCCACGGCGGGCGCATTTGGCTACTACAATGCAAACAAGAGGGGGGGTCAAACCGCCGGGCGGGCGCTCGCTGTTTGTACAACCACCCGCCCTGGCAGAGCACCCCGCGGCACCCACAGCACCCGCTGCGAGGGCTGGACCAACCTGCATTCAAGGCGACGCTGCAGCCCCGGGCTCTGCCCCGGCTCCCAGGCGGCACAGGGACAGGGACAGACCGGGACAGCCACCGCCGGGAAGACCCTGCGGCTCGCCGGGGTGCGAGTGCAGCTCTGCAGCCGCTGGAAGTGGCGGGAGGATAATCTGGAGCAGCTGCTGGCATTCCTCCCGTACCCCAGGAGCAATCAAAGCTCGGCAGTGGCCTGGCTTTTCCAGTGTTACTGGGAGCGATGGAACGGCGTCAAGGGTACCTAGGAATTTCCCTTTTATCGCAGCTGTAGCCTCAGAGAGTTTATAGGAAGCAGACGGGAGAAGTGACCCAGCCATCATGCATTTTCCTAATTCTCTTCGCAGGCACAAGTGGTAGGCACGGTTTCTCCCTGTGCTCATGCTGTCCTGAAGGATCCAGCAGAAGTGGTGCACCAGTGCCGGAAAAGCAGGGCCAGATCAAGTGTTTGGAGAGCGGGTGCTGCTTGGTGGATCTTACAGTGAAGAGTTTCACTGAAAGTGCACATCTATCATATTCCCATTACTACCAAACTATAAGTCAGATACAATTTGAAAACAAACTTTGGACCTTCAAAGAACAGGTCTACCAATAACAAGTCCTTAGCAGACATGAAAATTATTTAAGTAAACAAGAGCATGTCTCTTCGATGTTTCATCGTTTGCCACGTAGTTTACGTGCAGCAGTGGGAGCTAGGGAAAAAAAGTGTTTGCACGGAAACCGCTAAGAAAGCCTATTCTATCACACTTCCCAACAAAGCCCAGGCTGTTATCCCGGCTGTGATCAGCCTCACTGTGCAACAAACACCATTGCAGGGAAAAGATCACAAATGCTTCCATACGAGAAACCCTCCCTTGGCCACAGAGGGAGGGAATCACGCCAGTGGTACAAAGTACCACTCCTGTCACTTGGGTGTCCTTGAGAACTATACTGTGACATACATGATGATAACCAGAATCTGCAAATAAAGACTAAGAAGATGCTACAACATTTTTTTGCCAGAGAAGTGCTCTCTAGTTCAGTTTATACCATTTGTTTCCACGCTGAAAAAAGTAGCAAGAAGAAAAAAAAACTCGCTTTGCTTACAGCCCCGCTACAAAACACGACACAGACCTTAGTTCTTAGAGTTAAAAAGTGAAACTAGAAGTTTTTCTTGATATGTATTAGTTCATCATATTTAATGGTAAAAAAGGAAAAAATGTTATTCATGACACATGCTACCAAAATCTCTAAGCTAAATAGTTGAAAATATATATTATAAATAGGTCTTCCACAAGCACAATGGACGCATGCTAGTTGAAGTGAGTTATTAAAGGACTAGGCTGAAAATATGCAGACTTTAAGACCGTGTTTTAAGAAATTTTAACTAAAAACACATGCAGAGTATGCATTCTAGCAGATAATTACACATAGAGCGGAGCACGGCTCATACAGAAAATTGAAAGACTCTAGCAAAGTCCACTATTTATCTAACAGAGAAATACACGTATTATAAAAGTACTTCCTATTTGACTTTTTAAAAAAGCTGATTTTTAGGCACTGCAGGTCACCCACCTCTAGAATCTCACTAATCTAATCTACAATGTGTAAACACACCCAGATTTACGAGATCCAGGAGAATACTATTTTTAACATCTTCCCTTGTCCAAAACAACAGCTTGCTAAAAAAAACAAAAAAGGGGGCAACCGATGCTCTCAGAGAAAACACGAAACCGAGAAGATGGGAAGGCCAGTCCTGCTCAGTCGATGACTCCTTATTCCCCATCTTCTGTCCTCCAGGAGCTGGGGAGGCTATATTTAAATACTTCACACATTTTCTCCAGTTCCCAGGACACTCAGCAATCTGAGATAAAATGAGTAAAAGGGTGACCTCTTTACTTTAAAAGGTTGCTGACAAGTTTTGTGCAGGTAAGGAGGCTGTTAAGTACTTTCTTTACCTGAGATTTCTGCAAGTTTTTAATAGTAAGAAACCTCGGATGTCTGATCTATTTTTTCTGTAAAACTTTATATCTAAGTTTTCTTTCTATTTTTTTAAATCCATTTTGTTTGTGTGTCGATATGGGGGGGGGAACACATTGGAGTAGAAGATGCTGCTTCTCAAATCCCTGCTCTTTACTTGTCAGAGATGACTAAAGTAGCTACAAATCTCCGTGCCATCGATCCCGCGATCGCAAACCTACCTTCGCTGCTGTCGAAGGTAGATTTGTGCACTTTACAAGCTTTGCTAGAGACAGTGAGCTTGGTGTCGATAGGATGGCAAACCTCATTGCTTGCTAGTAAGGCCAGGCTGAAACCTCATTGTTTTTGTTTCCTAGAGAAAGAACTGAGATCACATCTGCGTTTTATAAAAGCTCCTGAATAGCTGCTGATCAACAACAACCAGCAGCCAAAGCTTCGCCTCTAGAAACTTGCATTGTTGTGCAGTTGGAGTTGCTAGATACTGTGTCCTCGTAAAAAGTCTGCTTAAGTCATTTAAGCTCCAAAACCAAGAACTTTACTCCCCTGAACAGCCAGCAGAAGTTGTTACCGACAGGAACTATATGCAACAGGCTCCAGGCTGCGTTGTTTGGTTCACTTTGTTCTTCACAGGATACTCACCGTCAGCTCGAAACCCGCTAGTATTTCTAGCTTCCACGAAATACGGCTCTGTCGAGTTAGTAACTCAGATGTAAACGGAAAAAAAACGCATTTTCCTCTCTGTTTTCTGGGGTTTAATATAAAATCGGCAATGGCGTTAAAACAGTAGGGTAGGGAGCTAGAGCTGCTATGGGAATTAAAAAGTCGCATGCGTAAAAAGTGTTTGTGCTATTTGCTGTCAGTTAAGGCACGGGGATGGGAGGGAGGACTCGTCAAACCCTTTGCCTCTCTCCAATTTCTCTGACAAGCATATTGCCTGAGTTTTCTAAGGACCGGCGCAGCGGTGAATCTGTAAGAGAGGTGACTTATGCCTGTTACCCCAGGGCTGGCTGTCACCCCGACCCTGCCGCGTGCCAGGGGCTCGTGCCTGTAGCAGGGCAGGGGTGCCTGGGGCTGCCTGGCTTGCCTTGCCGGCTGATGGACTGCTTTGCCCAACTGTTCCTAGAAGTAGGAGTTCTTCTCCTGCCCAAACCCCCTTTTCTGTGAACTCTGGCAAGTCCGTCAGCCCTTCTTTCCCAGTTGTTGTCGTGGGCTATCGTGTGTCAGACTAGCACACTCCTGCCAGAGAGGCTCCTCACGCTTACCCACTTGCCCCGGACAGGCAGCGCAGACGCAGCCGTGCCTTGCTTAGCTAGGGATCACGCGCAGCTCAGGGCACGCATTGCTCCGATGCCAGAGCACGTGAGCAAGCTGGATGTGCTCCAAGTCTGAAGCAAACGAGCAAGCTGTGCCTGAAGACCCCCCTACAAGCTGCTGGATTGACCCCTGCAAGCTGCTGGATTGGGAGGAATGATGGAAAAGTGGGTTCTGGGGTGGATTTGGAGGGTGGGAGCTCAGGGGTGGGAGTCAGCCACTTGGCAGCAGGGCCTCTTAATGGGATACCAGTACGGGGCTGGAAACGGGGAGGTCTCTTAATGCCCTCTGCCACACCAGGCTCTTCCCTACTCACCCTATTTCCATCCCTCTCCATGCTTTTGCTCCTCTGTTGGAAACACTGCAGAACGCGGGCTACAGCTCAGAGATGCAGCAGTCTGCTCTGCGCGCGGGCATCGGCTTGTCCTCCTACGAACACACGGAGCGTGCTTAGGCACGGCTGGCACGGAGAGAGGAGATCAGGGCTTCTCCTGTAGCAAGAAAATGGTAGACAGTTACATGGGAACAACAGGGACACACGGAGGTCACTGCACTCCTTCCTCCACATCACTTGTATCTACCTGCACCCGCAGGTACCCACAGGTTGCAGTAACACGTGGACAGGGTCTAGCAGGACCAGGCTGCCCACAGAAACTACAGCCAGGCTGCAGTTTGCCACAGTTTCTCCACCGCCGAGATGAGAATCCAGTCATCTTACAGCTAGTTCTCTGCACCGTGTTCTCCAGGTAAAGCATGGGCTGTCCGAAAAGCCTTGGCCATGCTCAGCCCCCCTGCCGAGGAGTGTTTTACCCCACAGCCTCCTGCCTTTGTCCTGCAGGATGTCCTAGTTATCCAGTAATTCTGAGGCGGGGATCGAACGGGTTTGCACTTAGTCATGAGCTGCTTGGCACGTTCCTACCAGCAAAAGTGGCAATTTTTCCATCTCCGCTGGAGACCCTTGCAGGTATCTAACCTGTAATGCTAAAGGGGTCTCTTGGTAGGGAGTTCTTCAGGCAGGTCCCCAGCCTGGGCAGCCACTAACCCTTTCCCCAAATGCAAAGCAGCGCGCACCTATTGATTTCAGGAACCGAGATAACTTATCAGGATGGATCCATTAACCCCTCTTGGAGTTGCGTAACCCGCTGAACGATTACAACTGCACAGAAAGCCAAGTGGGGTATTAAAGGAGATAAAACAACCTGCCAGGCAAAGGACATTGTTACGCTGAGGAGTAATGTTCGCTGGGGGCTGCGTTTCAGGCTGAGCTAGGAAGACACGTAAGGCGGTGTAGTTGGAAATTAAATGGGGACAACTCAGCGTAGACACAGTTGCAGGACGCAAAGCAGCTGGCTCAGGACAGGGAACATCAAGGCATCACCCCGAGCATTTTATGAGGGTCGGGAAGGTGGGTGAGAACCGTGGGTTGAATTTTATCAGGGTTGTTGTCCCCTTCTGGGGTACCGGCGATGGGCAGCGCACACGTTCCGTCCTCAGCGGAGCAGAACCAGGCCTCGGCGTGGGTGCTGAGGCGGAGGAACTGCTCCCGGAATCCTGCCCGGGGTGCCCCTCGCTCGCCCCTCGCCCCTCAACCTGCGGCCCCGGGGAAGGAGAAAGGGGGGCTGGGCTGGCCCCGGGGCACACCGAGCATCCTTGGGGACCCTGAATTCGGGGGGTTTTAAAAAAAGGCTTTTACACCTCTGCGGGAAAACTTCCCCGACACTCCCCCCCC